>OJKP01000016.1_pt1 | contig 155500 bp, 112 predicted proteins | sample 1596521 | NCBI WGS metagenome assembly OJKP01 (sample SAMEA4350130, study PRJEB24818) | metagenome | biome: human; feature: gut; material: faeces | place: Denmark | collected 2013-09
TTTGGAGATAGATTTAAAATTATGTAACTTTGCAGCCGAAAAGGCTTCCCTGCTGGGGGCATGCCCCCAGCAGGGAGTGGGAATGAAAGTTAAGAACAAGCCTTGACACAGTTTAAATTACACCCCCGCCATAAGTGGGGGGAATCACAGTTATGGCAACGTTACAATCTGTTCAACGCTTTGTATTCTTATCACTTTTGTGTATCTTGGTTACTGTAAATAAACGAAATATCTTGGAGTAGATATTCACCAATGTTCTTAAAAGGAACAAGGATATGATAGTCCCCCTCTAAAAATGCGCCTATCTGATATGGATGATATGACACCACTATACCTTGTGGCAATATTGCTATATGTTGCAAAGGTATTAGCCCCTTGTTCTTTGGTATAGTTTCACTTTTATTTTCGCTCCAATCTCCACAAGGATAATCGTCTGTAAAATCCGTGGTGAGGCTTTGACTATTGAATAATACTTGTCGTTTTTTCAAGGCTTTCGCATATACAATTCGGCAGACATCTTTCATGTGTTCCTTTTTCACCAACATATCACAAGATACAAATTGTTCTAACTTTTTATCGTATGTACGATAATAGGCATGGGGAGTACCATGAGCACCTGCAAAAAAGATATCAGCCTCCACGAAATAAGTAATATACCTCGCATTATCAACTACAGGACGAGCCGAGAAATGTATATAAAAGGGTTGCAAGGGATATAGCTCTCCTTGTTCATCGCTGTATTCCTTTTTCACCCATTTATAGTATTGTGAGGAATAATCCCGAAAAGCTTCTTGTAGATTATCTGTATGTATAGAAAGTTCTATTTCTGGAGAATCGTCATTCTCATGTGTTGCAGCAAATTCCTGCATGATAGCTTGATTCAGCCATTCCCTAATATCCACGTTGATTTTGCTTTTTCCTATAGGATAAGTCAGATTACAAATCAGCTCCGCTGTGTTAGCTTTTTCCGAAACTATCGAATCTTCACACTTCTCACTAAAAGTGCGGAAGCTAAGCCCATCCGAAGACTGGCAAGAAACACATAACAATATTGCGAAAAATATGACGATAACTCTTTTCATAAATTACTTAATTTAGACTATTTGTTTTTTACCTCAATATATAAAGGTGGTACAGAAACAACTTTTTCATGGCGTATGAACCCCCCACTGTTAAAGAATGCCTCAACTGAATCTACACTTTTATCAATTTCGTTATATTCTACAATACAGTTTAGACCTTGCAGACAAAAACGTCCTGCTTGGGTCGGAATTATGTAAAACTCTGGATATAGAACCATTTGCACCGAGTCTCCTTTGTAACAAACTGTTTTACTTGGAATGCCTGATGTTTTGGGAGGCTCATGCAAAACCGCTTTATCTATATTTACCGCTTGCAATTTCATTTGTCTTGCATCCATATTGGTATAAAGTCGTATCTGGCACTTTACACTATCACCGAGCAAAATAGTTTTCTTATCTGTAGAAATGGTTGCTTCCATGAAATCACCAACGATTTCACTATTCTTTACAACGGTGAAACTCAAATTGGAAGACGATGATAATTCTTTACCATGTGAATCTACTATAGTGAGAACAGGAACACGATTAATGCCTTTCTGGAAGCATTTAACCGAATATGTAAACTTAATGGTATCGCTACGTGTTGTTTTTCCATTTCTTGTAACATATGATTTTATCGTGCTTATACTGGGATTAGCGAGAACTTCTAATTTGTCCTTGTCATAAGACAAACTCTTGATGGAATTAATGTCGTCATTAACTTCAAAAATATATACTATGTCTACCTTTCCGCTAAAGACGGAATCAGGATACTCAACAGAAGACTTTATCTGTGCTGATAGATTTAAAGTTCCTTTCAAGAAGAGAATGAAAATGAATATGTTCTTTTTCATGATTCACTTATTTTAGAAAATGGATTATTGTATGAGAGGAATTTTGTTTTGAAGTAGGCATCTGCCATTCCAGTCAAAGATTGAAATCACATTATAGCGTCCACCTTTTTTAAGATACCTATATGATTGGCACACAAGTAATTCTTCTTCGGAAGTTAGTCCCATGACACCGGCATTACACGGTAGTTGGATTGTGTGAAAATTATCCAAGTCGATAATGTAAGAGAAAGAGTTCCTATCATCTCCTCCTTCTACCATTATCTTAGTTTCTTCAGCATTCATCAGAACATTATAAATGTTAGGGATGGAGTCTTTATTGAATTTCGATGCTTTTTTGCCATCGGAAACTTGCCAGCATGGACTATCAAAGCCAACAGTAGTTATTATTTCCCTTAATTGCTTGTGCTCTTCTTTGTAAATCCACAGAGTTGTCCTACAACTATCGTCCGATTGTGTAAATAGTTTCTCCGTGTTCATTAAAATCAGAGAGTGCATTCCTACTGCAGCTATTCTTGTTGTCAATGGCAAATTATGCTTTTGGATTATATGTGCCAAAGAATCTTGTGAAGTTTCTTGCGACATGGCAGATGTTCTTGCGAACAAGAATACCACAGTAAATGACATTACCCTTACTAAAGCTAAGGTTAATCTTCTAACATTGAACTCTTTGTGTTTCATCTTAAAATATTTCTAGGCAGACTGTAAAAATCATCTGTATTGTACTTCGTTATGGCCGCCGTTGCCTGCGCAATGTGTACACTTGCCTCGTCCATTGCACAAGTAACACAGGCTTCCTGACATAGAAGTTCCTGAGCCATAACATATATGACATTGTCCACTTCCATTGCATGCAAGACATTTGACCCATACTTGCATTGGTTGCAATTGACGTGAAGGATTATTATTAATAGAACCTGAAGAAGCCTTTGTTTTTGAAGGTGAAGTGCTTACGTCTGATGAAGTTGAATTGCTTGAAGAACTCGACTCATTGCTTTTGAAAGGTTTGTACAGCCCATCATAATTATTATAATCAAATCTTGTATCCTCCGAATATGAACCATAGATATACCTGTGCTCATACTTACTAGAACTGTTCTTATTTACAACCTCAATTTTGTTATCATAGACTCGGAGGTAAGAATTCGCCACTGGCATGGTTAATAAATTACCATTTAGATCAAATGCTCCTTCTAAGCCATTTCTTTCACACTTAATATGGGCGAGTTCATCTTCTATACTTGTAATAAACAGATGTTCATAGTTTCCTGATGGTATAACCTCATTCCCCCTTATGTCATAAAGGCTCTTTTCTCCAAAATTATTTTCACAAGAAACTGATAACAAGATTTTACCTTTATCAGTCTTACAACTATGCACAGATGTATTTGTAAAATGTTTACTTGGTGATATTATGCATCTGCCACAACGCGTAAAAACAGCTTCAAAATCTCCACTCTTAACACAAAAATAATGTGCTCCTGAAGTTTCTATCGCAAGATAGCAAACACTAGTAAATTTAATCGGTATAATAGTTCTGCCTTCAATATCTGCTGCTCCATGCAAATTACCTTGTTGAAGTTCATACCAAATAAAACCATCTTCACCAACTCTTCGGATTTTTTTTGTTATTTGCGAATTACTATTTTTGACAGATGTTGTTGTGCGACGTTGCAGTGAATGTGACCGACGTTGTTGAGCACAGACTTGTACACATAAAAGCATCATCAGAAAAATTATTATCTTATTCTTCATTTTCTTAAGTATTTTTGTTTAAGCACATCCTTACTCTTTCGTCAGCATAAGGAGTGCCATCAAATATTGTTTTTTTGTTCGTAAACCCTTTTTCTGTTCCATAGAACATCAACCATGTTTTATTCCATTGTTTGGAAAATTCAATACATTCTTGCAATAATGCTGTGTTTCCCCCACATTCATACAAAAATCTATTCAAGTCATGATTGTCAAGGAATAGCCACAATTGGAAATCTGTTGGATAGCGAGCAAAATGCGACTTTACTTTTTCTTTTAGCTTTGGATTATTCATAATAGCCTGTTTCTTGTTTACTGCATCACAAAGAATTTGCTGGTAAGAAAAGTCTAATACACCATCTAACACACCTACATATTCGAGTTGTCGTGCTTCTTGCGCATTTAATCGCAATTTATTTATAAAGTAGCGAACGTAATTATGAGGTTTAAAGTCTAAACAGCCCCAAACTTCTCCTATCAATCTTACCTTTGGATATTTACTCTTAATTGTTTTTCTAAAATAATTCCAGAAAGCATAACATGGACCTGTTGCATGGTCAAGACGAATAACATCAAATCCCATTTCACACAAGACCATTGCTCTTTGTGTCAGATAACTTTGGACTTCTTTATTCTTTGTGTTGAACATTGGCAAGTCATTAATGTTTGCAAAGCATTTATAGCTTCCATCTTGATTATAACAGAACCAATCTCTATGCTTTCCATCTGTGAATAAGGAGCATGACTTATGGCAATGATTGGCAACAAAGTCAGCCACAATAATCATTCCTCGCTCATGGACTTCGTTAACTAATTCCCCCACTTCATCCGCCGTTCCGAAATGAGGGTCAACTTGTTTGTAGTCTATAACATGATAACCATGATAAGCTGCAGTTTTATGAAAAGGAGTTAGCATGATTCCTGTCATACCAAGATTCTGAATATAATCAAGATGCTCGATTATACTCTTAATGCAACCACCTTTAAAATTACCATCTTCGCCATTCATGGGGAAGAAACGGTCTATCAAAATATGGTATATTCTTTCTTGCTTCATATTATACTGTCCTTTTCTTTTTCTATATGTTTTTTCAAGCATTGTATTATTTTTACAATATCAGACGGTTGGGGCAATCTAAATATAGCATTTTCATGCTGTCTTTGCAAGCACTTGTTTCCAAACCAAAAAAGACATATAATGAAACATGTGAGAACTATAGCTGACGAATACCAAAAGGCATCACGTTCAAATAAATCAAATACACTTTTATGCATAATACATTTATCAATTTGTTATAAATAGCCTTATTGTTTGCACAATCGTACATATTACAGTTATTACAGCGAAAACAGCTCCCAAATAGCCGATTGCATGACTCATTAAAGTTTTGTGCTCATCCTTTAAATCTTGTATATCTCCCATTATACCAAAAGCATTTATTATGTTACTATCAACATGAGAACGGTTCATTTCCCAATCTTTTTGAACATCCCAAATTCTCTTTTCTCTCGCCAAAAAGACGACAGGATTCCAATAACTAATTTTTCGTTCCTCTATTTCACTAGTTTTTACACTATTCACCAAGTAGTGTATTTCGACAGCACGCAAAAACTTTGGGTAATTTTTGCCAACACCAGCAATGCATGATTTTTCTATAGCATCTACAATTTCCACATCCGTTTCAGGAATATGTATCTTTTTTAGAAATTCATTTCGTGCAGCTACTTCCTTTTGCAAATCTGTGCAACGATTTATAATCAGCCCATTAAGACCAGAATAGTATATGTCGTATGATTTCCTTGAAGAATAGTTTCTACTGATATTTTGCTTAATATGGAATGAAGAAGCATATCGATATCCTTCATCGGATTTCAACAAGCCATATTTTTCCCATTTTGGAACATTCCCTTCACCATCTATCTCTAACAGGGAATATCTAGCCCTAAAATCAAAATCCAGTTCCTTTTGCCACAGGTAAGAAACATTTAAAGCGATTATATAGTCTGGTATCGTTGTTATTATAGGATTACTTCTAGCAAAAAAGGGAGTGTTTCTTTTCTTTGGGCAGTTTGGACACATAGATAGAGTTGTAAATGTTCCTTTTTGTTTTCTTTCCCTAATGACTACTTCCGCTCGTTTATAGAACAAATGTTTAAGTAATATTACTTCATCTGTGGTAAGTCCATTGAAATTCAATACTACGACATAGGTTCCTATACGATTTTCAAGATTGAGACAGAACAAAACAGTACCAGTTATCCACCTATCTGCGTCCTCTGTATTTATTTCTTCATATTCCAAGTCAAATTGGGAAACGACGAAACTAAGTTCTTTTGAATATGCTTTGCTTTCCCTTGACTTTTCGTATTCCATCTGCAAACATTTTGTTGCATATGGTCCATCGGCTATATGACAGATATTAGGAGGGAACCTTGAAAATAAAAACTGATTATATTTTTCTCGGTATCTCTTCTTGTCTAACAAATCGGTCAAAGGTTTATTCCTAAGACGAATCTCAGTCAATTGCATTTTTCTATACGTATTCCACACGCTATTGAAATTTTGCACAATCTGAGAGTCCTTAATCTTACAAGGGTAGTATATGTTTAGCGTTCCGTTCATAAGATGTTCTTAATAAATTAATATTGTCAAAATTACCTACCTACTTGGTTACAGGACGAATTGGGCAAAACCATGAATGACTATAATGCTCTGTATTTATGTTATTTTTATCAAATCCCAACAGGTAAGCTTGGGTGCGATTTTCTTGGTAAAGTGTGGAACTCCATATAAAGCCCCCTTCCTCATAAGATATTGGAAGAAAAATTTGTTTTCCATTTGGGCCAGTTACTAAATATCCACTATTAGCTCCTAAGGATATCCATTTCCATTTACATTTTGTTTTAAGTTCTTTAATTTCTGAAATAGTAGGCATTCGCCAAGATTCCCCCCACCGCAGAGTTGCTGCATCATATCTTTTTAATCCAGCAATATCATTATTTGGTATGTCGATAGAATACACAGAATCCACCCTACTGGTAATATCCGTAGGATTAATCTCTCCCCATTTAAAATAAGCACCATGTTCACAAAAACACCAATTACCGATATCTGTTGCCGCCCATTTCACGCTTAACCCTAAATCAACATAAGAATGGCCATTAATTCGTCCACTCGGGAAAAGAGGAGATTTGTAAACTCCAAGAAATAAAGCAGCAATTAAAAACCAAAAAATAAAGGATTTCCAATTATACTTAATCTTCCACTTTATATCAAAAATTAAATTATCAAAGAAGTCTAGTACTTTGCCAACAACCGTTTCGTCATCATTTTGCACCGACAAATTGGAAGAGGAAACATCTTTTAGTATAAAATTATTGATATGTGGCGGATAATCATACCATTTATGTGTATGAAATTTCGAATCTAATGGCAAATAGCTTGTTATAAAATGCATTAACTGCAACCACACTGATTGAGCATTTCCATATAATGTTCCATACGAACGATCTTCATGTGTCTGAACAGAATACACTTTATCTATTATTCCTCTCTTAAATAAAGAAATAGAAACTTTTTCTATATTCATATCTACATTGATATTATGTGGAGCTTCTTGGCGTTTTATAAGTTGTATTTGAGATAAAGCTTTTACAAAACTTTTAAAATCTCCTATTCCAATAATATTAGGACATGAATGATTCAACCTCAACATATTAGGAGTAATTTCAAATCTTATTTCAGATTTGTATTGAATTACTATTTTATCAACAGTTCTATCTATCACCAGATGCTCTTCCACATAAGTTTCTTCTGACTCTTCATTTTGCGATACATTTATTTCTTCCTCTTTTTCTACATTGTTTTTAGGTTCTTCAAACAAATTATTTTCATCTATATGAGTTTCTTCAGATACCTCATCTTTATATGTATTTAAATTTTCCAACTCATTTCGCAGGTCAAATACCGATTGGAAACGTTCATCTTTTCTTGGCATCATGGCTTTCTTTATTATAGAAGCCATTGCATTAGAAACATTGTGTTTCAATAGGCAAGCCATAGGGAAGCCTTCATTTAGAATCACCGAAGCTACTGATGGACATCGTCCTACAAGCATTTTATACATAGTAGCTCCAAGCGCATACACGTCCATCGTTACAGGAAAGTCCTTTCCTTCATGATAACTTGATTGCTCTATTGGCGCATAACCAGGAGTACCACCTCCAACCGTTGTACTTGACTCGGGCACTCCTTTTTCATCATACTGTTTGGAGAGTCCAAAATCTATCAATACTACCGAATAGGATGCTTTGCCGCAGTCTTGGCGAAGCATGATATTTGAAGGCTTTACATCAAGATGCAATACATGGTGCTTGTGCATATAACCCAAAGCAGAAGCTATTTGCTTAGCATACTCTATGGTTTCTGTCTCAGATAGCCTATGGTTATTTAAAATCAAATCATCCAAGCTTCCTCCATCTATGTATTCCATAGAATAATACACAGTACCGTTAGCTTCAAACGTTTCGAGTACATTAATAATATGAGGATGTTTTAGTTTAGACAGATTGTCTGCCTCACGAAGAAATTTCTTTCGGTAATCAGTAAAAAGCCCCTCTTTGTTTCCATTGGTCACTTTTGAACCTTCACGTCCATTAATTTCTTTCATAAAGAATTCCTTGACCGCAACATATACATTGCTGTCAATAGTACCAAGACTTCCTTCTATTCTTATTTTAGTTTTAGCCTTATAAGTAACGCCAAATGAACCTTGCCCCAAGACTTCTACTATTTCATAAGAGTGTTTTTGACCACGTAGTATGTCTCCTTGAGAAAGTGTTTTATTTTCCATGTATAACTTTTTGAACGATTATTATTTTCCACATCCAAAATATGTATAAGATGTGCAGAATGATTGTCTCGATTGTGTTGAGAATTAAGAACTAACATCTTAATGATTTCTTCCTCAGGCTTTTGCAGATTGAGCATGAAGCAGAGGTTGGCATTAGTCGCTTCTTCAAGCATACCATCAGAACACATATAAAAAAAATCATTAGGTCTGATATCTTTCAATGTAACTATGTCAGCTTTATATCTATGCTCTAAATGAGGTTGAAGAGCACGAGTAATTACATTCTTTCGTGGATAATTTTCTGCATCCTCAGGTGTTAGTTCTCCTATTTTAATAAGGTCATTTACTAAAGAATGATCTTCTGTTTGAAATATAATTTCAGCCCTATCTTCATTTTTTAGAGGACGAATCTGATACACTCGACTATCACCCATATGTGCGATAGTTGCACCTTCTTCATGAAGCATCAGAAAAGTCACGGTAGTTCCCATTTTTTTTGCTTCATTAGTCGCAGTATCCCGTTCGTCCAACAAATCATAAGCAGCATCTATGGCACGTAACAGCAAATTCTCACAGAAATTCTCTCCTGCTTTCATTGCGGTGTTTATTGTCGTGCTAATAGCCTCACATACCGTAGAACTTGCTATTTCTCCTGCTTCATGCCCACCCATTCCATCACATAAGATAAACATTCGATCTTTTTCATTGTTTATCTTTTCTTGCTCTGGGTACAGCCAATCTTCTTGATGAGGATGACCTTCCTTATCAACTCTTTGTCCATATTCGTAGATGGATAGTGCCTTTATTTTGTATTCCATAAGATCACACTATAAATTTGTCTCTTCAGAATCTTTTATGATGAACTTAACTTCGATATTGGCAAATTTTATAATCATGCCATTTTGAAGTATAATTCGGTCATCTGCCCTCAATTGTTCACCACTTATATAAGTAGGATTCTTATTCTGCCAATTTTGAAGGATATGTTTGCAACAGCCATTAGTTAACCTTGCGACTTCAATTTTAGCATGTTTTCGGCTCATTCTTTTTTCTCCAGAATAGTCAAAAACAGGAACATCTACCTGCTGAGGAGGCTTCTGCAGTTTCCTTCCTATTGTATTTGTTCCAAGATGAAGTTCCCAACTTTTGCCAGATTTTTCAACAAGGCAACCTATAAGTATATTTTTAGAAGTATCGCCTGTTGCAGAATTTGGATTATTATCTTCTATGACTGTTTTCTCTTTGTCTTTCTTACCTAATGAATTCTGGCAATCAGCCACAAGAGACTTTCTCTTACACACAGGGCATATAAAATCTACTCGCTTTTTAAACTGTAGTAAAGAGCCACAAAAAGGACATTTTACTTTTATCAAATCTTCCATTTTAGTATTACCATTTCATTATAACCATCTCATCACTAAATCTACCCCACATCACTGGATGTTGCTTATCACCCGAAAGGCGTTTAACTCCCTTGCTAACATAATCGAACAATTCCTTTGCCGTAATTATTCGGTCCCGATTAACATCAGCCCGACCTCTCAACCCATTCTGAAGGCAAGAAGTAAAGAAACCATTCTTCATATCTGCGCGTTCTATTGACGTTTCATTGTTCCTTGACGACAAGAAAAGGAGCACATTATAGTCATTGAATTCTTGTTCATGCTTAGTGGCTTGTCCCTGTCTCATCTTTCCCGAAAAACAAGCATCCGCAAAAATGATTTTATTTATAGCCTTGCAATGAGCCATTATTTGACGAATTTCGGAATACGACAGTTGCGAACCATAAGCACAAAAACTTCCAGGCTTTCCATGCCCACTAAAGAAGAACACAACAGTATCATCATAAGATGCCTTGGAAAAAGTTGCCTGCAACTTCATATATATACGTTTTTTGGTAGCATTTGCATTTGTTAATAAAACACATTCTGTCGCCAAATTTTTTGAATATATATATTTGATTGACGAAGCATCATTTGCAGGCAGATGCAAATCCATTTTTGTTCCTGGATAATCACTAATTCCAACAGAAACTAAATAGGTTCTAGCATCTACCACAAATGGCATGAAAAATACGACAAGTAGGCTAATAAATGTTTTGATGAATTGCATGATATAATTACGCCATGTAATTGTCAATATTGCCATCATTCACATAGTCTGGTCCTTGCGCAGAAGAATCATTTTGGGCGAGATAGTCCTCATGGATAGCTTGCATTGAAATATTCATGTCAGAAATATCTTTCACTTCATCAGGAGTTATCTGTCCATCTTGATTAATATCTTGAGCCATTAAGTCAGCTATATTATCATTGTCAATATCTATAATACCATATTCATGACCATTAACAGAAAGAACAGCATAATCCCACTGACCATCATCACCATGATCTATGGTTCCATACGACAATACCTCAATATCAGAATCTGAGTCCTCTTCAGGATTATACAAAACTTCTATGTCAGAATCTTCTTGCAGAGAATTGGATTCATGTACATCATCACTTTGAACTTTTGGGGGATTCCCATCATTGTAAGAAATACTTAGATGGCTTCCAAATCCTGCATGTTCGGCATCTGACATGCTCTCCCATTCTTCTGCTGTATAGGTATTAAACACCTTGCCATGCCATACAAATACACCTCCTGCTCCTACTTGATGGCGGGCAGAGGCAAAAGCTTGGGCAAAAGGCAAAGCATTGTCAACTTCTGCTACTGGTATAACTGTATCTACATGAGCTTGTCCATCAACGCCAGCAACAGGTGTACTTTCCAACTCTTCGACTTCTTCCTGTTTCTCTGTTCCTGCGTATGCAGCCGTTGACACCGCCCCTAAAACCACTCCGGAAACGCCTCCTATGGTGACTTGCTTCCAAGATAGCTTTTTATTAGCCTTCTCTGTTATTACATGATTATTTTCCATTGCTATAAAACTTTAATTGTTTAACTTGTGATGCAAAGATACATCCAAAAACACATGAAAACAAGATTTTATGATTATTATGAGCCAACGACATTAGTTCTTACATGAAATGCTTGTTTTTCATGATTTCTTGGCATTATTCTTTATAGATACATTTACAATAGTTACATCCTTTATTTTGGCGTAATACATCATATGGTGTGTTTCCTAAATTATGTCCACATTTTGGATTTGGGCAAATATACTTGTGGCGGAAATCTTCATCCAAATCATGCATCTTGATAGTTAATGAATTTTTAGGATTCATGCCTCTTATAAAAAACGCCAATGCTATGATAACAGAAATTCCTGTTGCAATATATCTCATCATACCCAAAGCTGGGATAAACATAAATAATACACCAATACCGCTTAAGATTCCTCCCACTCCTCGTAAATTATTCTTTTTTTGTTCAGCCAACTGTATTTCTATTTTTCGGCTGTCATATTCTTCCCATATTGTCTTAAGATGTAATATGGAAAATTCTGGTGGAGGAGGCGGTGTTACTACATTCAAGATTTTTCTCAGTCCATCAATTATTTTAGGCAAATCAACAGTATATCTATCTTTGCCAAGTTGAACTTTTGAACTTTCTTTTATCTTTTTAGTTTCTATCTCTTGCTCATCAACATACGTACTGTTTTGCAAATTAAGATTTCGGATTACAATCCCCAATACCTTTCGAGTGCTATCGTCAGAAAACTCCACAACAAGGGCACAATGGTTGCGGCTAACAGAATTAGGAACACTTTGAGGTGAGCCTACTACAAAAGCCTTTTGCCCCATTTTCACCAAAAGGCGATGTAGATTTTCTTCCCTACCTATGACTATGTCTAGTTTTGTCATTATACTATCTTATTTCGTTTTTGTCAATAAATCTTTCAACTTACGAAGAGCATCCTTGGATACAGTAACCTTAAATGCAAACGTATGTCCATCGCTAAGAACCAACATTTGTTTTGGAATATCAATTTGATTGATATAGCCCATATTAACAATGTGACTTTTCCCAATTCTAACAAAATTTTTGGCCTTTTCTTCTAATGTTAAAGGTAAGAGGTTTTGCATCTTTGCCAAAGTCATACCTATCGTATATTTCACCTTATTGGCTGATATGATATGGGTATAATTCCCATCTGCCATGAAATAAACAAGATGGCTTACATCTAGTCTTAGCAAAGAATCTCTTGAATTTAAGTACAAGTATTTTGGTGACATGTTTTGTCTTCTTATTTATTGTTTATGGTACATATTTCTTCCAAGAATCCTCTTGGTACATAAGCCGTAGCCACAGTCATCATCCCTTCAACCACAACGCCAACTCTCAGTTGCCCTTTATACTTCGCCACTCTTCCCACGACACCCTTGAATTTGCCATCGGTGATTCTTACCATTTGTCCTTCCTCAAACTTCATTCTTATCTCACTATCCGAAGCTATCAAGATGTCTTCTGCCTCAGCCTCGCAGATAATTTTCAAACTCTCCATCTGTCTCTCTGGAATAACCATGGGAGTCTTTTCTTTCTTGCCATTCACGGAGAAATAACGATAATAAAAACGGAGGAAAGGGAGATTGACATTATCATAGACAAAAGACTTGATTTCGTCTTCTGTTCCAAAAACGAAGAAAATGTTGGGGATTCGGGATTCTACAACTTGCTTGCGTTTTCCTTGGATTAGCTTTGTGGTCATAATAGTCGGATAAAAAGCTTTCACATTCTTGGCTACCAGATAATCATATGCTTTCTTTTCCCTGCCATACGTGGAACGAAGTGTATACCAATGAGGAACATCTTTGTTGCCTCCTTTACTACTCATTGGAGACGTTTCCGATGGAGCATTTTTTGTGGACGCCCCTGTTTGTGAATTCTTGGCAACACTGTTGCCTTGAACTTCGGGGAGGACATTGGGGATAAGCCCAATGTTTGGAGGGGCATCGCCGCCTCTTGGTATGGCTTTATCAACCTTCATGATAGGTGATTTACTGAAACTTGGCTCACGACTGAACATAGTTTCACATAAGGACATAAAAAAGCGTGAACTGTCCTGTTGTCCATTCCACGCGTCGAGGCTCTCGCATTGCCTATCAAAGTTGAACAGACAACGTTAGAGCCCACGCCGATATGATAATCCTTACCATGGAAAGAAACTCCACGGATAGATATAATCACACCCAGGGCATCTACCGTTGCTACGTTCAAGACTTTGATATTGTGGAAAAGCTTGCGAGAATTTCGACACGTCTCAAACACAGCGTCAGATAAACGCCAATCAATATGTCTTAGCTCTTCCTACTCCCACCCAATGTCCACTTCATGCTGCTTTATTCGTTTCCGAATAAACAGCAATCTGCTCGGCGCTGGCTGTCTCACTCTCTCTATTCTAAGGAATTACGTCCTAAAGAGAGAAGAATATTCTAAAGAGCTGCTGCAAATTTAACAATAATATTTGAATACACAAAATTTTAGACCATATTTTTTCCAAAAACTTTGCAACAAGAAGAAAGCCGATAATGAAAACCCTGTTAGTGAATAAGGTTCGACGAGATTCACTCTATTTCACCTCATACATACGCAGCAACTTACCTGTAGCACTCTTATTAGCATAGAATTCTCTCTTCATCTCCTCAGGATAGGCATCGCCGTAGAGGTATCCATAAACTCATTGAGGCTATACAACAGCAAAGTTAAACAAAAAACTGAAACAGCAAGCTTTTCACTTGAAAATTACAGAAACAAACGATGCCAACCTCATGTCAATTAGTGAAAAGCTGATCATGATAGACAGAGATCACTAATACAGCGTCCGAACTATTTATCAATAGGTTCGTAATACTAATATTTTTGAATAAAGTTCCGATTTTTTATTTAATAATGAAGCGGCAACAATTGAGAATACATTTCCTCAAAGAAAGCACATTTGTAAACTCTAAAAAAGACTATAATGCAGTATTATCTCAGAAAGATAGCACCACAATCTCTGAGAGTTAGCACTATAATTCTCTGTGCCCTAAAAGTGCTCCAGCCAGGGCACTTTGGTGCTTCAGCCAGGGCACATTAGTGCCGTAAGCAAGCATTTTGGAAATATAGGGGTATTTATCGAATATCAGGATTTTTTTAGAAACGGTACTCATAAAATCTCGTCACCCTTCATCTTTCCGTCTGAATCCCCTGTGTTTATCGGGGTTTCAGGGGGTGAAGGGTGCAATTCAACCCTTCATCACCCTTCATCACCCTTCATCATATTATTAATCAGAGGCATTCGTGAATTTCTCTTTACATTTTCCTTGCTGAGATTTCTGTGTTTTCAACTGAATCTTATTTGTGTGTGAATATTGAAAATATGAACAAGGAAAAGAAGGTACTGAAAATCAGATAGTTATGATTTTCGTGATTGAAGAATAATGTTTATAAGGCTCTCATGTCGTACGACATGGGTCCCTATAAACGTACGATTGCATCACTATTGTCGTACGACATGGGATTATATAGTCGTACAACATGAGATCATAATAAAGCATTACTATTATTCTTTGATCGAAAAGTTGTAAAAAGAGAATCGTTTTTATGCTGAAATCCATTTCTTGAGAGCTACATCGACTAAAAACGACTTGGCAAAATCAAGAAGGAAATATTTACAATGAAGAAAGACATTCGTTTCTCTCTTATTCCCATCCTGGGTTGACTGCTGGGGCTAATTCAGGCTTCTATTAAGACTAATCATTAGCCTTAAGGTTAATCATCGCCCTCCTATTATGCTTATTTTAAGTTCAAATCCCCTTAGGTAACTACTCAGCACCCCTATTGAAAACTTTGAATAGAAAAGCCTTGGAATATGAAAGCGGCTTCGATAGTCAATGAAGCCTATTTCGTAGAGCAATGAAAGCGGCTTCGCAAGCAGTTGAAGCCTATTGCATTATAACACTTGAAACTATAAAAAATACAGTTGACCACTTTAAACTTTATTAATAATACACGTTGACTCACAGTATTAACGTAACAACTCATGACTATATGGGTGCTGAGTAATTACCCCTTAGGATGAAGGGTAATGAAGGGTGATGAAGGGTTAAATTGCACCCTTCATCCTCTGAAACCCCGATAAACACAGGGGATTCCGAGGGATAGATGAAGGGTGAAGTTCACCTGCGAACGACCATTCAAAAATGGCACTTTCTAAAATATAGACCGGGAAATTTGGAGGTTACAAATTTATTGCTTAATTTTGCAAATGGTAAAGCTAAAATACATTTAAGCCATGGCTATAAGAGAAAGAAGAAAGCGAATCTATCGCAAGCGCATACCTTACGGCATGCAGAACTTTGAGGATATTAGGGAGAGGGATTGTTACTATGTGGACAAGACCTCATTCATAGAAGATATAGAAGACTCCAATATGTACTTCTTCTATATTCGCCCTCGCCGTTTTGGCAAGAGCCTCACCCTCTCCATGCTTGAACATTACTACGACATCAACAAGAAGGACAAGTTTGAATCCCTCTTCGGTGGATTGTACATTGGCGAAAATCCTACGCCAGAGCATAATACATATCTCATCATTCACCTCAATTTCGCTGAAGTGGACGCAGGTATAGACAATTATCAAAGTGGATTGGATGTGCATTGTAACATTATGTTCAATTCATTCTGTAACCAATATGCCCATTTGCTTCCTCCTGATGCAAAGGAGGGGTTGAACAGAGAAATTGGTGCCATAGGACAACTTAGGTATTTATGCCAGGTTTGCAAGGAAGCTAACCAGAAAATCTATCTCTTTATCGACGAGTACGACAACTTTACAAACACAATCCTTGCCAACGAGAAGCATCTGGAGCGATACCGCAACCAGACTCATGGAGAGGGTTATCTACGTCGCTTCTTCAACACCATCAAGGGTGCAGCCGGCTCGGCTTTGGGACGCGTCTTCGTCACGGGTGTAAGCCCGGTCACTATGGACGACCTCACCAGTGGCTTCAACATCGGCACGAATTACTCGCTAACTCCACAATTCAATGAGATGACGGGATTCACCGAGGAGGAAGTGCGGGAGATGTTGGGCTATTACTCAAGCGTCTTGCCGTTCAACCATACCGTAGATGAGCTCATCACCGTGATGAAGCCATGGTATGACAACTATTGTTTTGCCGAGGAATGCTATGGAGAAACCACCATGTACAATTCAGTGATGGTGCTCTACTTTTTGGATAATTACATCCGAAGCTATTACAAAATCCCAAAGAACATGGTGGAGAGTAATGTTCGCACGGATTACAGTAAGCTGCGCATGCTTATCCGTCACGACAAGGAGTTCGCCCATGATGCCAGTGTCATCCAGCAGTTGGTCACCAAGGGATACGTTACAGGCAAGCTCGTAGAAAATTTCCCAGCCGACCATATCAACGACCCTGACAACTTCGTGAGCCTGCTCTTCTATTTCGGCATGGTGACGATAGATGGAGAATATAAAGGCGAAACAAAGTTTGTCATCCCTAACGAGGTGGTGCGTGACCAGATGTACACCTATCTTCTCGACACCTATAAAGAGAACGACTTGGTATACGATACTTATAACAAGACCCAGTTGGAAAGCAAGCTGGCTTACGATGGCAACTACAAGGCTTATTTCGAGTTCATCGCTGATAGCCTGAAACGCTATTCTTCGCAGCGTGACAAGCAGAAAGGCGAGGCTTTCGTGCATGGTTTCACCTTGGCGATGGCAAGCCAGTGCCGCTTCTATCGCCCTATCTCCGAGTTGGACAATGATGGCGGCTATGCCGACATCTTCCTCTCCCCTCTTTGCGACATCTACAAGGACATGGTGGACAGCTACATCATCGAACTGAAATATTGCAAGACGAGCACCACGGACCAGCAAGTGAAAGAACTCCTCAAGGAAGCCTCTGCGCAAATCACCCGTTATGCCGATAGCGACATAGTGAGAGATGCCGTAAAGACCACCCATCTACACAAGCTCGTAGTGATGTATCGAGGGGCAGAGATGGTGGTTTGCGAGGAAATCGAATAATGGCATTAATCATCAGTACATGGGGCAAGTTCTCAATAGAAGCGCAAGTACAAAATATAAGAAAGCGCTTTATTAAGGTCTAATGATGCGCATCGTTAGGTGCTAATAATGCGCATCGTTAGGTGCTAATAAAGCGCATCGTTAGATGTTAATGATGCGCATCGTTAGACCACGCAGATCTCATATAAGCTATATCCTTGAAAATCAACAAATTACGTTCCATTTCAAGATAGCAATTTTCCGTCTGATGGACTCCCACTTAAAATTTCAATAGATTTTCGTCTAATGTAGAAGCACTATCATCGCCAAACAATTTCCTGTTTGCTTTCTTTCTCGCATTACTTATCGTCTTAGAAGTTGTTTTCACAAGAAATGAAATATCAATATTGTCTATATTTAAATAGGTAAGAACACATACCTGAAATTCCAGTGTACTGACTTATACTGATATAGATAGACACATTTATGGTTAATTAATAAAATGTGTTTAGTAATGAGTAAAAAGTACAAAAGTTACAGTAAGGAAGACAAATTGTTTTTACTTCGCGACTATGACTTTGACTGGATACAGCAACTGGAATTTTGTTATTATCTCATAAAAAACATATAAATTGCCTTAAAATCAAGGAAAATGGAATCACGTATCGAGATTTTTACTATATTTGCAAATAGTTTTTTCGGAAACTAACCTAAATTAGAGTGAATTGATAATTCAGTAATAACAACTTAAAATTAGAGATGATGAAGAAATTATTTTTAATGGCAGTTATCATGCTGTCTTCAGTAAGTATTTTTGCTCAGAGCAGAGTTGGTAGTACAACTATCCAGCCTAAGATCGGTTTGAACGTTTCTTCCGTAGGTGATGGAGACTGGAAAGCTGGTTGCGTATTCGGTGCAGAATTGCAACACCAGTTTAATGCAAAAGCTGCCATCGCTGGTGGACTTCTCTATTCCTTCCAGGGAACGAAATATGATGATTGGGCTTGGAATCCAGGATATTTGAACATTCCTATCACTCTCAACTATTATGTTGCCCGCGACTTCGCACTCAAGGCAGGTATTCAGCCTGCATTCATGGTTGCCAAGGACGAGGCTAAGCAGGTCAACACCTTCGACTTTGCAATTCCTGTGGGAATGTCTTACGAGTTCAACAACTTCGTACTGGATGCTCGCTACAACATCGGTGTCACAAAGGTTCCAAAGTATGGCGACGGCTACACCAACGTGCTCCAGCTGACCATTGGTTATAAATTCAAGCTGTAAGATATAGAATACTCTTATACATAAACTTTTATACTCATAAATCCCAAGCCGGCTTTTCTGTTGACTTGGGATTTGCTTTTCTGGAAATCCGTGATTATCCGTGATGTAATCTTAATCGATATCTTCTATACTTTTCTATATTTTTGCTTTTTATCTTTAGGAAAATTAGGTATAGTCATCTCCAAGATTCCCGCATCCACCAAATTAGCTATATATTTCTTACGATTCTTAGACTGATTTGATATTCCTATAAAATCCATGATTTCTTGAGCAGTGCGAGGGATAGAACAAAAATCCACTACTTTTTTCTGACGCTGAGATAATAGTACACTACTTTTGATGGTTACTTCATCATCATGATGGTTACTTTTGATGGTTACTTCATCGTCATGATGGTTACTTTTGATAGTTACTTCATCATCGTGATGGTTACTTCTCCTAAAAATGACAACAAATTCATGGATCTTAGGCTCATTATAAAACTCAACATCACCATCATAACGAATAGCTCGTAGTATGCCACTTCCGATACCCGTATAAGGTAACAAATAAATAGCATTATCAAACAGTAAGCTATTTCTTGGAAACGAAATACCACGTTTAATATCATCCACGGTCAACCCATGAGTCAATTCCCCAGGACTATGAATTTCAACCCTATTATCAAATATCAAAACACGAATAGGTGCTTGCCATGTCAGCGAGCGATGCACCAGGGAGTTAACAACAATTTCAGACAGAGATTCTATGGGAATTTCCAGCTCCCCTAAACTATTAAATTCAGAAGACACTTGAATTCGTTTTAAATTACGATTCAAGAAAGTCATAACCATATCATACTGATGCTTCATGTTGCCTTCCATATCAACATGATTAACTTTATCTCGAAATTCTGTACCAGAAATCTCATTTCCCCAAAAGTTTACACATTTGATGGTCAAGGCAGGGAAATAACGTTGCGGAGACTTCCCAAAAAGCAACAAAGCTGCCAATGTTAAGTTTCCGTTAGGCAAAACGAGACCTATATTTTTCAACAAGCACTCCACATCAAGCCCCGAGCCGACATAACCAACTAATTCGTTAATGGACATCAAGTTTGCTTTATCCGCACTTATTCCTTGGGTTTTACATGCCGTTTCAAAACGACGGAGCAAAAAAACCTTTAATGTAGCAGCATCTAAATCATCAACTGAAGTATTTTCAATCTCCTGTGCATCTGGGCGATATACGATGTGGCTCGTCATCATATCTGCCAATTCAGAATTATCAAAAACCTTTCTTTTGTCAGAACCATTCTTCACCCAAATAATGCCCTTATTATCTCTATATGGCTTATTTTTTCCTTCAGGTACTGTCACAATCAGAATCACTTGACCATCAACGTCAATAGTTTCTGTTTGAACTAAAATAGAAGGTTTTACATTTTCTGAAGCCGTATTACTCACCAACGTTGTCAATTTCTGCAACTCTTCAAAAGAAAGCCCATTAAGTTCACCTGTTTTATCATTAACCCCAATCAACAACTGTCCTCCCAGGCTATTGCTAAAGGCGGTTAGTTCACACCCCAACTTATAAGCATCATCTATACGTTCCTTAAACTGTACAGTAGATGTTTCACCCATTCGTATGATATGTAATAATTCGTCAGCCTTCATATTTTTCGATTTTGGGACAAAGATAGTGATATTATTCGTATTCTCAAAACTAATGACTGGAAAAATACGAAAAATCGTGAACCTTTTTCTTTTGTAAAGATGTCGTTACTCGGAGAGAGCCAGGCGAAGCCCGAGGTTGTCGAAGTGATAATCTTGAGAATTATTGTATCTGAACGACGAACTACAGTGTTTCGCCTGGTTGAACCAGCCACCACCACGAAATACCTTGCTTCCTCCACTATTGTCTCCTATAGGATTAGTCTGAGAGGAACTTGAATACAAAGCATACCTATCCTGACACCATTCCGATACGTTACCTGTCATGTCATAAATACCTAACTCATTAGATTTTTTTGTGCCAACTTCACGTGTTTCCACACCATCGTTATCATTGTACCAAGCAACATCCGAAATTTTACGGCTTCCACTATACCGATACCTGCGACTTTTTTTGCCACCACGAGCTGCATACTCCCATTCAGCCTCTGTTGGCAGGCGAAAATTCTGGCCTGTCATAGTGTTCAATTTAGAAATGAACTCTTGGCAATCATTCCAACTAACAGTCTCTACAGGAAGATTCTCTCCCTTGAAGTGCGAAGGATTATTTCCCATCACCGCTTGCCACAATGCCTGAGTCACTTCATATTTGCCTATATAGTAATCATTAGTCAATGTCACTTGATGCACAGGTTTCTCATCACTATCAGGGTCTTTCATCTCCGAAGTCGCTCCCATCATGAACGTTCCTGCCTCAACCTTCACCATCTCGATACAGATACCATCTTTCACAGGAATAGTAATGACATCATCAGATATTGTATTAGAAGGAACCGCTGGTACCTGAACAGGCGAAACAGAAACGGTTGAAGCGGTCGTAGATACATCTGCTGGATTCGAAGACATACCCATTTGATTCAGCACCAACACATAAGTTCTATTTTTCTCAACATTCTCCACGCCATAATCAGCAAACTTTATCATCAAAGGAAGATAATTTTTGGCTGTCACTTGCATTTGGCGTGAGTCGTGAGTCAGATATACCCATGTCTCATAATCTTCTTTCAGCAATGGCAATATCACATTTCCCTTTACATTCAAGATGTCACCCACGAACTGCACCTTGACCAAGGCGCAAGGCTCGTCATTCAAGTCCTTGCGTTGCTGCGTCTGGGCACTGATATCCGTAGCGGCAAGAGAGAAAGACTTCACTTTCAGTTCTTGAGAATATATGCCTAAACATAGCAATATGCTAAATATAAATAATAAACTTCGTTTCATTTTTTCACACGATAAAATCGGCTTCGCCGATAATGATTGATTCGATGTCTGTCGAGATGGTCTGTCCCGAGGCTCATCCTTCGCCTCTCCTTTTGACCATCACGACTGCCATCTCAATTTGCCTTTTTAGCTTAGAGCTTTTTGGGTAAAGATATCGTTACTCGGAGAGGACCAGGCGGAGCCCAAGGTAGCCGCGGCCGCCAGGCGTGTTGTTGCCACGGCAAGACGAGCGACAGTCCCTGGCATCGTTGATCAAGCAACCCCCACGATTCACGCGGCTAGACCCACTGGTAGCACCTGTAGGATTTACCTGTGAGGAACTACTGTATTTGCCATACCAATCCTGACACCATTCCCACACATTACCACACATATCATATATACCCAACTCGTTGGGCTGCTTTGTACCAACAGCATGAGTTTTGCTGCCGCTATTATCTTTATACCAAGCCACATCAGAAAGGTTACTGCTTCCGCTATACTGATACCCTCTGCTCTTGTTTCCGCCACGGGCAGCATATTCCCATTCGGCTTCAGTAGGGAGACGGAACGTCTTGCCCGTTATACGGTTCAGCTTGCTTATGAAGTCCTGACAGTCGTCCCAACTAACTTCCTCTACAGGTAAGTTGTCACCCTTAAAGGATGAAGGATTATTACCCATCACGGCTTTCCATAAAGCCTGAGTCACTTCGTATTTACCAATGTAATAGTCATTGGTCAGAGTTACACGATGGGTTGGTTTCTCATCATCCCATGGAATTTTCATCTCCGCAGTCGCTCCCATTGTGAACGTTCCAGCCTCAACACGAACCATATCGATGCTTATGCCATCCTTTACGGGAATGGTTATTGTATTGCTACCCGAAGCCATAGATGATGAGCCAGACGAATATCCCAAGGTATTCGATGAGGATGAGGCTACGGCATTGGATACCAGTGTTCCTGTTATGCTCGCAGTCTGACCTTCAGAAATAGAGACGGACTTCCTGTCTGTGGCATAGCCATCCTTTCTTACCTCCACCTGATGGTTACCCACGAGCAAGCCGTTGAACACACGAGGACTTTGCCCCAACTTTTTCCCATCCACATAGACATCGGCACCAAAGGGCTTGTAATTCACGGAGAGATTGCCTTGGATAGCCACCAACTCGCCAAATGTCACATCCAACTTCTGTTGTTGCGCCAACTGGATGGTCTTCTGTTGGCTGCGATACCCACTCTTCCTTGCCTCCAACAGGTGCATGCCTTCCTTCAAGCTACCACTCCATGGCGAATTACCCACCGCCTTCTTATCTACATAAAGAGACACGGCAGGGGTAGGACAAGTTATCGAGACGCTTGCCATCGCTGAGAGCAAGCTGACGCTGATGGGAGTCATGTCGCCACTGCTCACCGAAAAAGAGCCGCTCTTGCTGATATAACCACCAGCCTCCACCTTATAAGTATGCGTGCCATAAGGCAGCATGGCGGAATACTCACCGTCTGAAGAACTCGGTTGGAGGACACCATCAATAGTAACAACTGCATTCTTCGGTTGCACGCTGAGCGCATAGAAGTTGCCACCAGCATCGACAGGCTCTGCGCCACCAACAGGCTTGGTCAACACCAATACATATGTCTTGTTTTTCTCCACCTGGCTGATACCAAAGCTGGAGAAATTCACCATAATAGGAAGGTAATCCTTGGTCAATACCTTCATCTGCTGTGAACCATTTGTCATATAAGCCCAAGTCTCGTTGCCTTTTTTCACCAAAGGCTTGATGACATTTCCTTCCACATCGAGGATGTCACCCACGAACTGCACCTTGACCAAGGCACAAGGCTCGTCATTCAAGTCCTTGCGAAGTTGAGTCTGGGCACTGATGTCGGTTGCGGCAAGAGAGAAAGACTTCACATTCAGCTCTTGGGCTAATGAGCCAAGGCAAACCAACAAGCAAAATATTAGAAACGCAATTCTTTTCTTCATATTACAGCACAAATAAATCATTCAATTCAGGAGCTTCCAGGGTGTCGTCTCCGTATCTCCACAATCCTGCCATAATTTCAGGCAGAGATTTTTTATCTTCTTTGCTAAAATACAAGAGTAATAACAGGAAGCCATTCACCTTCTTTTTATCACAACGTTGATGTAAAGTTAAACCATAAAAACGCTCTTTATAAGGATGCCTTCTAACCTTTACCTTGTCTATTGTAACTCGTTTGCACCTTACCAACTTCTTCAACATTTTGCGATAATCAGTAGAGTCATTAGAATCTTTTAGAATTTGTCCATCACACAACCGCCATAAAGCAGCGGTATCTTTTTTCTCATAAGCAACTTTAAATTGCTTATATAACTCAAGGATCCTTTCTCTATGGCAAGAGTCCTCGCTACCCTTGGCATTGCCAACGATATAATTCCGTATATTTTCCTCAGAAATCTGTGCTGTCATGCAAGTTGTTACCAACAAAAAGGAAAATATTAATATCATTCTTATCATAGTCTAACTTTATTTAAATAAAAGATGTCGTTACTCGGAAAGAGCCAGACGGAGCCCAAGAGCACCCAAACGTACATCCGAAGTGTAGCAGTTACGGACTATCGGACGGCAACTCATCGCATCAATACCCGAGCAACCACCACGACTTATGAAAACGTCGCCAATAGCTGCTCCTGTTGGATTCGTCTGTGATAATCCAGAATATTCTTCATACAAATCCTGACACCATTCCCAGACATTACCCGTCATATCATAAATACCTAACTCGTTGGCTTGCTTCATACCTACTTGATGAGTTTTATCATCATTATTTCCATACCAAGCGACATCATCAATATTGGAACTACCACTATACAGATAACCTCTACTCTTCTTACCACCACGAGCTGCGTATTCCCATTCTGCCTCGGTCGGCAAGCGGAACTTTCTGCCTGTCATTCTGTTCAATTTTGAGATAAACTCTTGACAATCGTCCCAACTCACTGTCTCTACAGGAAGGTTATTACCTTTGATTTCAGAAGGATTGCTTCCCATCACCACTTGCCACAAAGTCTGGGTCACTTCATACTTGCCAATATAATAATCATTCGTCAAGGTAACTTGATGCACAGGCTTTTCCCAATCATAAGGGTCTTTCATCTCCGAGGTCGCTCCCATCATGAACGTTCCAGCCTCCACTTTCACCATCTCGATACTGATACCATCTTTCACAGGGATGGAAATCGCATTGCTACCAGAAGCTACAGAAGGGGAACCAGACGAATTATTCGATGAAGAAGCTACATATGTATTTGACAATTGTTGATTTTCAGATTGCTGTTGATTCACAATTCCTGCACCAACAGATTCTCTAATCAAGGTAATCTGCAGATTACTCGGAGCTGAAGCCTTCAACTTCACCATTCCTTCCTCCGACTCATAGCCATCGCAAGCAACTATATAGGAATGCTGACCAACGGGCAAAATCGTCTTTGCCACTCCATTGTTCCCTCTCACCATCTTGTTATCCACAAGGACTGTGGCGGTAGAAGGGGTATATCTGATGATGAGAGATTGTTTTTGTTGCATAACAGACTCTGAACCACTAGCAGGCTTAGTCAATACCAAGACATACGTCTTGTTTTTTTCCACCTGACTGATGCCATAGTTGGAGAAATCCACCATAATAGGAAGGTGATCCTTGGTCAACACTTTCATCTGCTGTGAGCCATGGGTTATGTAAGCCCAAGTCTCGTTGCCTTTCTTTACCAAAGGCTTGATGACATTCCCTTTCACATCAAGGATGTCACCCACGAACTGCACCTTGACCAAGGCGCAAGGCTCATCGTTCAAGTCCTTGCGTTGCTGCGTCTGAGCACTGATGTCTGTTGCGGCAAGAGTGAAAGACTTCACTTTCAGTTCTTGAGAATATATGCCTAAACATAGCAATATGCCAAATATAAAGAATAAACTTCGTTTCATTTTTTCACAAGATAAAATCGGCTTCGCCGATGATGATTGATTCGATGTCTTTCGAGATGGTCTTTTTTTGTAAAGATGTCGTTACTCGGAGAGAGCCAGGCGAAGCCCGAGGTAGTAGCTACAGATATATGGAGGGATGCGGCCACGGTACGACAAACGGCAGAACCTCGCAAAGCCGTCCCAGCAACCACCACGGATCACACGGCTCGACCCACTATCGGCACCCGTAGGATTCGTCTGAGAAGAACTCGAATAAGAACCATACCAATCCAAACACCATTCATATACATTTCCACTCATATCATAGATACCCAACTCATTAGCTTGCTTCGTACCTACAGGATGTGTCTTGCTGCCACTATTTCCATCATACCAAGCAACATCAGTGATGTTTGAACTGCCGCTATACTGATAGCCACGCTTCTTCTTGCCACCACGAGCGGCATACTCCCATTCTGCCTCAGTAGGCAAGCGGAACTTTCTGCCTGTCAAGCTATTCAACTTGGAAATAAACTCTTGGCAATCGTTCCAACTCACTTTCTCTACTGGAAGATTATCACCTTTAAAGTAAGATGGATTACTGCCCATCACCGCTTCCCATAAAGCCTGGGTAACCTTGTACTTACCCATATAATAATCATTGATCAAAGTCACTTGATGCAATGGTTTCTCGTCACTATTAGGCTTCTCCATCTCTGGAGTAGCTCCCATCATAAATGTGCCAGCCTCCACTTTCACCATCTCGATACTGATTCCATCTTTCACAGGGATGGAAATCGTATTGCTACCCGAAGCCATAGATGATGAGCCAGACGAATATCCCGAGGTATTCGATGAGGATGAGGCTACGGCATTGGATGCCAGTGTTCCTGTTATGCTCGCAGTCTGACCTTCAGAAATAGAGACGGACTTCCTGTCTGTGGCATAGCCATCCTTTCTTACCTCCACCTGATGGTTACCCACGAGCAAGCCGTTGAACACACGAGGACTTTGCCCCAACTTTTTCCCATCCACATAGACATCGGCACCAAAGGGCTTGTAATTCACGGAGAGATTGCCTTGGATAGCCACCAACTCGCCAAATGTCACATCCAACTTCTGTTGTTGCGCCAACTGGATGGTCTTCTGTTGGCTGCGATACCCACTCTTCCTTACCTCCACCAAGTGCATGCCTTCCTTCAAGCTACCACTCCAAGGCGAATTACCCACCGCCTTCTTATCTACATAAAGAGACACGGCAGGGGTGGGACAAGTTATCGAGACGCTTGCCATCGCTGAAAGCAAGCTGACGCTGATGGGAGTCATGTCGCCACTGCTCACCGTAAAAGAGCCGCTCTTGCTGATATAACCACCAGCCTCCACCTTATAAGTATGCGTGCCGTAAGGCAGCATGGCGGAATACTCGCCGTCAGTGGAGACATTTTGCTGTATTCCATCAATAGTAACAACTGCATTCTTCGGTTGCACGCTGAGCGCATAAAAGTTGCCACCGGCATCGACAGGCTCTGCACCCATATTCTGTATTACTAAATCCAACACATAAGTACGCTTGCTTTCCACGCCATCAATGCCAAAATCTGGAAAATAGACTCGGAGCGGCTTGTAATGCATCGGTATGACCCTTATCTCCTTCGTTCCCTTGGACAGATACACCCACTTCTCGGAAGAGAAATTTCGGATGTCACCGATGACATTGCCTTGCACCTTGGATATGTCATCTAGCAGGAGTATCTTCACCAAGGCACAAACATTACCGACTTCATCCGTGCGCAAATTTTCGACCAAGGAGGCAGACAAGTCATTGCTTGCTAGCTTAAAGGACTTCACCTTCAGCTCCTGCGCAAAGGTACACAGACAAATAATCAAACTTATTATAAGAAAATAAAAACGCCTCATAAACAAACTTCTAAAAGAAAATATCCGTTAAGGAATAAAGAAATCATTCTCGTTAAACACTTCTTTTGGGTTCAATTGAGTATTGCCTATCATGTCTGGCTGCCAGGTCCTCACATGAATCACAGGATTGCCGCCATCCTTCGGAAATTGCCAAAGAAGGAACACATAACCATCGTCGCTGTAGTTGCTCGACTGCCAGTTCTGATGCAAGGTAACACCATAGTAACCTTCTTTGGCAGGATGCCTCGTAACTTTGATTGCATCGAAGGTAACCTTGATATATTTGTTATTATGAAACGTTTTAGCCAAGTTGTTGAGATACTGCTCCTTGTTCTGTCGGCTATACACGATTTCTGGTCTGAGCGAAGCCTGGTCGTTGCCCATGTTCTTGCGCATGATGACTTTGCCCGTGATAATCAAGGCATCGTCGCTATACACGTTTCGTAACGCATTCAAGTCCTTCTCATCGTAATAACTTCTGAAATCCTCCACAAACTTCAGGATTTCCATGCGGCGGCGTGTATCGGTGACATCCTTGCCATTGTTCACGATGTAGTTATATACATTATTGCTCAACGCCATGTGGGCGCCAGTCAACAGACCGTCTTTCGATACGCTGATGGTCAACTCCTTGTTCAACTCGCCCTTGTAGCTCGCATCGGTATTCGTCAAGGTCACCGAGATACCACGCACCTCATAGCCATTGACCGCCGTAAGACAGTTCTCGGAATACGAGGTGTAGTCGCACTTGAAGTGGAAACTTTCCCACAGATTATTGAGCGACGACTTGGCGTTGCTCGTCATGTTGACCGAAGACAAGTCCAGGGAGCCATTGCTATTGCTGGCACGATTAATTGCCGTCAAGAGAGAAGATATGTTGCGCTCTATGCTCTGCTTGACAGAGGTTAGATAGATGCCGCTCTTAAACGAAAATTCCACGCTCTGGGCGGACAAGCCCAAAGCCATGGACAGAAATATAAACAAAATAGAAAGTTTTTTCATATCGCTGATAATTTCATGTTTCTATATCACTTCACTGATTACTTCACGCTAACTGCGATTTTCCGCCTGTTCGTCTTTTGCGACTTGCCATCAGCGAACAGGTCCTTGACATTGGTAGATGGTGTGTAGAGATAAACCTTTCCTTCCAAACTTGCCTTCTCCCCTTCCAAGATTTTCTTCGTGGCAGAGAAATAGATGACATGGTCGTAACCTGATGCCTTGTTGTGCATCACCAGCGTTCCCAGAAGGTCGCCCTTCTCCTCGCCCTCGTAACCAAAGAAGGTTTTGCAGCCTTGTCCCTGGCAATAAGACAAAAAATCAGTAAGTTGCACTTGGCATTTCTTCTCCTTCTGGCTGCTCATGGCAAAGACGAGACTCAGAGGCATATCCTTCACCTTACCCATAAGGAGGTTGGCAAAGCTCTCCTTCGGAAATTCCTTGTCATATACAGGATTGCAAGCCAGACGATAAATGGTGTCGCCATCCTCCACCTGCGGAGTCTCACCCATCTGATAATAGGTATCCGAGCTAATGGAAGGAATCACATACGACTTGCCTTTCTTGACATACAAGTTCTTGCCCTTGAACTTGCCCAGGGTATTGATATCCACCTTTTCTGACTGCACCTCCTTGCCATTCTTGAACCCCTGGAGGAGTTCGACAAACTGCTGTTCCAAGTTTCTGCGTGTGTCATTGGCGAAATACTCATAGTTGGCAGGGAAAGCGACGGCGAGGATGGTCTTGCCCTTCTCCTCCCATTTCACAGTATAAAACTTGTCCATACCGTTGCTCACGGAGCAAGGCGTGTTTTCATTTACCTTGGCAAAGGTGTTCCACGAGCCTACGGTAAACTGGATGTTGTTCAAGTACAACCCATTCTCCGACACCTTGTAGAGATGGTCGAGATAAGCACGCTCCAAGAAACCATAGATAGGCGAGGGTTGCTGCTTCTTCATCTCCTTGGAGAAGAGGGCGATACCCAGATGGTCCACGATGCCGTTGCCATCATAATGTGCCACGATGCGATGCCCATCATGGTTGAAATACTTCGAGACCGCCTTGCCAGCCTTCGCCTCCAAGATAGAATCCACCGCCAACTTCAGTGCCGCCTTCTTCAAGAACACCGTCTGGTATTGCAAGGCAAAGGCTTGCCCCACTCCCACGAAGAGGAGCAACCCCACTATATAACATGATATAAATCTTTTCATCTTATTGACCAATTAAAAGTTTCACTTTTTCGCCACTGCTTTTAATCCAAGTTCCATGTACCATATGTCCATTGGAAAATGAGCCATTTACTACGTCACCAGCCTCAGCCACGTTGCCGTCCGGGTCAAACGCCTCAATACGATGAGAACGCTTGAATCGCAAGGTTCCATATCCATCCGGCTTTCCATTCTTTATATTACCTGTCCACACGGCATATCCCAAGTCCAAGGTTCCCGAGTAAGAGGAGGAATGTTCTACGGCAGGCGTGACAGGAGTTGGCTTCACAGGTTTCGTGATGCTTGTGTTTTCAGAATTTTTGTCCGCTTTACCAGATTCATCCGTCTTGTCATCCTTCGTATTTGTGTCATCGGATTTTTCCTTTTCCACATCCTCCACGTTCTTCTTGTCTTGCGCCTCTTGTTGCTTGATCGCCGTCGAGTCCTTTTGGGTTTGCGTGGAGTCCGTGTCGGTTTGCTCTGTCTGATTCGTGTTCGGATGTACGATGAAAAATCGAATCACTCGATAAGAGAGATACAAGACGACTACAAGAGCCAAGCCGATGCCAATCTTCTTCACCCAGTCCATGATGTCTGGAGAATCACCATTCATTTTCTTCGTCACCTTCTTGGTCTTGTTGGCTTGATGGGATTGTCCCTGATGGGTATTGCCTTGATAGGAATTGCCATACGATGAAGTATTGATGAATCCCCCCATGCTTGCCATTCTCTCGTCCGCATTCTTCTTCATCGTATCAATGATGAGACTACTGCAACGTTCCGATGTACTGTCTGGCAAGGCGTTGATGATGTATTTCTGACTCATCTCGCTCGCCTTTGCAGGAGTCCTTCCCGTCAACATATATAATAAGGTGGCACCGAGCGCATAGACATCTGCCGAAGGCGAGAACTTGCTGATGCCCGCATATTGCTCCAAGGGAGAATAGCCGTCCGATGTACCCAAACCTGCTTTCTTGTTGGTCACGGAACCGTTCTTCTTGAAGTGGAGCGACAAACCGAAGTCTATCAGCACAGGATGCAGGGTACCGTCTGCCTTCCTCACCATCATGATGTTCTCGGGCTTCACGTCGAGGTGGTTCATGTTCTGATCGTGGAGATAGTCGAGAGCCTCAGCTACCTCCCGGGTGATGCCCATCGCCTCAGATTCGGAAAGTTGACCTTGTTTCTTGACATATTTATCCAAGGTATCCTCTCCCAGGAATTGCATCACATAATAGACGGTATTGTTGGCTTCAAACACCTCGTTGACAGGCACGATACCCTCATGATGGAGATTATGCAAGCGATTCGCCTCGGTGAGGAAGTCAGCACGGCTTTCTTGGTAATTCGCCAAGTCGGCATCCTCCACCAGCACACATCCGTCCGCATTACGCTTGCAGATGTCTGCCATGAAAAACTCCTTGATGGTATAGCGGTGGATCTGTGGGATGTCGCCCTCATAAACCGTGCGTTCCGCCAAGTAGGTGATGCCGAAGCCACCACCTCCCAAGACGGACTTCAAGAGATATTCCACCTTGCCTGTATTCAGGCTGTAGGTGGAACTATTAGAAAGTAAAGTTTTACTCTTATCCATAGAATCACATTTTAGGAACTTTTATCTCTGCTGATTTCTCCTTTTACTCTTCCAATGATTTCAAGAGATCTATCAAACTGTTGCTTGGCTTGTATTTCTTGAGAACTTCGATTCTCTGCTTGGCATTAGCCAAGTCGGGAAGCACCTTGAAACCACGCTCGTAGCAGTAGATGAGGTTCTTGGCTGCGGAAGAAGTCAGACGATTCTGAGCCTCAGCCTGGAGATAGAGCTTGGCAGCCTCGGTGTAATCTCTTGCCACGCCCTCGCCAGCGAAATATTTGTCGCCCAGTTTATCCTGCGCATAAGCAATACCTCCATTGGCAGCTTTCTTCAGGAGTTTGAGAGCCTGTTCCTTGTTGGCAGTCTTCATGCCCTCGCCCATCTCATACATCGAAGACAGATAGTAGGCTGCGGCAACGCTCCCATTCTCCATCGCCTTCTGATAGAGGCTCACGGCCTTCTTGGTGTTGCGCTTCTTGTTGTCCTTGTGCGCCATGGAAGTAGCTTGCATGGTGATGCCTTCCGCGCCACCCAACTTCTCCACGCTCTTGAAGAGTTTGATGGCAGCCTCGAAGTCCTTGTCCAGGTAGAACTTCTTCAGTCCTGCCAGATAATCGTAGAACATCTTTTGTTTGGAGTCAGCCAACAAGGCGTTGATGTCCTTCTCATGTCCCTTGGCAGCCTCAGAAATCCATTGGGTAGCAAGATAGAGATTAGGAGTCTGACCATTCAGATAACACAAGCCCAGCATCCAAGCGGCGTTCTTGTTCTTGCCAGCCGCTGCACCCAAGTACTTCTGAGCCTTGGCGATGTCCTTTGCCACGCCGTCGCCTTCATAATAGGCACGCCCCACCTGGTATTGTGCGGCAGGCAGGTTCTTCTCAGCCGCCTGTGTCATCAAGGCAAGACCCTTCGCCTTGTCCTGTTCCACCCCCATGCCATTGAACAAGAGGAAGCCTTGATAATAGATTGCCTCCTTCTTACCCTTCTTGGCTGCGAGCGCAAAGTACTTGGCAGCTTTTTCAGAACGCTTGCTGTTCAAGCAACTCAATGCCAGAGCGAACTGCGCATCTACATCCCCGGATTTTGCCAGTACCTCCTGATAGGTCTCCACCTTCTTCAAGTCTCTCTTCACGCCGATGCCATTCTGATAGCAGTCCATCAAGAGACGGGCACTAAACACGCTACCCGAATTCTTGACGATTTTCTCATGTTGAGGAATGATGCTGGCATTGCCCTTCTTGATGGCAGACTTATAGAGCGTCATCGCCATCACGGAATCCTTCTTGATACCGTTGCCAAGTTGGTAGCACATCGCCATGTTGCCGATGCCATCGGGATTGTTTTGCTTGGCACTCTTCGCCCACCAGTCGAGAGCCACCTTGTAATCTTGTTTCACATTCTTGCCCGTGTAATACCATACACCCAACTGATTCTGGGCGACAGCATCACCCTTGTTAGCCTTCTCCTTCACGATTTCCACACTATCCTTTTTCGCCTTTACCTTTGGAGCAAGGGAGAGGTTCGTGACACTCGCAGCCTCCATTGAAGAAAGTGGAGACAATGCCAAGGACAAAAACAATATTGCGCTTAAATTCATTTTCATAATCTCAATTTATTTAATCTAAAATAATTTTCTTTTGAGCCATCCCCAAAATCCTTCTGGAGAATGTTCTACCGGAGAGACCTCGGCGGTCGAGAAATTGTTGCGAGCAAGAATACGGGTTCTGCTGCTCTCACAAAAACTGTCTTCCGACTGTTCATTACCAGCCACACTTGCCACATGAACCAATATCGCCGTGTTGTTGTCCGAGGAAGTCTCGCACAACGTAGCCAGCAGGTCGCATTTCTCTTGGTCGCTCTTTCCGCTCAGCAAGATCTTTTCCAACAGGTCGTCTTTTACCTGATGCAACACGCCGTCGGTACACAAGAGGAAGTAGTCTCCCCGTCGGACATCCGTCGTGCTGACTACCGTCGCCATGCAACGGTCTCTATCAGGATCTTTCGGTTCCATACATCGGGTGATGACATTGCTCTGCGGATGGTCGATGCTCTGTTCTGGAGAAATGATGCCAGCACGTACCATGGAGTTGACCAACGAATGGTCTTCCGAGCGGTAAACGATGCCCTGCCCCGGGCGAACTTGATAGATGCGGCTATCCCCGATGTGCGCCATCATGCACCCACCCTGATGGAAACAGACGAAGGTCATCGTCGTACCCATGTCTTGCGAGCCTCTACTTGCCTTGGCATCGAGAGCCTCGTAAGCATCGCCAAGGACTTCCGTAAATTCCTGTTGACCAAAATCCATGGCCTCCAAGTCCAGATGTTCCAAGGAGTCTGCAAACGACCGGCAAACCGTAGAGCTTGCCACCTCACCCTTCTCGCTACCACCCACGCCATCACAGACGACAAAAAAGCGTTGTTGCCTGCTGATGACATCCTTGTCGGGATAGCGAGCATCCTCTTGATTTTTTCGCTCTCCTATCTGACAGAACGAATAGGTCTGCGACAACTTGATATTCATGACTTTTTTTGTTTTTTAAATGTAAGTTTGGTCTTTCCCATGATGATAACATCATCAAAATTCAGATAGACGCTATTGTTGACGGCGATTTCCGAACTGTTGACATACACGGGATTGGTTGCGTGCTTGACCGTCAGCTTGAACAGACAGCCTTTATCGCTCGGTATCACATCAAGAAGCACGGAGCGACTACTCGCATAACCGTCGTTGAGCTGGAGTTCGGAAGGTTCCTGTTGGTCCTTTCTTCCAATCCAGATAGAACCGGGACGAAGGGCAAAATGCTTGCGAGAGAAGAAACTTCCCCAAACGAGTTCACCCAACCCCTGCTGCGCACTCTTGTCCAGTTTAGTAGTGGGCTTCCTCGGAGCCTCCTCTTTTTCCTGCTTTTCTCGGTTCTGCTTTGCCTTCTCCTGATTATCCTTCTCCACCTGAGCCTTTTCCGCCTGTGTTTTCCCAGCCTGAGGAATATCCTGTGAATTGGCTGCAGATTTGGGAGCGTTAGCGACAGCTGCAAAACCGACAATCGCCTTGCACTGTGGACAATCCCAACGCTGGCGACCTTCCTTGACGACTTTCTTGACCATGCTGAAACCGCACTCAGGACATACCATCTTGTAAAGCTGACCGACCTTGGCCCGCTGCTTGATGACATAAACTCGATTGTCGCCGGGAGCCTTCTCGGGTTGTCCCAAGAGGCTCACCGTCTTCTTTTGATTAGGATTTTCTGCATTCATAGCCATCTCCTTTTAGGCATTACTACATATCATCGTCCGAATCAGAAACGTCATCATTGTCGTCATCATCAGAATCGTCCTCGGAGACATCATCAGCGTCATCATCTGATCCGTCAACACTATCACTATTATCAGATTCATCTACCAACACTTCCTCGCTCACACCCTTGCTTTCACCATCAGTGTCAGGCCCGAGGAGCTCAGCCAAGAGGTTGTCGATTTCATCGGCACTTGGCTCTTCTTGTTGGACGACATCAGGTTGTCCAGGCTGTTCACCAGTATAACCTTCAGGACTTTGTTCTTCAGTAGGACGCTCGTTCATTGCCATTTCAGGATGCGTACCCGTCTCCGTGTCGATGATGTCATTGGTAGGGTCTTCCGTAGCCGATGTCTTGTCGTGTTCGTTGAGAGCCAAGAAGCCTCCCGTCTGGTCCATCATTGCCTCCATATCGCTATGAGTAAGATTTGCGTCAGCCTGAGCCACGAAATTGCCATTCGTATCAAAAACTCCCTCGAAGACACCATCGCCATCCACATCCACCAACATGAGTGGCACGCCATCAGGCGTATGAGCCATCACAGCCTGCATCTCGTTGCCGGCCTGATCATAAGCCGTGGTAAAGCCATCTATCTCCACGACGGAAGGAGCATCAATGTCATCCTTGTCGATTTCCTCGGCATGGGCAATCTGCTCTGCCACTTCCTGAGGAGTATCGCCTCCCGTAGGATGATCAGGCTCTTGCGGATGACTTGGATTTTGTGATTGGGTTGGAGAGCCTGGCTGAGTAGAGGTTCCAGAGTTTGCGCCATTGCCAGTGGTAGGCTGAGGCTGAGAGATGTTGTCTTGCGCCACAGAAAAAGTTGCAGTTGTTCCGGAATTTTCCTGTGCAGATTCCTGTGCAGTTTCGTTCTCCTTGTTATCCTCGGTAGGCTTCACCTTTTCATCAGCCACCTCCTCGGTAGGCTTCTCCGGCTCCACCTCATTGCCATTCCCAGAGAAGATATGGGCTGCTCCAGCTCCAGCAGCTGCGGCAGCTGCCAAACCAGCAGCAGTTAGTGTCACTCTCGTATTGTTACTACCAGCCTTGGCCTTGCCTTGACCATTGGCGTTAAATTTCTTTGTATCCATAATCTTGTTGTTTTAAAGTTTTAACTGGTGCAAAGATAGACATTTTTCGGCTACATGTGATGCCTCAAAGGTGTATCTTTCACGAACAGACAGGGATTTATTGACGAATAGTATCGTTTCGCTGACGACTTGCCTTTTACCCGGTTCTTATACCTCCATCGAGTTTACCATTTGGTGAGAACCACATTGAAATGACTCTTTGGGCCGATGAGCTGTGGGTGTTGCGGTGCCTCGCTGCTCTTGGTTCTTTCGGTCACATCGGCATATACATATTTATATAGTTCGGTGACGGTAATCTTTCGGTCACCATTGGCATCTGCCTTGCCACGAAGTCCCTTGAGTACGGCTTGCGAGAAAAAGCCATTGCCCAGCCATTGGTTCTCCCAGGAAAGTTCGTTGGAACGGCTTGCCATCATAAAGGTAATCTTATTGCCTGTCGCCTGTCCCCAAGTGTAGTTGGAGCCAGCATCATCGGTCACGCTGCCCGACTTACAGGCATCAACAAAACAAAAGATGTTTGGAGTTCGTGCCGTGGAGAGTTTCTTCACGATTTCCTTGTAAGGCAGGAGCATCGGACCATATCCCACGATGCTGCCAGCCGTGCCGTGTCCTGAGAAAAAGAAGATAATCTTGTCCTCAGACTTGGCAAGCTTAACGATGGCATCCAACTTCTTCATGATGTTCTCTGGCGTGGCGTACTTACTGGTAATGGTTGCCACGACCGCTCCTTGCTGCTTCCATACAGACTGCATCTCTTTCACGTCCTTGGTCGTATTCGCCAAGTTCACTTCCGTGTCATTATAGTTACTCACACCAGCCAGCAAAGCATAGGTGCGTTGTGCGTTGACCTGAAGAACAATAAACAACAGGGTCAGCAAAAGCATAGAAATCTTTTTCATTGTATATCAATTTTCATTATTATGGTTTATACTTATTTTACTATCCACACTTGCACTTGGAGCATTGCATCATCCTGATGTCACGGCTCTTCAAGATGTTGGCACACTTCGGATTAGGACAAGCATGGAATTTCTCCCTTTCCCCTTGCAGTTTCTTCTTCTTCTCCCCAGGATTGAAGAAGATGGTACTCAGCAAGGACACGGCAGAGCCCAGGCGAAGGAGCATCAACTGCAAAGGTCCATGCTGCACAACAAACGAGCCCACAAGCGCTATCAACGAGGCAGAGGCTATCAGCAACCGCATACGCTTCGCCATCGCCTCGGAACTCTCCGCCTTGGCATCAAACTCATCCTCCAACTGGTTGAGATACTCGAACTCCTCCACAAAGTTCTTGTTTTGCAGATGAATGGCATAGAAAGAGCAACCATTGGCGTTACTAGGTCCCAGACAAATGAAGGTCATGGGCGTAATCACCAAAGTACCCACTCGGCGCATATCACCATTTTCATCACGAACGAAGGTACCGTTGGTGGAATTCAAGTCCTCCAACGTCCATACACCATTGTCATCTATCGTAACACGAGCATGCTGATGACTCACACCCGTCTGCTTGATTTCAAAGGGTTGATTCCCCTCTGTTCCCAATATGAACTGTTTCATTGTTTTTAATTTTTATACTTTTAGCAATTGCGTCCTTGTAGATTTTGAGGGTCTTCTTGGACACGTTGACCTTAATCTCATTCCCTTGTCCCGAGAGTACCATCACTTGCTTCATCAAGTCGATTTTCTGCAAGAAGGAATGGTTGACTATCAGGCTTCTGCCGACTCTGACGAATTTCGACTTCTTCTCCTTGAGATTCTTGAGCACTTGTTCCACCTTGGAGATGCCAGAAGTCAGCATGATTTCCCGGCGATAGATGGTCAGTACCTTAGAATAATTGCCGTTGGCCTGTACCACCGCTATCTCCTCGGAATCAACGACGGTAAGCTCGTCACGTGTGTTGAAAAATAACTTTGCCATAGCGTTTGATTATATTTTTTTCAGTAATTCCGCCGCATCCTCAATGCCATTGTCTGCGGCACGTTGGAGCCAAGCCTTAGCTTCTATGAGCGATTTTGTTACTCCAAGTCCATCCAAAAAACAGCATTCCACTAAATATTGAGAATAGCCATCATTCTTCTCGGCAGCCATCCTCAGCCAATAGAAAGCCTTAGAAAAATCTCTAGTTGTTCCATGCCCATCATAATAGCACTGCCCCAACAAAGCCATCCCATCAACATCATTTTTCAATGCTGAAAGGGTAAAAAGCCGAAAAGCCTTACCATAATCTTTTGGCACGACAACGTTGTCACCATTGCCTCCCGTAAGATAGCACAATCCAAGTTGAGCTTGACAAATTGACGAACCGCATCTTGCCCCCTTGGTCAAATATTCCAAAGCCTTCTCGGCATTCGGTTCCGTTCCTTGTTCCGTATAATAAGTATATAAATCAAAACAAGCGTCAGACCATCCAAGTTGCAAAGCCTCCTGGTAAAGTTGCAAAGCCCTGGTTGGATTAACAGGAACCCCAGTTCCCTTCTCGTATATATACCCCAAGTTACACATGGCAACAGGATATTTCAATTTCACAGCCTTTTGATACCATTCGGCACTTTTCGCCAAATTTTTCTTGGTGCCTAACCCTTCCTCGTAAGCAACACCCAACAAACTCAATGCCTCAGGATTATCTTTACTTGCCGCCTTCCGAGCATATTCCAACATTTTCTGCCCATTCTTTCCTATAACTACACCAAGATAATAACACGCTGCAACTTCTGCCTGCGCATCCACATCACCACGGTCTGCCATAGACTTCAACTTTTCAAAAGGAATGGAATCTCGCAATCCAATCAATTGATATGGCTTGAAAGTCTTGTCCAATTGGAAAATATCCTCATCTGCTTTCGGTTCAACTGAAAAAGTAACTTGATAGGTAGAACCAGCAACCAACCCATTGATACCAAATTTATCAAAATTCAACATGAATGGAGTTGTCTTCGAAGATTTTATCCTCAACTGCTTGGACCCACCAGTCATATAAACAAACAAGGCATTAGCTTTGCGCAAGGGTGCCCCAATTACATTTCCATCGAAAGTCATACTATTATCATCAGTCACAACTTTGATAACGGCACATGGTTCCCCATTCAAGTCTTGACGCTGTTCGAGTTTTGGGAAGTCAGATTCCAACTTTTGCATATCGACCACTTGCGAAAACGCAGAGCCGTACGCACCCAATGTCAGCAACACACCACAAATCCATCTTTTCATATTCCTTCTATTTTAATTCATCCAAAGCATTCTTAGCATTATCCACGCCTTGCTCAGCAGCTCTCTGATAACATTCTCTCGCTTTTCTGAGATCTTTAATAGTACCTATTCCGTTCTGGTAACACACCCCAAGACAATATATGGCATACGAAAAGCCCTGATCAGCAGACATCTTGGTCCAAAAGTAACACTGCTGCGGATTGTAATGTTCCAAATCATCTTCCGCACCATATATCATCCCCAACAAGCATTGCGAATGGCTATTTCCCTGCATAGCAGCCTTCTTACTATAGTCCAAAGCTTTTTCCACATCTTGCTCGACACCTTGACCTAAATAATAGCAAATTCCAATGTTTGTCGATGCTAAAATATATCCGTTGTCGGCAGACTTACGAAACCATTTCAGTGCTTCCGTAAAGTTTTGCCCTACCCCAACTGCATTGTAATACATCGACCCCAACATGAACTGAGCATTAGCATCATTGCCATCTGCACCTTTTCGAAACCAGTTCATGGCCTGTTTTAAGTCTTTGGCGACACCAAATCCGTTGAAGTAGCACTTCCCCACTTGACACATAGAGTAAGCATCGCCTTGCAAAGCTGCCTTTTTGAACCATTGATAGCACTTGGCATAATCTACAGGTACTTCATCAGAACCCACTGAATAAATATCTCCTAATTTTCTTTGCGACAAACGATTATTTTTATTAGCCAAGTTAGTCAACTCTTTTACCGACATGGCATTGTAGTTGAGTTGTATGTCGTCCAGCGAAGTTTCTCCTTCCCCCATCTCTACCACATACGTTGCTTTGGATTCCATTCTGGGTAAGGAAACCGTCACACTTGCACCTTTAGAAGGATGTACGGTAAATTCCTGCGTAACAGCAGGAACATATACCAAATACTCATTCCCATCTCGTTTCACATCTCCTACTATGTCCCCTGCAAACTTCACATTATTATCTAATATCTGGACACGAAGCAGAGCACACGACTTTCCTTTGGCATCCTTACGCTCAAGAATACTTGCAGTCAAATCCTCCTGCACCTTTTCCACCTTCATGCAAACCCAATTATCAGCTAACACTGGACATAGACTTGAATAAAAGAAGGCAGAAATAGCAATTATCTTTTTCACTCCAATCATACGCTTAATGAACTAAAACTAATTCCGCAGCACTATAATTTGATATTTTTTATAAGTACCTGATCAACAAAAAGTTGCTCAGGATTTTGACATGTCAGAAATTTCACTTATCTTAGTGCTGCAAAAACAAATAGAACTCTGAATGGCATGGCAAAAATACATATAAAATCTGAAAAACTCATTCTTTTTGGAGTTTTTTTTTTCGATAATGGAGCAAATATTTGCTTTTCCGGAAATCCGTGATTATCCGTGATGTAATCTTAATCATTATCTTAATAATCCGTGATATATCCTTTCGTAAACATATCGTAGGACAGAGCTTCCAGTTCGGCAAGCGTCATGTGCTCTACGGCATGTTCTATCTTGCGAATCAGTTCATCTCTCTTGAAATCGTCGTTATCGCTCAGGCGCGATGTAAATCTATTGCTCATCGATTTTTAATGTTTAATGTGTAATGTTTAATATTTACTTCGTTCATAGGTATCGATGACATTGCCATCATATTCCTCATGGGTGAGCAGACGGACATCGTGAGGAAGGCGAGGAGCCTCGGTGCCTTTTTCCACAGACTTCCCGACGGCTGTTTCCACCCTGATTTCATCCCAAAGTCCTGCATCAAGGAAAGCCTGATGGGTGATGGCACCTCCCTCCACTATCAGAGATTGCACCTTATTAATATATAGGTGGTCCATCATCTGATCCAGCACACCGGTCTTTCCCTGAGAGAAATCCAAGCCCTCGAAGCAAGGGTGATTTCTGTCGATGACCAGTCGCAGAGGGTCCTTACCGCTCCAGTCACGCACATTCAACTGACTATGGTCGCGCTCATCGGTAATTCTACCTACCAGGATGGCATCGTTCTCGGCACGCAGTTTGTGGGAAAGCATCTTGGTGAAAGGAGAGGAAATAGCCATTCCCTTACCTCCGTCATCGAGAAAACCGTTGACTGTCTGCGCCCATTTCAAAATCACGTAAGGGCGCTTATGGGTATTATAAGTGATGAAGCGCTTGTTGAGTTCGAGACATTCCTTCTCCAGTACGCCCACCGTCACTTCGATGCCAGCCTCGCGGATTTTCTGAATGCCGCGCCCCTGCACCTTGGCAAACGGATCTACACAACCGCAGACGCATCTTTTCACTCCTTTCTTTACTACGAGGTCGGCACAAGGAGGCGTCTTGCCGTAATGCGAACAGGGTTCGAGACTCACGTAAATAGTGGCTTCGTGCAGCAGGGGCTCATCCTCCGGTCTGACAGAAGCAAAGGCATTCACCTCAGCATGTCCCTCGCCACAGCGCACATGATAGCCCTCGCCGATAATTCTTCCGTCGGCACTCACAATGACGGCTCCCACCATCGGATTGGGTTTCGCATTCTGCCTTCCGTTCTTCGCCAACTGCAGGCAGCGGCGCATAAACATTTCATCTATCTCCTGCTGAGAGAGTGGCTCTCCCGTCCAAGGATCCTGAAAAGAGACTGCTTTCTGCCCCTTATCTGCATTCTGCTCTATATTTCTTTTTTGCTCCATATCTATTTTTTTCTTCCCTTTTGATCTTATTCTCAATAAAATTATGTACTTTTGCCAGTGAATTCAATGAAAGTCAAACAAGGCTCATTAAAATGAAAACTTATCAACAACTTTGGCAATCCCTCACTCCACTCTATGAGACTGGCGAAGCGCAAGCTATCGTCCGCACCGTGCTCGACGTGAAATACGGAATGACTTTGACCGACATAATCTGCGGCAAAGTTAATGAATTATCTGCAGATGAAGAAAGAAATCTGGAAGAAATTGTAGAAAGACTGCAAAATGGCGAACCGGTACAGTATGTGCTGGGCCAAGCCGACTTTGCTGGAAGAACCTTCCATGTAGAGCCGGGTGTGCTGATTCCGAGACCCGAAACGGCGGAACTCTGTGAATGGATGGCGAAATCTGCCTCTCCTCAACCAAGAATCATGGACCTCTGTACAGGCTCTGGCTGCATTGCCATTACCCTGAGTCTTGAGATTCCAAATTCGGAAGTATTAGGAATAGACATTTCCGACTGCGCCTGCAGAATTGCCACAGAGAATGCCAAGTTGTTGTCTTCTAAAGCATGCTTTAAGAAGATGGATGTCTTTAAACTGCTTGAAAGGTATAGGAAAGATACAAAGGATTCTCCCGAAGTGGATATGATCGTGAGCAATCCTCCTTATATCTGCGAGAAAGAAAAGATAGATATGGCTAAGAATGTCTTGGATTATGAACCAGGTATCGCCCTATTCGTTCCCGACGAAGATCCTCTGAAGTTCTATCGAGCCATCGCCGAGATTGCTTCCATCAGACTGCGCTGTGGGGGATTTCTCTATTTCGAAATCAACCCTATCTACGAAAAGGAAACAAGGGAAATGCTCGAAGGATTCGGTTTCAAGGATATTGAGACGAAGGAGGATTCTTTCGGGAAAAAGAGAATGATGCGAGCTGCTAAAAAATAAGAAACAATATGGAATATGACAATTATAAACCGCGTCGTGCGAAGAAGCCGATGACTGAGCAACAGGCACTCCTGAAACTTACGACTCTCTGCACCCAGTCGGAGCACTGTTCGCAGGAAATGCTCGACAAAATGAAAAAATGGGAACTGCCCGAGGATGCTATCGCCCGCAACATGGAGTTCCTCATCCAGAAGAAATTCGTGGATGATGAGCGCTTTGCCCGCTTCTTTATCAACGATAAAATCAAATATAATAAATGGGGACGGCGCAAGGTGGAACAGGCTCTCTGGCTGAAACATATCTCCAAAGAAATCTCCGACCCTATCTTTGCAGAAATTGAAGACGAACTCTACATGGAGACACTTCTGCCCCTGATGAGAAACAAGTATAAGACCATCAAGGCAAAAAACGACTACGAGCGCTCCATGAAACTCATCCGCTTTGCCTTAGGCAGGGGTTTCAGCATGGATATTATCCGCAAATGCATTGACAAAATGGGAGTAGAAGACGTGGAATTTTAATACGATTACATATATATGCGACTCAGTATCTTAGCAAAAATCATAGACATGCTTTCCCCCCGCTACTGTCCGGTTTGCGGAAACCGGCTCAATGGCGAGGAGGAAAGCATTTGTGTTTCATGCAATCTGTTTCTACCCAGAACCGATACTTGGAAAGACCCCTATCACAATGAGATGGCGAAGATGTTCTGGCATCGTATTCCCATCGAGAAAGCCTGCGCCCTCTTCTATTACAAGGGCCATGCCTTCACCAGCAACATTCTCTATCAACTGAAATACAGTCACCGCCCGGAAGTTGCCACAGACTTGGGAATGCTCCTGGCTCAGGAAGGAATGAAAGTTCACTTCTTCGACGACATCGACGGCATCATTCCCATTCCGCTTGCACCCCACCGCCAACGGCAGAGAGGCTACAACCAGAGCGAGGAAATCGCTAAGGGAATCGCACAGGTGACCCACCTCCCCATCTACACAAATATCGTGAGAAGAAACGTCTTCAAGGAAAGTCAGACCCAAAAAGACCGCTGGAGAAGAAACGAGAACGTGAAAGAAGCCTTTGAACTCTACCCTTCCTACCGCCCGGACCAAGAGAAAGGGAAAAACAAAAGCGGCTCCATCGCAGACAGACATTTCCTGATAGTAGATGATGTCTGTACTACGGGAGCCACTATCTGTGCATGTTGCCAGACGCTTTTGAAAGCCGGCAACATGAAATTCAGCGTTTTATCTATCGGATTAGCTGGGGAATAACTTTCCTTACTTTTACAGTACTATCTGCACCAGTTTCGCTTGATTTAATACTTGGCAATTTTACGCCATTTCTACGATATATGCAACAAATTAAAGACTTTTAACCTTACCAAGGTCTCACTTTAGCAAAAAGAAATGTACCTTTGCAGCATAATAATATTAAATCCTTTAAGATTATGGACAAACTGAAGAAAGAATTTGCATCAAAGTTATTGAAAGTAAAGGCTATCAAGTTGCAGCCTAACGATCCATTTACATGGGCTTCTGGCTGGAAATCTCCTTTCTATTGTGACAACCGTAAGACTCTGTCTTTCCCAGAGTTGCGCAACTATGTGAAGCTCGAATTGGTACACGCCATCCTTGAGCAGTTCCCAGAGGCTGACGCCGTAGCCGGTGTTGCCACAGGAGCCATCGCACAGGGTGCATTGGTAGCTGATGAGCTGAACCTGCCTTTCGTATATGTACGTTCTAAACCAAAGGATCATGGTATGCAGAACCTCATCGAGGGTGAGTTGGATCCTTCAGCTAAGGTTGTTGTAGTAGAAGACCTGATTTCTACTGGTGGCAGTTCTCTCAAGGCCGTAGAGGCTCTCCGCAAGAACGGTAATGAGATTGTGGGCATGGTAGCCAGCTACACCTATGGTTTCCCTGTAGCAGAGAAGGCATTTGCTGATGCCAATGTCAAGCTCGTTACACTCACCGACTATGAGCACGTAGTGGCAGAGGCTCTCGAGACTGGTTACATCAAGCAGGAAGACGTAGAGTTGCTCCACGAGTGGCGCAAGGATCCAGCCAACTGGAAGAAGTAATACCTGTCTCTACATAGGCATTTACAAGAAATATGAGTACAAGTACATTCGAAAGTAATATCAAACAGATTCCTCATAAGCAGGAATCTGTTTTCAATACATTGAGCGACCTCAACAACCTGCAGCGCCTGAAGGATAAGTTTGAACAGGTGAAAGATCAGATTCCAGCCGACAAGCGTGAGCAGATGGACAAGATCAAGGACCTCCAGTTTGATACTGACAGCATCTCCATCACCGCCCCTATGGTGGGTGAAATCAAGATGCGCATCATCGACCGTGAGTTCCCTAAGACCATCAAGTTTGAGACCGAAAACAGTCCTGTACCGTTCAACTTCTGGATTCAGCTGCTCCCTACGGGTGAGTATTCCTGCAAGATGAAGCTGACCATCAAGGCAGAACTCAATATGTTTATCAAGGGAATGGTGAAGAAACCGCTGACTGAAGGCATCGAGAAGATAGCTGATGCTTTGGCGATGATTCCATACGAGGATTAATCCGAAGCCTCCCCCTTTCATTCAAAAAATTCAAAAGAAAATGGCACATAAACTTTGGGAAAAGAACTTTGAAGTAAACAAGGAAATCGAACGTTTCACCGTAGGCCGCGACCGCGAGTTGGACCTCTACCTCGCCAAGTATGACGTACTGGGCAGTATGGCTCATATCACCATGCTGGAGAGTATCGGACTGCTGGAGAAATCTGAACTGGACCAGCTCTTAGCTGAGCTCAAACAGATTTATGCCATCGCCGACAAGGGCGAATTTGTAATAGAAGACGGTGTAGAAGACGTACATTCCCAGGTTGAACTGATGCTCACCCAGAAGTTGGGCGAGATGGGCAAGAAGATTCATTCCGGCCGTTCACGCAACGACCAGGTACTCGTGGATTTGAAGCTCTTTACCCGCCACGAACTCAAGGAGATAGTAGATTCCGTCAAGATTCTCTTTGATGAACTTATCCAGAAGAGCAACCAGTACAAGGATGTACTGATGCCGGGTTACACTCATCTCCAAGTAGCCATGCCTTCCTCTTTCGGCCTCTGGTTTGGTGCTTATGCAGAAGGACTTGCCGATGACATGCTTTTCCTGCAGGCAGCCTACCGCATGACCAACCGCAATCCGCTCGGAAGTGCAGCCGGCTATGGCAGCAGTTTCCCGCTCAACCGCACCATGACTACCCAGTTGCTCGGTTTCGACAGTATGGACTATAATGTGGTCTATGCACAGATGGGTCGTGGCAAGATGGAGCGCAATGTGGCTTTTGCCATGGCTACCGTGGCAGGAACACTGGCCAAGATGGCTTTCGACGCCTGCATGTTCAACTGTCAGAACTTCGGCTTCGTCAAGTTGCCTAAGGAGTGCACCACGGGGTCCAGCATCATGCCTCACAAGAAGAATCCAGATGTATTCGAACTGATTCGTGCCAAGAGCAATAAGCTCCAGAGCCTTCCACAGCAGGTGATGCTCATCATGAACAACCTGCCAGTAGGCTATTTCCGTGATCTTCAGATCATCAAGGAAGTATTCCTTCCTGCCTTCGGTGAACTGAAGGACTGCCTGCAGATGGCAGCCTATATCATCAACAAGATGGAAGTGAACGAGCATATTCTCGACGACCCTCGCTACGACCTCATGTTCTCCGTAGAGGAAGTGAACCGTCTGGCAGCCAACGGAATGCCATTCCGTGATGCCTACAAGACTGTAGGTCTGGAGATTGAGGCTGGTAACTTCACACCTTGCAAGGACATCCACCATACCCACGAGGGCAGTATCGGCAACCTCTGCAATGACAAGATAGAGGAGCTGATGAACCACACCCTCTCCGAATTCCATTTCGAGCGTATGGAGAATGCAGAAAAGGAACTTTTGAAGTAAAGAATGAAAAGTGAAGAATGAATCAAAAATATTCCTATATATATAATAAGGTGAAGAGCATGGCTGTAAAAGCCATGTTCTCCACCTTATTTCCTTTACTGCCTCTATCGATAGGCGTTTCCACTCTTACTTCCTGTGGGGCTGAAGACAGCATCAGCCGTCGTTTTCTCTGCCGCTTTACGTTTCATACGCAGAACCATCCCGGAAATACGCTGGAAATAGCCCTCAACGGCTTCGGCACCTACACCTTCGTCAGTGCTTCCTTCAAAAACAACATCTGGCATATCTACTCTACCCCCAACGATGGCAGGAACAAGACAGAAGACATCCGCATCACCGCAGCTACCGAACTGCAATATGCCAAGGTTTACAATTTAGGCGCTAATAACGGCATTATCATCGGCAACAGTAATTTCAATAAATACAGAGCCTACGACCGCCAGTGCCCAAACTGCATCGACCAGTATGGCGGTACTAACTTTCCTCTAAACTGGAATTCCTCCAACCGCCAACAGGTAATCTGCGCCAAGTGCCACCGCATCTACGACTTGGAGTATGGCAACATTATCGACGGAGCCGATGGTAGCCGACTGATGGAATACAACCTCTCGTATGGAACTACAACGAACGGAACAGGCAAAGTTATAAGTGTTTATAACTGACTTCTGACATCCCCTTAAAGCAGCAAATAGCAAACAAAAAGATACTTTTTTCTTAAAATATGTAAATCTATTTGGCAGTTTCAGGAAATAATACTACCTTTGCACTCGCAATTCGATAACGCGGAAATAGCTCAGTTGGTAGAGCACAACCTTGCCAAGGTTGGGGTCGCGGGTCCGAGTCCCGTTTTCCGCTCAACTCAAACGTTTACCATGCCGCAATGGTGGAATTGGTAGACACGAGGGACTTAAAATCCCTTGGCCAGTAATGGCTGTGCGGGTTCGAGTCCCGCTCGCGGCACTCTCCCCTTTAAATTTTTCATCTATGAAAAAATTTGCTTACATCATATTTTTATTCGCTACGCTTTTTATCACCTCTTGCGGTGTAGGTAGTGGTCGTTTTAAGTTTGAAGGCAAATTTTTAAACATGAATCAAGGCGAATTTTATGTTTACAGTCCGGATGGTGGTATCAATGGTCTTGATACAATTAGGGTTGTAGGTGGCCGTTTCACTTATGAGTGCGACTGCAAGAACCCTTTCACGCTGATGGTCGTATTCCCTAACTTTTCCGAGCAGCCTATCTTCGCAGAGTCTGGCGCTTCTGTCGATATCAAGGCAGACGCATCCCATCTGAAGGAATTGTCCGTAAAGGGCACCAAGACAAATGAGCTGATGAACCAGTTCCGCGAGAACATCCTCAAGCTCTCGCCTCCTGAAGAAAAGGCAAAGGCGGAACAGTTTATCAAAGACCATCCTGAGTCTATCGTCAGCACCTATCTCATCAGAAAGTATTTCGTCAATACCTCCCAGCCTGATTATGCCAAGGCCTATACATTGACGACAAAGGTGACAGAGGCACAGCCACAGAATGGTAGTTTACAGAAGATGCTGCAACAGTTGAAGCAGTTGAAGACAATAGATACTGGCAGCCGCCTGCCTCAGTTCACAGCATACGACATCCAGGGCAAAATGGTTTCCAGCACGACCCTCCTCAGTGCTCCAGTAGCAGTTATCAGCACCTGGGCATCCTACAATTACGACAGTCAGGACCTGCTCAGAGAATTGAAGAGGCGCATGCAGGCTTCCAAGGGTCGCCTGAAATTGATGAGTATCTGCATCGACCCATCAGCCACAGACTGCAAGCGAAATCTTACCAGAGACTCTATCTCCTGGCCAAACATCTGTACTGGCGATATGCTGGAGGACAAAACGCTGCAGAAGTTGGGCATGACCGCAGTTCCAGACGTCATCGTCTTGCAGAACGGCAAGATTGTAGCCCGGGGACTGAAGCGTGAAGAACTGAAACAAAAGTTAGACCAGCTGCTGAAATAATCAGCTGGCAGAAATTCTACATAAAACAGATAACTGCAAGAAAACAAAATAATGGATTCAAATATATGTTAGTCAAAACTTATTGCGCCGCAGTCAATGGATTGGACGTGACTACGGTAACCGTGGAGGTCAGCCTCACACGAGGAGTCCAATATCATCTTACGGGACTTGGAGACGAGGCCGTAAGAGAGAGTAGAAGCCGCATATCAGCAGCCTTGCAGTATAGCGGTTTCAAGTTTCCTGTAGCCGACATCACCATTAATCTTGCTCCTGCCGATCTCAGAAAAGAAGGCAGCAGTTTCGACCTGCCCCTTGCTGTAGGCATCTTGGGGGCAAACGGCGATGTGCCTGAAACGCATTTCAAGGAATTTATGTTTGTAGGCGAACTGAGCCTTGATGGATCTCTTCAGCCCATCAAGGGTGCGCTCCCTATAGCCATTAGAGCCAGAGCTGAACATTTCAAGGGATTGATTGTACCGAAACAGAATGCGAGGGAGGCGGCTGTGGTCAATAAGCTCGAAGTCTATGGCATGAGTACGCTGGCTGAAGTGGTCAGTTTTATCAGCGACAAGCAGAAATTCGCTCCTACCATCGTAGATACACGCAAGGAATTTTATGAAAACCAAACCCATTGCGACCTCGACTATGCAGACGTTAGAGGACAGGAAAATGTGAAGCGTGCGCTGGAGATTGCAGCAGCAGGCGGACATAATCTCATCATGGTAGGTCCTCCGGGATCCGGAAAATCTATGATGGCCAAGCGTTTGCCATCTATCCTTCCACCCCTCACCCTATCTGAAAGTCTGGAGACCACTCAGATACATTCCATCGCAGGAAAATTAGGTAAGAACGTATCTCTGATCTCCCAACGTCCTTTCCGTGCTCCCCACCATACGATCTCACAGGTAGCACTGGTAGGAGGAGGAACCAATCCGCAACCAGGAGAAATCTCTCTGGCTCATAACGGTGTGCTTTTCTGTGACGAATTACCGGAATTTAACAAAACCACGCTGGAGGTACTCCGCCAACCATTAGAAGACCGACATATCACTATCAGCCGTTCCAAATATTCTACAGATTATCCCTGCTCATTCATGTTTATAGCAAGCATGAATCCGTGTCCGTGCGGTTATTACGGTGATCCTACCCATCATTGCGTCTGCACCCCCGGTCAGATCCAACGATACATGAACAAGATATCAGGTCCGCTTCTCGACCGCATCGACATCCAGTGTGAAATCACTCCCGTACCTTTCAAGGATATTTCAAAAGCAGCTCCGGGAGAGCCAAGTGCCAACATCCGGGAACGAGTCATCAAGGCAAGGGAGATACAAGCAGCAAGATACAAGGACTACAAAGGTATCCACTGCAATGCCCAGATGACAGAAAGGATGATTCACCAGTTCGCAGAACCCAATGAAGCTGGCATAGATATGCTTCGCATGGCAATGGAAAAACTCTCTCTATCAGCAAGAGCCTACAGTCGCATTCTGAAAGTAGCCCGCACCATCGCCGACCTGGAAGGTTGCGAGCATGTGGAACTGCATCATCTGGCAGAAGCCATCGGCTATCGTGCACTCGACCGTGGCGACTGGGCAGAAAGAGGACATATATAAGGGATTACAACAAGGTAGGGCATAAGTATGGCTTGGCAAGAGGTTTCTCCTATGATGAACTTTCAGAGGAAGAGAAACGAGGACGCAAACATAAGAACAAGGTGGTTCTTGAAGCGGAACGTCAGGCGAAAGTCGCTCTTGACAAAGTAGAGAAATATGCAGTGCAGACACATACGTTTCACTTGGCGGTTCTAATGGGTGCGCTGACCAACTTACAAATTGGGACGGAACACAGATAGCTGGATTGGGGGCGTTCAAAGAAAAAAAGACAAGAGACTTATCGCTATAAATTTAGATAATGAGTATAAGAACTTACTTTGTTTGAAATTTGACAAAGCAAGTTCTTGTACTTTAATCAGGGAAGGATGGATTTCAAAGCACTAAATTGGTTAATGCTTTCACTATTGCAAGGCGCTCGACTTTAATAAAATAGTGAGTTCTTTAGTTGTCTATAGTTTAGAAATCGTCATCACTGTAATTATCATCCCCTTCTTCTTCTATTCCGAATCCATGGTGTATGTCACCGTCGGGAGTCCAACCATGGGTACCAGTGTCAGGAAGGCTAGGGCTACTTGGACCGCTTGGACTGCCTGGATTGCCACTGCCTGCCATTATATTTGAGGACTCCATCTCTATAACGGTAATCTCCGGTGCTACATATTTCTTATTCATATTTTTTATTTATTTACTACTACTTTGTTGTTAACGATATACACACCCTTCGGCAACTTGTTGACGTCGTTGTTGTTCATACGCACACCACCAAGGTTGTAGATGCCAGTGTTTGCATTCTGCTTGTTCTCCTCAATAACCTGGATGCCAGTTGTACCGCCCATACCATTGCCTTTCAGCGAGAACATCAACATTCTGCCAGAAGGTGTATCTTCTTTAAGCCAGCAACGGTAAGCCTTTACAGTATGGTCTTTATTTGTGTGAACCAGGTCACCCTTGCTGAACATATAAGAATCCTTTGACACCGCAGTCGGTTTGCTGTACGAACCAGTGTAGGTCATGCCTATTCCAGTTACTGTGTGTTCCAGTTCGGATGTCTGGTCATCGTAGTTGATGCCATTGGCTACATATACATGACCGTCGAGAATCTTCGTAACACCATCAATAGTGTATGAATAGTTGCCGAGCGGCTCCTTTGTAGGATATATTATATAAGGAGTGTTCTTCTCAAGCACTACGTTGTCACCAGCTACGTTCACGGTAGAGAACTTGATCCAGTTGTCTTCCAAACGGTCGAACTTTGCCATCTGTACACTATCACCAAAGGCTTCCTTCACCTGAGCTGCTGTCATATCGACGGGAAGAATGATAGAGTTCCATCCCTTCTTGTTGTTGTCAGCACTCTTGGTGAATGTACGATGCAACAGCATCCTGGCATTCTTGTATGTCTTGGTTACGTTGAGAGTAGAGTCCTCGTCAAGAACCAGAAGGTCGTCGTTTCCGTTGAGTGTTCCGTCGTCATTCATGTCAGTACGCAGAGCGAAGCCCTTAATCTGAAGATTCCCAAGAGCCGAGAGCACCTTAACAGGTGTGATACGAACCTGATCGAACGACTTGGTTGGATTGAGCACGGCATAGCCGTCGCCTTCACTGCCTATTACATCAGCGCCAAGAATCTTCCAGTTTGTCAGTTCTTCCTGCTCTTTACCATCGAGATAGGTAGTCAACTTAAGACCGTCGCCAAGACTTACACCCAATCCTAAAGCCAGTTTTCGGGTAACCATAACGAGCTGCTGTCCCTTATCTATAACTTTACCCATATTGACAGAGATAGTCGCACCACCTAAGTTTACTCCCAACGGGAGAGTCAAGTACGTATCCATTGAGTCGTCAATCAAATTGCTCAACTCGTTGTAGCCATTGCTAATGTTGGCAACTTGGACCATCTGAGTGTTTGCAAAGTCGATGGATGCATTGGTGTTATTTTTAGATACCACCTGCGCACCATATATTGGATTGGTAGTAGCGTTGTCTGCCTCAGCATCGGCTACATACGCATAGTAGATATTGAGCTGTGAGAGGTCGGCAGAAAGAACGCCTGTGCTATAAAGTACAATCTCATCAAACACACAGCCCGCAGGCACTTCAACGTTCAGACACATTTTATGTGTTTCCTCTTTACCGATAAGTCCAGCTGAGATGGCATCCCAATGGGTCGTTACATCTCCAGTCACTTCCCTGCCTTTATTGTAGAGCTTGATGTTGTAGAGATTAAGCACATCAGCATCAAGTCCGGTAGCCTTAACAGATACCACAAAACCAACCTTCATCTTGCCATTGAAAGCTCTTGTATTGCCATTCAAACCATCAGCAAAGTTAGAGCCATCAGCAGTCTTGATGCCAACGAGACCTGTGTTGGCAGCCACTTCAACGCCTGGCTCACGATAGGCGAAATCGTTGAGAGAAGTAGTAAGTATGGCTGAGCGATTCATCATTCTATCGAATATCTGTATCAAACCACCGCCAAACTTATCGCTCAACACGTATTTAGGCTCCTCACCCTCCTTATTGACAAGGATATCCACTCCGTGTTCCTCCGCAACATATTTGGGAGCATAGTTGAGGGTGGTCTCTTCATAGCAACCATCCGCAGCTGTCGCACGGAATACATACTTGCCGGGAAGAGACAAATTGCTTACCAAGCCTGATGTGGCAACCAATTCAACATCAGCGGCACCCTTCGGATAGCTCTGGACGGTCCATGCCACATCAACATCCTTGTTGTGCTGCAACTGGAATTGATTGACACTTCCAGACACATCGCGACTTGATGTGATATTGATGGGGCAATGATGGGAAGCTGCATCGGGAGCCATACGCACAAAGGCGTAGTTGACAGAGGTACCACCAACTTGTATTCCTATGCCTTTGAAGAAAATCTTTGCTGCTGAGAAGGCTGCAGGAGCTCTCATAACGACTTCACCGTCCTTGGTATCCTCAATCAGTCCAAGACCCAGGAGTTTATTAGAGATGTCATACTTGCCTATTTCTTTATTCTCTTTGTTGAAAAGTGTGAGTTCAACGCCAGAGCCTACCGAAAGATTGGCGAGATTAAATCCATTAAACTTGAATCCCACTTCTGTTCCCTTAGGGAATGCTTCCTTGCCATCACTGGGTTTGGCAACAACAGTAACAGGAGTTGATACTGGAACTACTGCTCCTACAACAGCAGCATAGCCATTGTCAAGTTTCTCATCAATCACATCACCACGTGACACCTCACCTAATGTGTGAGTTGGCTTTTTGCCTTGCGCATCCAGAGTAAACGTCTTTCTACCCTGCTCTTCAGCGTATTTAGAAATACCATTATCCTTGTTGTTGGTAATAGTATACTCACGAGCCTTGCCTACAAATGCATACTTGATATTAATAGCAGAGAGCACTTTGGCATCAACCCCACACTGAACAAGCTTAATTTCATCGAAATTACCGGGAGCTGTAGCCATGTACAATTTGTTTACCTGATCCGAACCAGGGAATGTCAGCAACGACAAGCCAAGACCAGTGACAGACTTACCGGTAGAGATCGACTGGAGGTCGCCAACCGTTTCACCGTCCTTAAGAAACTGTATTTTATAGAACTGTGCTAAATCGAGAGTAAGGATGCTTGCATCCGATTTTGCACAAATAACAAAACCAGCCTCTGTACCACCAGCATAATAATGCTGATTATCTTTAATGCTGATAATAGGGTTAGCAACTACAGTAGCGCCAACAAGTGCTGGAATAGTAGCATAATCATCCAGATTCTCGTTGCAAAGATTCTGAAGATTAGCTGTTCCTGAAACCACCTGAACACCATCACCAATGCTATTGATTGTACATCCCGGTCCTACGAGAGCACGACGGTTTTTAAAATAATTCTCATTGTTAGGGTCTGAATCCTGCCAAACCTTCTTCTCTATTTTGCCTCCGCTATCTATGGTTGCAGCAACCATAGATGGCAGAGCTAAAAGCAATAGAGTCGCAATTAAATAAATTTTCTTGTTAAGTTTCTTTAATATCATTAATTTATTAAATTTATTATTATCGTTTCACTTAATTAAAATCGAGCACGTCTAAGTATAGCATTAGAGCCTACCGGATTTTGCTGTGCAAAGGTATTATAATTTGGAATGATAAATAAAAATGAGTAGGCTTAGAGTATGGCTATAGTATATATACCAAGTCATATCTATCACAAAATCAGACACTTATAAAATCCAAGGGGGGGGAAAAAGTAGAACCGATTAAAATCTGTTTCAAAAAAAGCAGGAAATTTGAACGAAATTAGAGAAAAAATATATAACTTTGTACCGATTAACAATGTTTTTTTAAACTATGCAAATATTGATATTGACCATTACTATATGTCTGTCGACAATTAGTGCTCGCGCAGACAACACCAAACTTTACGAACGCTTAGACTCTGTCATAGCCAATAGAGCTGAGTATGAAGCCAAAAAAGAAAAAAGGCTTCATGACATAAAGAATGCCATTAATTACGTGAACAATGCAACAGACAAGTTGCGCATATATGAGCGATTGATCAACGAGTATACACCATACAAATATGATTCGGCAATGGTGTATGTTCAAAAAGCGATAAACTTAGCCAAACAGACTAACAGTTCGGAATATTACACACAATATCAGATCTTAAAGGCAAGACAGCTGGTTTACCGTGGCTTCTATATTGAGGCTAAGGAAATTCTCGAAAAACTCGAGATTCCGCCAACCAACCGCCATATAAACTACCTTTACAACTGTAGTTTAAGTGCGCTGTATTTCAATCTGAATATGTCCACTAAGAATACGGAGTACTGCCAACGATATTCCACACTCTTCCAAGATTATATCGACAAGGCTATAGAGTATTGTCCGAAGAAGGATGCGCAGTACTATTATATGAAAGGTGTACAACTCTATTCGAAAGGCACCATACATGACATCAGCACTTGCTTCAATAAGGCAATGTCGCTATCGAAGCCCGACAGCAGACTGTATGCCATGTCTGCTTACGCTCTGTCTAAAACTTACGACCAGAACCACCAGAGTGAACAGCAAGAACGCTATCTTCTACTTGCAGCCATAAGCGATGTAATGGCATCGACCAATGAGAGTCTGGCTTTGCAGGAAGTGGCTTTGTTGTTATATAAGAATCAGGACAATCTGCGCAAAGCCAATGAATACATCAACATATCATTGATGGATGCCGATGCGTACAGTAATCGACAGCGACGTATGGAGTTGTACACCAACCTGCATGTCATACTGTCGGCTTACTACGAGAAGCTACAGAAACATAGCACTTGGCAAGATGTGGCTATAATAAGCATACTCGGGCTAATGGCGGTCATTGTCGCTGCTATTGTGTTTGTCGTCCGGAAAAACCACTTGTTGAAACTAAAGGAGAATGATCTGAAAACGCTGACAGAACAACTTAGCGCTGACAACAAACAACATAAAAAAGACAACAAAGCACTTCAGGATTCCAACGATGAGCTTAAAGGCTCCAACGAAGCACTAAAGGACTCCAACAAAGCACTTCAGGATTCTAACGATGAGCTTAAGGGCTTCAACAACGAGCTTAAGGGCTCCAACAAAGTACTAAAGGACTCCAACAAAGCACTTCAGGATTCTAACGATGAGCTTAAGGGCTCCAACAACGCACTAAAGGACTCCAACAAAGCACTTCAGAACTCTAACGACGAGCTTAAGGGCTCTAACGATGCGCTTAAGGACTCTAACAAAGCACTTCAGGACTCCAACGACGAGCTTAAGGGCTCCAACGACGAGCTTAAGAACTCCAACAAAGCACTAAAGGACTCCAACGACGAGTTTGAATATACCAATGCGAAGCGAGAGTCGATGGCTAATGCCTTTATCATGCTCTGCTATCAGTATATCGAGCGGTTGAAAAATCAGCGCAAACTGGTGATACGTAAGATTAAGACCAATCAGCAGAACGAATTGCTGAGCACCCTCTCGTCTTCAAGGCAAAGCGCCGAGGAGAGCCAGAACTTCTTCTCGCAGTTCGACAAAATCTTCCTCTCGCTCTATCCATCGTTTGTAAAGGAGCTGAACACACTGCTGTTGCCCGAGGCGCAAATACAGCTTAAGGAAGACAACGAGCTGACCCCAACCCTGCGTGTAGCTGCCTTGATTAGGCTGGGCGTAACGGAGAGCGCCAAGATTGCCGGCATTCTCTCCTACTCGCCACAAACGATATACAACTATCGCTCTACACTAAAGAACAGTGCCATCGACAAAGAACACTTCGAGGAGAATCTGCAAAAGCTGTGTTCTACCTATTAAGGTGTTGTGTGGTGTAATTTGCAGTGCTAACATTACAACTGAGAGCCTCGCTCTCGTAAGCCTCTGGGGCAGTCACCGAGGCGACTGGGCAGAAAGGGGGGATATAAAGACCAACTTCAAATCAGAATAGGAAATTAGGGGAAATTTTCCTCTAATTTCCCCTAATTTCCTCTATTTTCAATCATTTTCCTCTATTTTTCACTTCTTTTGCATACAAAACTCTCTTCTTATTGTTTCTTAAATAGCCATCTGAAGGGTTTTCCGCATTATTTTCCGTAGTCACACCTTACTATATTAAGAAAAGCATCGAAAAACTTCCCAGTTTCCAACTATTTTTTGTAATTTTGCACCCAAAATAACAAAAAAATGTATATTAGCTAATATGGAACAGAAAAATTTCAAACGTACCACTGTGACGGCAGCTTTGCCATACGCCAATGGTGGTGTACATATCGGACACCTGGCAGGTGTATATGTGCCAGCCGATATCTACGTGCGCTATCTCCGACTCAAAAAACAAGACGTTGTTTTCATCGGTGGTAGTGATGAGCACGGTGTGCCTGTAACCATCCGTGCCAAGAAAGAGGGCATCACCGTACAGGAGGTGGTGGACCGCTATCACAATCTGATCAAGAAAAGTTTTGAGGACTTCGGCATTTCCTTTGATATCTATAGCCGTACGACCTCAAAAGTTCACAATAAGTTTGCTTCTGATTTCTTCCGCACTCTCTATGATAAGGGCGTGCTCGAAGAGAAGGTAGAGGAGCAGTTCTGCGATGAGGTAACAGGAGAATTCCTCACAGACCGCAACATCGTGGGTACTTGTCCTCGCTGTGGTGCTGAAGGTGCCTATGGTGACCAGTGCGAGAAATGTGGTGCTACACTTTCGCCTGAGGAGTTGATCAACCCAACCAACAAGAACAATCCTGGACACGGTCTCGTGAAGAAGCCTACCAAGAACTGGTATCTGCCTTTAGGAAAGTATCAGGACTGGCTGAAGCAATGGATTCTTGAAGGTCACAAGGAGTGGAGAACTAATGTTTATGGTCAGTGCAAAAGCTGGCTTGACATGGATTTGCAGCCTCGTGCGATGACCCGCGACCTGGATTGGGGTATTCCTGTTCCTGTAGAGGGTGCTGAGGGCAAGGTGCTCTACGTATGGTTTGATGCACCTATCGGTTACATCTCAAATACCAAGGAACTCTGCGATGCACAGCCTGAGAAATGGGGCACATGGCAGAAATGGTGGCAGGATCCTGAGACTCGTCTCGTTCACTTCATCGGTAAGGACAACATCGTGTTCCACTGCATCATCTTCCCTACTATGCTGAAGGCACACGGCGACTATATCCTGCCAGACAACGTGCCTGCCAACGAGTTCCTGAATCTTGAGGATGATAAGATTTCTACCTCTCGTAACTGGGCAGTCTGGTTGCACGAGTATCTCGTAGATCTCCCTGGCAAGCAGGATGTTTTGCGCTATGTATTGACAGCCAATGCTCCTGAGACCAAGGACAACAACTTCACATGGAAGGATTTCCAGGAGCGCAACAACTCTGAATTGGTTGCTGTTTATGGTAACTTCGTAAACCGTGCTCTCCAACTCACTAAGAAATATTGGGGCGGTGTAGTTCCTGCTTGCGGCGAACTGCAGGAGGTTGATGAGAAGGCTATCGCAGAATTCAAAGACGTGAAGGAGAAGGTAGAGCAGTATCTCAACGTATTCAAATTCCGTGAGGCTCAGAAAGAGGCTATGAACCTCGCCCGCATCGGTAATAAATACATCACAGAATGTGAACCTTGGAAGGTTTGGAAGACCGATCCTAAGCGTGTGGAGACTATTCTGAATATCTCCCTCCAGTTGGTTGCCAACCTCGCCATCGCTTTCGAACCATTCTTGCCTTTCTCTTCTGAGAAACTGCGCAAGATGATTAACATGCCAACTTTCGAATGGACCCAGTTGGGCAGCACAGACTTGCTCAAGGCGGGTACTCAGCTCGGTGAGCCAGAGTTGCTCTTCGAGAAGATTGAGGATGAGGTCATCGAGAAACAGTTGCAGAAACTCGCTGACACCAAGAAGGCTAACGAGGAGGCTGAATACAAGGCTGCACCTATCAAGCCAGAGGTTAGCTTTGATGATTTCGAGAAGCTCGACATTCGCGTGGGCCATATTCTGAACTGCGAGAAGGTGAAAAAATCGAAGAAACTTCTGAAGTTCACCATCGATGACGGTACAGGTACTGAGCGTACTATCTGTTCAGGTATCGCCGCCTACTATGAGCCAGAGCAGCTGATCGGTAAGGATGTGCTCTTCGTTGCAAACTTTGCACCTCGCAAGATGATGGGTATCGAGAGCCAGGGTATGATCCTGAGTGCAGTCAACTTCGACGGCTCATTGAACGTTACCTCTCTCCTTGGCAAGGTTAAGCCAGGAAGCCAGGTAGGATAATAGATTTAGAGTTATCAATAGAATAGACGATAGAAAAACAGCAAGAATTATCGATTAGAATAAAAAGATAAGAGATATGATTAAAGCCCTATACAGCAACTTGCAGGTATAGGGCTTTTTTATATTTATTTGAACCGAATTTTTTATATTTATCCGAACCAGTATTTCTCATTTGAACCGGATGTAGGACCGGTCGTCAAAACTGTGATTGCCCTCCAGCAGTCCCTTAGTAGCGAGGAAAGAGGAAATGTTTTGAGGATCGGCTGCGAGTTGAGCCTGTAGGGCAGCCTCGCTTTCAGCAAGAGTTGGTTTCAGGAACGGATATCCATCGCTTGCCAGAACAATTTCTCCTATGGCTGGAGAAATGACCTTTACACCTTCACGGTAGATAGGAAATCCATCGATTACCGCATAATGAGAGTTCTGTCCGTCGAGCATCGCCTGAATGAGCAACGGTTCGATAGCCTTGCGCGCATCTGCCGGAGGCATTCCCTGTCGAATGAGGCTTGCACGTCTGGCGGCAATCTCTTCCTCAAAAGGCTTGTTGTTCTCGTAAAGTTTGCCACCGATGAGTGCCTGACAGTCACCCACCATCCACACTTCTCTCCTGGCGCAGGAATAGACGATAGCAGAAGCAGTGAGACGTTCTTCAGGATGCAGTTTCATCCGCTCTTCCATTCCTAAAGTCTTATACACCTTATTATATATATAGGAAGAAACACCCTGACAGAAGTCATCAACCGAAGCCTCAGCCTTTAATTCCTTTTTGATAAATTCCGAGATGAGCACCATTGCATAGCGTCCGTTCTTCATGTCGGGAGAAAGATGCGTAGGAGTCTTGCTCGTACTTCCATCAATCACAGCGATAAACTCATCAGTCACGACGATACCATCCTCACAAGCCTCTTGGCTCTTCTTGCCAACCATATTTCTTTCTACTATTTTCATCTCTTTATGTTTTTACATGCAAAATTACAAAGAATTGCTTGAATAAGTCTAATAATTCGCAAGAAAAAGTATATAAAGCCCCATTAAAAAAGTCACTAAACCCGCATGAAGTCTATGTTCAACGTCGTTGAACATACATTCAGCGACACCAAACCAAGCTTTCATGCCCGAAGAAAATTTACTTACTGGGGGCAGTATGGCATACACTGTGGTTTAACGATTTTGGCTTGCAACTGCCCTCTTATGCTTTTTATTGTACGTGATAACACACTGATTAAGAAAGACAACTATTTTCCAAACTATGTTTCACTTTATCAAAAAGCGTTATTAGTCGTGGAAATCTATTATTTTTCACAACATTTCCACGACTAATAAATATTTTATACGTATCTTTACGTTATATCATTTATCCATCAATCCAAATATTTAAGGCATGATATTGTAATTTTATGTTGTGTTAATAAGGTAAAGTTGTCCCCTTGTCATATGGTAATCCCTTCCCTTGCCACATTATGATTAAATAAGGTATAACGGTTCTCTTCCCATTCTTTTTTGGAGAAGAGTACAGGATTGATGATTTCATCAATATCCCAGCCTAATTCTCTTAGTGGATAAGAATACTTATCGTAATCTTGAAGCGTAATCTTTGGCTTATCGAGAAGAATCAGAACATACCAGTCGCTCCCTTCCTTTTCCGTTCCTCTGGCGCGAGAACCGAAAAGAATAGCCTTTGCATGAGGATCAATCTCATGCAATCTATAGTGCATCGCTTCTATAATTTGGCTATTCTTCATACGCAATATTCTCTATTTCACTACAAATTTTCTATTCTCCTTTTACGCTTTGTTGGCCAATGGTGCTGCCTGGGTATAGACTCTTGCGCCAAGCTCCTTGTCGAGCATGTAGAGACCATAGCCGTTGTCCTTGATCATGCGAAGGTTATCGATGATATTCTGGGCGTTCTCTTCTTCCTCTACCTGCTCATCAACAAACCACTTGAGCATACTCTGTGTGGCATAGTCATTCTCCTGGGTAGTGAGGGCGAAGAGGTTGTTGATGAGGGAAGTAACCTTCTGCTCGTGTGCCAAGGTTGACTCAAATACATCCAATGGATTCTCCCATGTGGTAGGAACGGCATCTATCGCCTTCAATTCCACGTGGCCACCACGCTGGATGATGTAATTGAACATAATTTTGGCATGGTCTTGCTCCTCCTGGAACTGAATCTGGAACCAGTTGCCCATACCTGGGTTGCCGTTAGCATGGCAATATGCCGCCATAGACAAATATAGGTAAGCTGACCACATCTCTGCATTAATCTGGGCGTTGAGCGCCTCTTCTACTTTCTTATTTAGCATGATTTCTAAATTTAAAGGGTTGAACTTGTTGTTTGTGCATTTATAGAAAAAGGCAATTTGATGCTTTCATCCAAGCACATCGCAAAATTACGATTTTTATTCGAAACGACCAAAATTATTAGGGAAATTTTAGTTCAAGCCATAGATTCCACCTTTGAATTGGGATGCACATTGTTTGGTAATCAATATTGTGAAATTCTACGCTCTCTGATGTGTGTAAATCAATGGTATAAGCCCACTTAATTTCATCAAAGACACAAGCAAACAAGAAAAGGAGAAATTTATAGAAAAGCCACTCATGGCATTCTATATTGCGATAAAAAATAATCATTATACTTAATTGTAGGCACAAAAACACCGATCGAAATGCCACAAAAACACCGATTGGAAATCAAACGTATAGTACAGGAACACAATAAGACAGAGAAGCAAGTTCCACTTCGTGAGCCAGACTTACTTATTATCCTTACTGGGGGCAGTGTGGCATACACACGCCCTGATGGAGTCAAAGTTATTCCATTGGCTTGCTTAAAAGACTAATAGTGTTTACCTTTAACTATATATGAAAAGGAGAGGCGAGCTTCACAGCCAGCATTCTTGCCCCTGTATTCGTCAAAAGTGTGATTTATCACAAAAAAATCGAATGATGTTTGGTGATTACATATAATATTCCTAACTTTGCACTCGACAAAAGTGTGATAAATCACAAAAAAATCGAATAACATGGAGATAAAACGTAATATTCACTTAAACAGAATCATTGCCCGCAAGGGTAATGGCATGATAAAGGTAATAACAGGAATGCGTCGATGTGGCAAATCATACCTTCTCTTCACCTTATTTCATAACTATCTCTTAGAACAAGGAGTAGATGAACAGCATATTATCAAGGTTGATATGGAAGACCGCCGTAATGCCGCTCTAAGAAATCCTGATGCTTTGTTGAACTATATAGATTCAAGGATGACAGACTCTCAACAATATTACATCCTCCTTGATGAAGTACAGTTGGTAGCAGAGTTTGAGGATGTACTCAATAGCTATCTCAAAATCACAAATGCAGACGTTTATGTAACAGGTAGCAATGCAAAATTCCTTTCTAAAGATGTAATTACAGAGTTCAGAGGACGAGGCGACGAAATACGTATCACGCCTTTAAGCTTTCAAGAGTTTATGTCTGCAAAAGAAGGTAATCGTGAAGATTTATTGAATGAATATCTCACCTATGGTGGACTTCCACAAGTGGTCACAATGGATGAAATTGAGCGAAAAGTAGAGTACCTCAAGAACCTTTTTACTCATACCTATATCCGTGACATCAAGGAACGATATGAAATAAAGAAAGATGACGATTTGGAAGAGCTAATCAACTTGGTCGCCTCAAATATTGGCAGCCTAACCAATCCAACAAAGTTGGAAAATTGCTTCAAATCTGTCAAACAAAGCTGTCTTTCAAAAGATACCATCAAGAACTATATAGACTTGATGCAAGATGCTTTTATCATCGAGAAATCCATCAGATTTGACATCAAAGGCAAGAAATACATTGACACACCATCAAAATATTACTTCACAGACTTAGGGTTACGTAACGCCAGACTTAATTTTCGCCAGACAGAATTTACACATCTCTTGGAAAACGCAATATACAATGAATTGCGTCTTAGAGGCTATTCTGTTGATGTGGGACAAATACCAATTTTTACGATAGGAGAGGATGGTAAGCGGCAACGCAGTACATTAGAAGTCGATTTCGTTTGCAATCTGGGCTATAAGAGATGCTACATACAGTCTGCCTATGCCTTGCCAACAGAAGACAAAATGAAACAAGAGTTCAACTCTCTTTTGCGCATAAAAGACAGTTTCAAGAAAATCGTCATCGTAGGAACGCCCACTCCGACTTACCAGAACGAGGAAGGTATCCTTACCATAAACATTTATGATTTCTTGATGAATCCAGAAAGTTTGAACATCTAAAATCGAAAAAGAGAGGCGAGCTTCACAGCCAGCCTCTCCCGAGAGATTTATAGAAAATGCCACTCATGGCATTCCTATATCTTGATTAAAAATATTATCTTATTAAAATATTCCATTACAGCGATTACTCACCGTAACCCGTATTCTGCTTGATGTTAGGGTTGGCGTTGATCTCTGCCTGCGGAATGGCAGCAATAGCCTTGAAGTAATCACGGTCGAAAGACTGAGCTTCCTTGCTCAATGTCTTGTGCCAACCCTTATCAGCTTCACTTGTATAACGGGTGATAGTCTCGTTATTACGCAAAGCATCAAAGTAACGCTGTCCCTCGCCAATCAACTCCTTACGACGCTCAATCAAGATACGCTCAAGTGTGATGTTATCCACTGTAGCCAAAGAAGCCTCTGTTGTGGTACGGTTCTTTACCAAATCATTCAGATACTCTACAGCCTTAGTCTTGTCATTATTTCTAAATGCACACTCTGCAGCTGTCAAGTAAACCTCAGAAAGACGGATAATTGGAACGATAGTAACATTACGAAGATTACCACCTTGACCACGCAACTTGTTCAGATATACCTTGTTGGTACCATAAGTTGCCACCTCTTTGGCTGCAGTTGCTGGCAAGAACATATCGTTACGAACATCTTTTGGGTCTGAAGTAAGCATGTCAACAAACTTCTTAGTAGCAACCATTTCCTTGTAGCCATCACGCTGCTGAAGGTTACCGATACCATTCAAGTCATTGTTGTCTGTAGAACCTGCCACATTGAGACGGAACAAGAACTCACTCTCATTAGGAGTTGAAGCATCCCATGCCTTGAGGTATTGGTCACGAGTCCACAACGCTGCGCCAGAATTCTTGATAATATCCTCAGCAACAGACAAGGCGTTAGCATAATCACCCATATTCAAATAAACACGAGAAAGGATTGCCTTTGCTCCCCAAACGCTTACATAACCTGGTTCTGTCTCTGTAGCAAGAGCATTAGAGCTGATAGCCTCAGTCAAATCCTTCACTACTTGGGCGTAAACCTCAGCAACAGTGCTACGAGCAGGTTTTGCATTAGACTCCAGCACTTCTGTTACCAATGGTACACCAAGAGATGCACCCTGATCCTCTGTATATGGCTTTCCGTAAATTCTCACAAGATCGAAGTGGGCAAGAGCACGTAGAACTTTAGACTCTGCTGCGTACTGTTCAATTTTTGCTTTTGCTTCAACAGCATCACTTAATTTTCCACCTTCTGCAGCTGCAATAATTCTGTTTGCACGTCCAATTACAACATATGGAGACTGCCATGATACTGTACTTGTGTTGAATTCTGATGCTGTCTGATAGTTCATATCATAGTAGAAACTTGCACGGTTAGAACCACCAAGATTATTATACTGATAATCATCACCTGCATGAACATCACCATAAACGAAGAATTGCTGACCATAGTAATCTACCAAGCTGCTGTTTCCTTTCAAAGCCTTGTACATACCCGTTCTCGCAGCATCCAAGTCTGAACTGCTGGTCAAGGCTGCATCTGCATCTGTACCATCAGAAGGAGCTACGTCCAACCAATCATTGACGCAAGATGACAGGCTGGCTGCCAAAATAGCGCAGCCCATTACCTTATATATTGATTTTAATACTTTCATTGTATTTCGTTCTTTTATAAATTAGAAACTAAGTTCGATACCAAATGTATAAGTTCTCAAAGCTGGCATTTCGAATGTACACAAGCCATCCGCTGGTGTCTCTGGATCAACAAAAAGATCCTTAGACTTCCAGGTCAACAAGTTGTTGGCAGAGAAATATACACGAGCCTTGCTCAAGCCGAGGTTGCTGATCCACTCCTTTGGTGCTGAGAAACCTAAGGTAAGGTTCTTCAAGCGAAGATAATCGTTAGGCATCAACCAACGAGAAGACAACACACCCTTACCATAACCAGCCTGGAACTTAGGCAACTTAGCATTATCGCCTGGCTTCTGCCACATATCCTCCAACTTATAGTAAGAAGGGATTGCTCCATAGAGGGCGTATGTACCACCATTATCGTGTAACCAAGTAGCATAATCGTAAGAGTCACCGCCCAACTTATAGGTCAAAGTAAAGTTGAAGTCGATAAACTTCCACTTGATGAAGTTAGACAAACCGCCCTCAATTGTTGGCTCATGATGACCAACAATAGTCTTGTTTGCCTCAGCAACATTAGTAGTGGTCTTGCGAGCATTCTCAGTTCCATCATTGATGTAATAGCTCTCCTTACCTGTCTCAGGGTCAACACCTGCATACTCATACATATAGTAAGAATAGTAAGGCTTGCCTACCTGATGAATCAAGGCACCACTGATAATCTTGTCATCATCACCTGTCAACTCTGTTACCTTGTTGGAGTTATGACCAAAGTTCAGAGAAGTAGTCCAAAGGAAGTCCTTCTTCTGAATGTTGGTAGAAGAAATGGTCACCTCAATACCTTGGTTACGCATAGAACCTACATTCTGAGCCATGGTAGCCAACAGAGAAGATTCATCATAGTAACCTGGAATCATAGAGATAGGACGGTTCATAATCAAATTGGATGTATTACGTACGTAGTAATCCAATGTTACAGAAATACGGTTGAGGAATGTCAAGTCAAGACCAAAGTTCCAAGCCTTGTTCTGCTCCCACTTCAAGTCCTTGTTGGCTACACCAATGATACCCATACCATTGCTACCATTGTAGTACTCACCATACTTATAAAGGTTCATGTAACTATACAAGCCAGATGGAAGAGTTCCGTTCACACCATAAGATACACGAATCTTACCATCGCTCAATATATCCTTGATAGAATCCATGAACTTTTCTGCACCAAAGCGCCAAGCACCAGATACAGACCAGAACGAACCCCAACGATTCTCACGTGCCATACGAGAACTACCATCACGACGATAGCTTACACCAGCATAATACAAATCGTTATAGTTGTAGTTGACACGACCCAAGAAAGAAGTCATCTTTGAGTCATACTTGTAACTCTGCATAGAGGTATCGCCAGAGTTAGCGAACTCATACAAGTTGCCAGGGTAGTCTGTACCAGAAGCGTATGAGTTGTTGTTATGCCATGCCTCTGTCTCGAAACCAAGCAAAGCATCCACATTGTGGGCTCCAAAAGACTTATTGTATGTCAACTGTGTCTGAGTGTTCATGGTTGTCCACTCATTGTAAGTACGCTGCATCACACCATTTGAGCCAGAACCATTACCACAGAATTTGTCCCAAAGCACATCCTCGGTAGAGTTGATGTAGTCGTAAGCTACCTTCTCACGCAACTTCAAGTTGTCCCAAATGTTCCATTCGAGAGCCAAGGTGCTGTAAGAACGTGTCGTGTTGGTTCTATCAGACATGTGCTGGTTCTCATAAATAGGGTTATAACTATTGTTATAAGCACCATCTGTCTTTGTCAGCAAATTACCATTCTTGTCATAGATAGCATTAGAAGGGCCAAGGAACCATACTGCACTTGAGACGGCACCAGCAAAAGAAGCACCACCATCCATGGCAGAGTTCTGATGCATAGATGAAATCATTGTGCTAGCATCCAACTTGAACTTACCAAAACGATGGGAAACGTTTACATTACCTGTCATACGTTCCAAGCCTGAACGGTCAACAATACCATTCTGATTTGCATATGACAAAGATGCATAGAACTTGGTCTTATCATTACCACCAGTTACACTTGCCTGATAGTTCTGGCTAGAACCATTTTTGAAGAGAGCGTCACGCCAATTAGCCCAGCCATTCTCTGGTTTTGCTGCATAATCATCAATATTAGCATCAGCAAATGCTGCAGCCGAAGCATCGGTTGTACCATCAATATTGTCGTAAGCATAGTTCTTCAAGCCTTGATAAATCAACGCACGACGAGAATCACCATCCAACGTTGGACGATAGTTGATAGCCATGTTAGAGAATCCCCAGTCGCTACGGAAATCAACCTGGGTCTTACCTGCACTACCACTCTTGGTTGTAATGACAAGCACACCATTGGCTGCACGAGAACCATACAAAGAGGCTGCGGCAGCATCCTTGATAACAGTGATAGATTCGATATCGTTGCTGTTCAATGTAGAAAGTGCATTGGTACCAGAACCATTGTAACCACTTCCAGTACTTCCATCATTGAAACCACTCAAGTTACCAGAGTTCACAGGAGTACCATCAATCACAATCAATGGATCGTTACCTGCATTGATAGAACCCATACCACGAATACGGATATAGTTCATTGCACCTGGCTGGCCAGAGAAAGAAGAAATAGAAACTCCTGGGATATTACCAGAAAGCTTATCTTCAACAGAAAGTGAAGGAACATCACTCAACTTAGCTGTTGACATGGAAGCAGCAGCACCTGTAAATGAGGATTTCTTGAAGTTACCATAACCTGTAACAATCACCTCATCCAAGGATTTGTTATCAGAAGTCAAAACAATCTTCATATTAGAACTTGCTTTGACAGTTTGTGGATTCATACCGATGTATGAAATCTCCAACTTAGCATCAGCAGGAACATTCAAAGAGAAGTTTCCATCGATGTCGGTTACTGTACCAGTCTTAGAACCTATTATCCTGACTGATGCGCCAACTACAGGCTCACCATCATCTGAAGAGGTAACTTTACCAGTAACGGATGTTTGAGCAAAGGCTACTCCACAACTGAGAATTGCCCCCCCCATCAACATTGCGATTCTTTTCATCATAATCTCTCTCGTTTTGATAAAATTTATAAATTAACTATAATCGGCTGCAAAATTATAATTTATTTCGGATATTTGCAAATATTTTGTTATAAAAATGCAATTACTTGGCAAAAATATATGGTTTTAGTAAGGAATAGCACATTTCTGCTTACTATTTGTTACAATTTTCGCCTTATACACACCAAAGTTGTATAAGGCGAAAATGAATCTCATTCAAACAAATCATCCAGCAAAACTTCATCATTTACAATGCCAGAATGTTTGTTCTGCAATACTCCATAGGTGGTAACCATGGTGATGCGGGTGCTGCATCGGGTCATGGTTTCTGCCAGGAAAATAGACATGCGTTCTCTCAATTTCTGCTCATAACCTTTATCAATAGCATACATGCCTGAAGAAAACTTCATTTCACAAAGGTTGATATTATGGTCGGCACGCTCTATCACCAAGTCGATTTGCGTATTCTGTTCGGGTTGCCTGCTACGCCAAGCACTTGCATCATTGAGAATTCTATCTATCCCTAAAGCCTTCTTGATTTCATCCAAATGCAGTAGGCAGAGAAGTTCAAAACTGAAGCCTTGCCAACTTGACACCTGAGGCGTAGATGAAAGATGAGTCCAACGAAGACTGTCTTTCGTATCTATTCCATTCACATATTTATAATAAAATAAGGTATAAAAATCCTTGATGCGATAGATTGCATTGTTCTTGGCATTGCCGTAACGGGCATAAGAAAAGATGAAATCACACTGTTCCAAATCAGACAGAATCTTAGAAAGTGCAGCTCCACCCAATTTAGTTTTCTCGTTGATTTCCTTTCTGGTAAATCCCTCTTTCCGTTCAGTCAGCATCCTGATGACTGCAAGATAGTTGTCTGGACGTTTGAACAAGGTGGAATACAATTCATTATATTCGGTCCGCAGCATGGCATGAGCATCTGCAAAGAAAAGTTCGTCAATATTGCCCAATAGGGAGAGTTTGGGATTGAGCAATGTCAGATAAAAGGGAATACCGCCCAATATCATGTAGCATTGGGCTATCTGATAACGGTTCCATCCAAAATGCTTTTCATCCAGATATTGCTCCATCTCACTCAGTTTAAAAGGACGAAGATAAATTTTTTGGGTAATGCGGTTGAAAAGTCCACCCTTATTATGCAGGAGTTTGTCCACCATCCATGATGTGGCAGATCCGCAAGCCACCAATACAATATCATCACGCATGTTGGCCCATCCATTCCAGAAGTTTTCCAATGCCGATACGAAATCTGATTTAGGTGTATCCATCCAAGGCATTTCGTCAAAAAAAACAACTTTTTTTCCTGGAATGTTGTAAGTTTCTAATAATCTTTGCAAAGCATCAAACGCTTCTGTCCAGTTTTTCAGCTGTGGAACAAAAGTTGAATGAGAATAGCACATCAGTTCTTTAGCAAACTCGGCCAATTGTTGTTCACGTCTCATTTCATGTTTTCCTACAAATGAGAAAGCATAGTTGTCCTTGAAAAAACGTCTTACCAAAAACGTTTTTCCTATACGCCTACGACCATAGACGACTACAAATTCAGAGCGTTCAGACTCCATACAAGCCTGAAGTTTAGCCTGTTCAAGCTTTCTTCCTATCAGTTTATCCATAAGCTAAAAATCTAATAACTTGCCAAAATTACGAAAAATAATCGATTTTGGCAAGTTATCCAATCTAATAACTTGCCAAAATTGAGTTTTTTTAAAGGTTTTGGCAAGTTATCGAAGAAAAAGAAAACGTTTACATCACTTTTTATCGAAAAAGCTTGCTTATATTGCACATTTTTCGTAATTTTGCGCACGATTTCAACGGCAAGGTAAGACAGACGGTCTTATACCTTATTATATATAAGAAGGAAAGCCGTTATTATTAAACAAAAGTATTAAGATAACAATGACTCACAATTTGTTAAAAGGCAAGCGTGGCATCATCTTCGGTGCACTCAATGAGGAATCTATCGCTTGGAAAGTAGCCGAAAAGGCTGCTGAGGAAGGTGCAACTATCGCACTCAGTAACACAGCTATGGCCCTTCGCATGGGTACTCTCGACAAGCTCGCTGAACAAATCAACGCCCCTATCATCGCAGCTGATGCGACCAGCGTTGAAGATTTGGAAAAGGTATTCATTGAGGCTCAGGAGAAACTCGGTGGCAAAATCGACTTCGTGCTCCACTCTGTTGCTATGAGCCCTAACGTACGCAAGCACCGTACTTACGATGATCTCGATTACAATTTCCTGAATAAGACTCTGGATATTTCTGCTATCTCTTTCCACAAGATGTTGCAGGTAGCCAAGAAGCTCGACGCCATCAACGAGTGGGGTTCTGTAGTAGCCCTTACCTACGTGGCTTCTCAGCGTACCTTCTTCGGTTACAACGATATGGCTGACGCTAAGAGCATGCTCGAAAGCATCGCCCGCAGTTTCGGTTACATCTACGGACGCGAGAAGCACGTACGTATCAATACCATCTCTCAGAGCCCTACTGCTACTACAGCTGGTAAGGGAATCAAGGACATCGAGAACATGATGGACTTCGCTGATAAGATGTCTCCTCTCGGAAACGCCGTAGCTGAGGATTGCGCTAACTACTGCGTGATGATGTTCTCTGACTTCACCCGCAAGGTAACCATGCAGAACCTCTTCCACGATGGTGGTTTCTCATCAATGGGTATGAGCCTCCGTGCCATGAACCAGTATGCCAAGGATCTGGCTCCTTATGAGGATGAAAACGGTAAGGTTATCTACGGATAATCCAGACCTTTCAGACCCAAGACTCATCCTGTACGATAGACATTAGTATATGAATATCAAGGAAAAATATAACCAGATAGACCTCGCCAAGCGTCAGAAACTTGGCGAGGTCGTCCGTTTTGCAATCGTGGGCGGTATTGCTACCGTCCTGCAATACGTCATTTATCTTGCAGCCATGCCGCTGCTGGCAAACCTTATCCCAGCATTGGGAAACAGCGACCACACACTGGCTACTGTTGCCAACACACTGGCTTATATTCTCAGTTTCATCTTCAACTTCATTGCAAGCACCCGCTACACCTTCAAAGTGAAAGCCAATGCCAAGCGAGGGGCTGGTTTCACTTTCTCACATATCGTGAACTACAGTATGCAGACACTTTTCCTCAACCTCTTTGTTGGTTTGGGATTAGCTAAACAGATGGCCATGATTCCTACGCTCTGCATCTGCATACCAGTAAACTTCCTACTGGTAAGATTCTTTCTCAAGAAATAATAGCTATTCATGAAAAAAGTATTCGATATTTTCCGCATCAAGGGAGAGGAAAAATGGTCGGCCATTATAGCGCTGTTCGTTTCCATCGTCCTCAATGCGCTGACCATCATCAAGTACAACAACCAGTTTTCCCAACTCTCGGAAAACTACCACAAGCTCTTTGTCAAGGCCTTCCATGTAGCTGGTTTTGACCCACTTACCTATGCGGCAGTTTCGCAGTGGAACACGGAATATAATGTCTATCGCCATCCACTGCTGGCATTTTTCATGTACATTCCCAACCAGATCAACCAGGGACTGATGATGCTGACGGGCTATAACTGCGTGCAATACATCGTGGGAGCTATTCTCGTATTCTGCGCTTTCTACTCCTTCATCTTCCTCTACAGAATATTCAGGGAAGTGATTGGTACAGAGCGCTGGGATGCCAATCTGCTTTCAGCATTCTACTTCTCGTTTGCATACGTCATGGTGTCGGCGATGGTGCCCGACCATTTCATCATGTCGATGATGATATTGCTCACCACGCTCTACATCACGGGGGTCTGCATCAAAAAGGGAAGAAAGCTCACCATTTGGCAAACGGTTCTCCTCTTCCTCTTTACGGCAGGAGTTTCGCTCAACAACGGACTGAAGACATACCTCGCCGCCCTCTTTACTAATGGCAAGCACTTCTTCCGCATCAAATACTTCCTCTTAGGAGTCATTCTGCCTTCGGCTGTCATCTGGGGATTTGCACGTTGGGAATACCGCACCTTCGTATGGCCTAAGGAAATGGCACGCAAGGAAATCAAGATGAAGAAAGACAAGGAAGCCCGAGAAAAGCTCATGCAGCAATACAAGGATACTGCCCAGGTAAAAGATTCAGCTGCCGTGGCTATTGCCGTGAAGAAAATCGTGAAACAGAAAGCACGCGACAAATATGTAAGAGACCATAAGCAGATATGGAACAAGAACAAGGGAAAACCGATTGCCAAGGGAGAATTCAGCAGTTGGACAGACATCTCGACTTCAAGGAGTGAGACCATGGTGGAAAACTTCTTCGGAGAAGCCATCATGCTGCATCAGGATCATCTGCTGGGCGATGTTCTCCGTGACCGACCAGTCATCGTAAAATACAAATCGCCAGTCAACTACGTCGTGGAAGGAATCATCGTTATTCTGTTTATCCTCGGACTCATTGCTGGCAGGAAGTCACGTTTTCTGTGGCTCACGATGATGTTCTTCCTCTTCGATTTTGCTCTACACATCGGTTTGGGATTCGGCATCAATGAGGTTTACATCATGACAGCCCATTATATGTATGCTCTCCCTATCGCTATCGGCTTTCTGGTGGAAAAAGCAGGAACCCGATATCAGGCAGATGTGGAAAAAGATGGATACCTGTCTGGAAAAAGGCGTTCCGGGAATTGGCAAACATGGGGACTCCGAGGATTGCTCCTCGCCCTCACACTCTATCTATGGATAAGCAACGGCTATCTGCTGGTTAATTATATGATAGGTTAAGGCTGGGAAACGAAAAATGAAGGGGCAAATAAGAATCGCTCCAAGAATGCCCTAAGAAAAAAGGAAAGAATAAGAAGAAAAAGGAAAAAGGGACGAGGAATCCCCAAAAAGAAAATAAAGATGGGTAAAGGAAACTCTCAACTGAAAGTTTCCTTTACCCATTTTATGATTTCCCGATCTTTCAAGTCAAACTTGCGGGCGAAAAGGCGATTGGAATGCAGAAGTTCTTCTTTATCTGCCGATGTCCAGACATAAGGATTGCCCCGTTTCCAGTCTATCAGTCGCATACACCCCTCATATTCATCTGTTTCAGAATACAATGCCTGTCGGAATTTCGGATGATTCCATACTAAGGTCTGCAGGAAGAACTCATCGGGACAGAAAGTGAAATTGAATCGGCTGAGTACAAACGCCTTCTGGCTGACCACATACTCAGCACACTTCTGTGTGATACTTACCCAGTTGGCTCCCTTGGCAAAATCCATTTTCGAGCGGTGAACAAAAGGCATCAGGCAGAGCGAAAGATACTTATTGATGCGCCTGGTAATTCCATTGAACCAGCCCCATCTGGTGCGTGTATAGCGAGTAAGAAGCCAGCATCTCATCATCTTGCGGCGGCAATCCCACTCAAATTCTTCACCACGATTGATGCCCACAAACTCCTTGCCTCTGTGCTCATGGAAGAACTGGTGGATTTCATCCTGCGTCTTGATAGGCAAATCCTGTCCGCTAAGAATATGATAATACTCGTATGATCCATGCTTCAAAGCCTCTTCAAGCAAAGCATATTCAGTTCGAATTTGACTGAGATTACCCCAACGCACATCCACCCGATGTTCCAAAACAAAAAGGCGAGCCTTGGAGGTGGACATAGGATGGTTTGCGAGCATATTCGACTTGAGATCAATATGCAGGAAAATATCGTTGCGCTCATCATCCAACATGGAAACTAACGTCTGCAGAATTTCCAGGTTATTGTGAGCCATTATCAAAAAAGCATGTTTCATCATATTCTATATTATTATTCAGAAATATATTCAATATCATCCTGAAAAATATAATCAATATTATTCAGAAAAACACACGGTATCAACCAGAAATAAATTCTAACTGTACGGTTGAAAAATGTTCCCATATGCTACTGCATCAGCAAAGTAAGTACTACTATCCGCGATGACATAACAACCAGTCTTGACAGTGCGCCTGATACCAATACAATCGCAAAGATACATTAAATCAGAGAGAACACAAAACAAAAACATGTTTTTTACATAAAATCACACAAAATAAAACCTATCATTTTGAATATTCAAAAAAAACAATTACTTTTGCAAGATAAAGAAATCGTTTCAACAAAAAAACATATTCAAGAATAAACAATAATATTCAAGGATGAACAATATATTCAAGATTAAGAAAGAAGAAAGGCTCTTTGCGCTCGTAGCCTTCCTGCTCATTGTTGCCTTCAACGTGCTGATGGTAACCTACCACTATGCAGATTTCAGCAAGAATGGAAATGTAGGTTACTGGACCATCTTTACCAAAAATTTCCAGGTATCGGGGTTCGACCCATATACTTATCTCACACTCTCCAAATGGAAAGTGTATTATACGGAATACAGGCATCCGATGCTTCCCTTCTTTCTCTATCCTTTGACGATGCTCAATGAATGGCTGATGGAACTGACTTCCAGGAATTGCGCCACTACCATCGTGGCTGTGATGATGACTTTCCTGGGCACCTATTCCACGATTTTCATACGAAGGATTTTCAGGGAGATCATGCAACTGAAGGCTGCCGACAGTAATCTGCTCACATTCCTGCTCTTTTCCTTCGCCTACGTTCTGCTGGTTACTTTCGTAGATGATCACTTCGGAATGTCACTCTTTTTCCTGTCGATGACGCTTTATCTGGCAGGTCGCCAGCAACAGCAGCACCGAGGAATGCCCTGGTGGCAATGCGCCCTTCTTTTCTTCTTTACGGCAGGAATCACACTCAGCAATGGAGCCAAAACCTTCCTTGCCGCCCTTTTCACCAACGGCAAGAAACTCTTCCGTCCGAAATATCTGGCGTTAGGAATTATCCTGCCTACACTGCTGATAGGAGCTGCAGGAATTTATCAGAACCGCGCCTTCATTATTCCCAACCGTCAGGAAGGTTTGCGCCTGGTACAGAAAAAGGCTGCCAAGGACAGTACTTTCAGAGCAAAAATGGCACAGAAAGAGGCTCATGATAAGGAAATTGCCGGCAAGAACATTCAGCAGAAAGGCATGCTGAAATGGGCAGACATGTCGGTTTCCCGCTCTGAATCACTGATAGAAAATGTATTCGGCGAATCGCTGATGCTGCACAAGGAACATCTGCTGGAGGATATTCATAGTCATAGACCGATATTCGTTAAATACCAGACTCCTATACCTTATATAATAGAACTGGCAATCGTAGCCCTACTGATTACGGGTCTATGGTTGGGCAGACGTTCCCCATTCCTGTGGCTCACTGGTTCTTGGGTGCTCTGCGATGCTTTCATCCATCTGGTAATGGGATTCGGACTGAATGAAGTTTACATCATGGCAGCCCACTGGGCTTTCATCATCCCTATTGCCATCGGATATATTCTCAAGCAAGGCAAGGAAAAATATACCAAGTTCTTGCGCCCGGCATTGGCAATCTTAGCCATCTTCCTATTCTTCTACAACAGTACACTGATTTTCGACTATCTTACAAGATAGAAAGTAGAAGTGAATCAGGAAAAAAAGAAGATAATATCAATATTCAAAAAGAAGAAAAGCGTATGCTAACGGTCAGTATCCTGACTCCTGTCTATGGAGTAGAAAAATATATCGAACAATGTGCCCGCTCATTGTTCGGGCAGTCGTATGCACAAATCGAATACATATTTGTGGACGACTGTACGCCCGACCGCAGTATCTCCATTCTGGAATCTCTCATCCAAGAATATCCAGAAAGGGCTTCGCAGATACGCATCATCCATCATGAGAAAAATAGGGGCGTGGGAGCGGCAAGACAAAACGCACTCATGGCTGCACACGGCGACTACATCATGTTTGTAGATAGTGACGACTTCCTGCCTGAAAATGCAGTGGAAAAACTGATAGAAAATACAAAGGGACAGACAGGTCTGACGGAAAATACGCAAGGACAGGCTGACCTGATAGACGGAAGCTACTGTGAATGGAACAGCGGAAAGGCCTCAGAACCTCAAAGACCCTTTACTGAAAATGGAGAGGTGTTCCTCAAAATGCTCATCTGCCAGAACATCATCACAAACCGGTTATGGGGAAGACTCTACAGACGACAGATGATCATGGAACATGAAATCTTCTTTGAAGAAGGAATCAACTATGCGGAAGATCTCTTCTGGAATGCCCAATTTCTCTATCATTCCATTCATGACAAGAGGACTGCAAACAACGCAAGCCCACAGACAAGAGAAGTTGGAAATCATAAAGTTGGAAGCAAAAAAAATGGAAATCACAAGGTCTGCATCAATGAGGTAGTCTATTATTATCGTACAGATAATATCAATTCCTACAATCACAACATATCCGAGAAGAATCTTCTTTCGTATTTCAAATCCACCAGACATCTGATAGATTTCTTTGAGAAATATGACACGGCAAACACTTACCGGAGAGCCATTGACATCGGTGTAGTAAATGCTTACCGCTGGGCAAGAAATGCCAAGATCAGTCTGGCTCAAGTAGATAAATCTCTGAACTATATCCCACACAGTCGCCTTATCCGGCTCGTCATCCAACTCATCAAATGGGGTATTCCGGCAAACTGCGTCAATCTCCTCTATCTCTCATACAGAAGATTGTTGGGAACGAAATAGGATTTACAGAAATACCAGACAATCAGGAAATAGATTCCGCAGGAAATTCAAATTACGATTTCTTGCGGAATTTACCTTTCGCAAATGCCAGACATTCTTCTAAAATCTGCACTTTCAGCAACTTCATGATGCAGAAATAGATAGCAGCAGAAATTACCAGGCGAACCAGAAGCAGGAGATAGATGTTCTCCAGCCAACGGGTAAGCAGATAGGTTACTCCCATAGTGAATGCCGCACAAAGCATAAAAGGCAAAATATCCTTGGCAACATCCAGAAATCTCAAACCCGTAATGCGTTTGATCATTGCCTGCCACACTACCAGCCAGCCTATAATAAATAAGGTATAGGCAACAACCATCATCTGAATGCCATACTGATGGCAGAAAAGCACCAAAGCTAACAAGCCGATGACCTGCCCCAGATTGCACCACATATAGACATCCGACCTGCCACGGCTGATGGCAAGATTCTGGTAAAGCGTATAAACAGGCATAAAAGCTCCGCTTATGCAGAGAATCTGCAGCAGAGGCACACTGGCTATCCATTTCTCATGAATCGTGATGAGGATGAATTCCCGAGAAACCAAAGTAAGACCAAACATCAACGGGAAAGAAAGGAATGCAGTAAAACGTAGCATCTTGCGAAACACCATCATTTCTCTGTTCTGATCATCACGAATAGAAGAAAGTACAGGTTGTGCAATCTGTCCCACCGTATTGGCCACAAACGAGTTGGCCTTCGTATCCCAATTGTAGGCCTGAGAATAATTGCCTACATCATTGATAGGATAAAAACGGCCGAAGACAAAAGTAAGCACATTGGTACTCACCGTATTGATGATATTGGTAACCAGAAGTTTGACACTGAATCCGAACATCTTCCTGACAGGTCCGAAATCTATCTGGAAATTAGGTCGCCAGCCCGTATAATAATATCTTCCGATATTCAGCACAAGGATAAAAATTACCTGTTGCCAGGCAAGACTCCAATAAGCCATTTGATTGAAAGCCAGCACCAGACCTACAATATTAGAACAGATCAGTGCCATGAAATTCACAATAGTAATTTCCTTGTTCATCATGTTTTTCATCATATAGCCATTCTGGGCAATACCGAAGGAGGAGATGAAGAAACTTAAAAAGACAAAACGGGACAGGGAGGTAAGACAAGGCTGATGAAAGAAATCTGCAATCAATGGCGCACAGAAAAACAACACCACATACATGGTGAGACTTACGAGCACATTAAACCAGAATACAGAATTGTAGTCATTGTGGGTAGGTTGCTTGATATTGACAAGGGCTTGCGTAAAGCCACTGCTCTGCAAATTACCTGCAATGAGTGTAAAGATGGTAAGAATGCCGATGATTCCATAATCGGCTGGAGTAAGCAATCGGGCCAGGAATATTCCGAAAAGAATATTCAATATCTGCGTGGAACCACTGTTCATAGCTCCCCAAAACAATCCCTTGGCTGTCTTTTCCTTCAATGTTTCTGCCATTTTTTCTTTTTTATTGCAAAAGTAGCACAAATAGTTTGAAGTTCAAAACTTTTTGCTTACTTTTGCAACCATAAATACAAAAAACATGGAGATAAAAAGCATCAAAAAGGAATGGAATGCCACGATTCTCGACATATTGAAGGCATTCATGGAAATCTGCAAGACTCACAACCTCAGATATTATTGCTGCGCTGGTACTGCCATCGGAGCTGCACGCCATCACGGAATGATTCCGTGGGACGATGACATTGATGTACTGATGCCGCGCCCGGATTACGACCGATTATTAGAGATTGCCAAGAAAGAAGATTTTGGCAAATATGAGGTTGTGACTCCTTATAATAATGAATCCTACCCGCTCTACTTCTCCAAACTTGTCAATCGGGAAACCACTCTCATCGAGGAGAAAGAACGTCCTTGCATCATCGGACTCTATGTAGATATTTTCCCATTGGATGCTACGGATGATGATCTGGAGACAGCAAAAGCCTTGTATCGCAAGTACTCCAAAACCATCAACCGCCTGAACGCAGTCACTACCCACAACACTTTCGGAGAATACCTTTCCCTGCTCCTTCACAAGGAAACCTGGGGACGTTTTGCCATCAAGACCTTAGCGTTTTTCTTCAGAAGCCGATTGCGCCACCGTCTGATCAGCCAAATGGACGAGATGAGTCATCGCTATGATTTCGAAACGGCAAAAAATGTACTGGTCAACACCGGTTCGTATCATTATAAGGAAATCTTCCCGAAAGCCTGGCTTGGCAAGGGAAAGGAGTTTACTTTCGAGGACACCACCGTACTGTTACCAGAGGAAGCCGATAAATACCTGCGCCATTTCTTTGGAGACTACATGCAGTTCCCTCCTGTAGAACAGCGGGTGGAAAAACATCTGCGCTATTATCTCAATATGGAAAAGAGAGAAAGCTGGGACGAAATCAAAAAGAAACTTTCAGCAAAAGAGTAAGGGGGCTTGGACTTATGACACCATCTCACTGCTTAGAAGAAGAATGGCTGCCAGCAGAACATTCCGCCAGAGTATGCTCAAAGCCCTGTTCTACATCAAACAAGGGTTTCCAGCCCAAAGTTTTCAGTTTATCTGTATTAAACGTAGCCTTGGTAATAGGAGTCGTATTGCCCTGCAAAGCATCCTCGGGAATATCAAATACGACCTTACGATGCGCCTTTCCAGCAATCAACTCTGCCAATTGACGAATGGAGATATTGGACTCCGAGTGTGCCACATTGTAGGCATTTCCTTTCTCTCCATCCATCAGAAGACGTAAAATAGCATGAGCAGCATCCACAACATAGAGCCAGGAGCGGAATGCCTCACCCTTACTTTTCAGAACAATATCCTCTCCTCTCAATACATTTCTGATGAATTGAGCAAATACACGGTTGTCACTTTCGGTAAATCCAGGACCGTAAGTATGGCTCAAACGGGCAATAACCACATCTGCATGATATTCTTCGACATAAGACATGCACAGAGTTTCAGCAGCACGTTTAGATGAAGGATAACAGGCACGAACAGAGGCACAATCCACATATCCGCTGCTCATCTCAGTAAATTCAGAGCCATCACCCTCACCGTAAATTTCGCCAGAAGAAACATACACCATCCTACGCATACCATGTTCCAGTCCATATTCCATCAGATGAGAGACTCCATTGATATTGGCCTTCATGACCTCCACAGGTTTCAGTTTGAAGAAATTAGGACTGGCATTACTGGCAGCATCAATGATATAATCCACCCTTTCCAATAAGTAACTGCAAGCTTTTTCATTGGTCTGTCCTTCCAGGTTTTCCTGCACCGTCTGCGTCACATCCATCTCAATGAAGGAGAAACAATCATCCTCCCAATAGGCAGCAAACTTCTGTTTTGCCCGATTGCGATTACGTCCTGAAGCAATAACCTGATAGCATTTATCCGGATTTTGCATCAGAACATCCACAATGCAACTTCCTATCAACCCCGTAGCTCCAACAACCAAAATACGGGAACCACGAAGGCGCTCCAGATTCAATCCGTCAGAAAAGAGTCTCCTTATATCATGATTATAAGGAGAATAATCTGAATTAGGAGAATGACCTGAAAAAGATGAATGTTCTACCATAAACTATTTGTTTACATTTTTTAATCTATTAAATCTACTGACATTAAATCCGTATCAACCCATTGAATCTACAACATCCCATAAAATCTACTTCAACCAAGATTCAGGCTGAACCTTCATCAAAGCCTTCAAGATTTCGAGGTCTTCTATGGTTGTAATCTTGATATTCTTCTCAGAACCAGGAACAACATGCATTTGTCTGCCACCAAGTTCTGCCATCAAGGTACAGGAAGCCACAGAATTGGCAATGCCTTTCGCCATTGCCTCCTCATGTGCAGCAATCAGATTGCCCAAGCGGAAGGTTTGAGGAGTCTGAGTACGGATCAACTTGTCACGTGGAATACTTGTAGTCGATGTAAATCCATCCTCACTCTCCAAGATGGCCTCACGACACTTGATGCCGGTTATTGCATATCCATATTTCTGACAAATAGCGATATTGGAAGAGATAATATCCTGCGAAAGTAGCGGACGAACCGCATCATGTACCAATATCAGGTCATCATCACTGCATCCAGCCTCTTTCAGACCATAAATACCATTATGAATGGATTCCTGACCATTATTACCACCAGGGAAAATCCATTTCAGCTTGGTAATATTAAACTGGTTGGCATAAGACTGCAAAACCGTTTCCCAACCAGCCAGACATACCACGGCAATACCCTGAATATCAGGATGTTTTTGGAAAGCCATCAGCGTATGGATAATAATCGGACAATTATCCACATGCATAAACTGCTTAGGAATGTCCTGACCCATTCTGTTACCAGAACCTCCTGCTATGATAAGTGCATAATTCATAACTTCTATATTTTTATATTATTTTTCAACTATTCTTGCTGGATTTCCCACAACCGTACAACCATCAGGCACATCCTGGAAAACTACGGCTCCAGCTCCAATAGTCACCTGATTACCAATATGAATACCTCCAAAAACCGTTGCCCCCGTATAAATTTTCACATCATCCCCAATGGTAGGTCTTCCGCCTTTCCCATTGCCCAACGTCACCATCTGCAGACAATAGAAATTTTTGCCGATAGCCTCTGCATTGAGATACGTAGCATACGCATGTTCCAGATGTGCCCCCTCTCCGATGCGAGGACACCAGATATTCAATGTTCGCTCTGGAGGCAAGAGCCAAGAGATAAATACCGAGCGGTATTCGCCCAAGCGGTAGTAAAAAAGATTGCGAAAAGAGCGTTCACGTGTACACGCCTTGATAAAATTCAAGACAGAAGGCTTCTTGTCCTGCACTTGGCACAAATCGGCATCTATCTCCTTCTTATGAAGCAGATACAAGGCAATGTGCGGAAGCATTCTCACCGCAGATGCCGACAGGATGATGGTTTGCGTTATTGGATTCATTTCTAATCTAAACTTAAGCGCAAAGGTAACATAATTCTTGTAAAATGCAAAATTATTAACTGCAAAATATGCATTTACAAGCACAAAATGGAGCAAGTTCTTGGTAGAAATACAAAAACATGGGCAAGTTCAGACTTTATTTTCTAAAAAATGTGAACAGAAGATACAATTATCAAAGAAATAGCTTACCTTTACCCTCGATATTTCAACTAAAAACAGAATTCAGATGAAAAAGCAACATTTATCACTCATAACACTTGCCTTAGTAGCCAGCATCATGATGGGATGCAAAGCCAGTTCGACAAAGGCACAGGCTGCTAACGACATCAAGGAAGCACGGGCTGCTGATACGCTCGTAGTCAATACAGACAGTTGCATCCTGCAAGAAGGCAAAATAGTACAATGCGCCATCAGCGTTGATTACCCAACTGAGCCCAATGAGCTTTCAAAGAATATCAGAGCTATCCTCAACGAAGAATTAGCCAATCTGTATCTTGGCAGCATGAATGGAGATGAGATAGAAAAGCAGGAAAGCTACAAGGGTGATCTTGCCAACGGGAATTTGGTGATTGAAAAATACTGCAAGGACAATTTTGCCTATCTGAAAAGTCAGATGAAAGACCTCAAGGAAGCCGACCCACGTGCCAATGCAAATATGAGCTACGACATCAGGCTGAATAAGGAAGCAGAAACAGACAGTTATGTTACTTATCATTGCCTTTCGTATGCCTATCTTGCTGGTGCTCATGGCTCTACCTTCGAACGCTCATTCAATATCGTAAAGGCTACGGGTAAGAAACTGAGTCAGGTGGTAGATACGGCCAGGGTAAAGGACTTACAGCCGATTTTGCGCAAGGGAGTATTAAGTTACTTGAACCAACAGAGTGGGGATGAAAATCAAACAGCAAATGAAGAAAAGACAGGAAACGAAGGACAGAATGAAAATGAAGAACAAATAACAGATGCTCAGCTCAACGACTATCTGTTTATAGAAAACGGAATCATTCCTTTGCCTTCTTCCTCCCCATATCTGGCAAAAGACGGAGTACATTTTATTTATCAGCAATATGAAATAGGACCTTATGCTATGGGATTAGTCTCCTTTACAGTTCCTTTAGATAAAATCAAGCCGTATCTGACAGCAGAAGCTCTGAAATTACTCAAATAAAATTAGGCAAAGAAAAAATCGAGGGGCGCAACCATCATGATGACGGTCGTGCCCCTCTTCCTTTCCTCATACACAATATATAAAATATCATCAGTTATTGTTTTCCGCCGTCATCGACTTGCGGGAACAATAATCAAAATCTACAGTCTTATCGCCCACAGTAGATTTCCACTTGACAGTAAGTTTCACCTTTTTACCTTGAGTATCCGGCAAAACATCATTTAAATCGAAAGCCACCAAAGCATCTCCCCAGCGCAACTGAGGGTCACCATTCGTATGATGACGAAGCTCTACCTCGTATGGATTCTGAGGATTTACATGAGCTATCAGATTGATAGAGTGCGGTTTTACATTCCCCCAAAGGGCGCGGAAACGCAGCGTAAGATAACCATCCTCTACAATCGTCACCCAATCACGCACAATATCTACTGCATCATGCCCATACTTGGCATCATTCTCCTCAGGAGTAGCAAGACAAGGCACAGGTTTCTTCGTCAGAATACTGTCTATCCAGTTGACGTTGACCACCGCTCCATACTTATCATCTTTACGGTCGGTCATCGTATAGTTGACCAGTGCACGAACCTCTTTATCCCCAAAAGGTTTCTTACTGATATTGCCAGGAGCCAATGTTGTCTGATCATCCAATTGAAAATAACATCTATCTCCTGTCACCTTCACCGTAACAAGAGCATTCGGAACGGTTCTCAAATAGTAATCATTATCATCGTCCGAGCAGGAACCCAAAGAGACGGCAAGCGTCATCATTCCTATTGCTACAAGAGCCCATTTCTTAAACTTTTTCATATTACTTTTATTACATTTATTTTTCTCGTATCTGTCTTATAAACCAAATGTTTGGTAAATCTTGCGTCATAATACGCAAAAGAAAGTTAAAAGGGTAGTCAGATACATTTTATTTCTGTATATTTGCAATTCAAAACAGTACCAATTTAATAAGGAATAGCACTCCAACATCATAAGGAGCAGCACTCCGGAAGAGAAAAAGATTGTAACAGCATGGCTAAAATATTGATTGTAGAAGACGATTTAGCTTTCGGAACCATGATACAGACATGGCTCAGGAAAAAGGGATTCGAGGTTGAAAGAGCGACTTCGGTGAAAGCGGCATTGCATTTTTTTGAAGACAACAGTCACTGGGACTTGGTCTTGTCCGACCTCAGACTCCCGGATCATGATGGGCTCACTCTTCTGCAATGGCTCAAAAAACACGATTACTCCATTCCTTTCATCGTCATGACCAGCTATGCAGAAGTTCAGAATGCTGTTCTCGCCATGAAATCGGGCGCTACTGATTATGTTGCCAAACCTTTCCATCCTGACATCTTATTAGAGAAGATTCAGGAGGCATTGAAAGCAGGTAAACAAGCACAAAATGATGGTAAGAGCGAAGAACGAGCAATCAGACACCAAAATTCTTCATCTGCAGAAAATGAAAGCGCTTCTTCTGTTTCGCAAAGAACCAAAAGCCAGACAAACCATTCTTCGGTTGGAGTATCTTCGGAGACCTCTAAGAATCAGAATGTTCTGAATCAGGATGTTCCGAAATATCTGGAGGGAGAAAGCGAGGCTTCCAGAAAACTGTACGATTTTGTTTCGCTTGTTGCCCCTACTCCTATGTCTGTCCTCATCCTCGGAGCCAGCGGAACCGGAAAGGAATATGTGGCTCACCGCATCCACGATCTGAGTCAACGGGCAGGAAAGCCATTCTTTGCGCTCGACTGTGGAGCCATTCCGAAAGACGTAGCTGCATCAGAATTTTTCGGATACACAAAGGGAGCCTTTACCGGTGCTGATCAAGACAAGAAGGGCGCTTTTGAAATGGCTAATGGCGGCACACTCTTCCTGGATGAAATGGGAAACCTGAACTACGAGGTGCAGGTACAGTTGCTCCGTGCTCTTCAGGAACGGAAGATCCGTCCATTGGGAAGCACCAAGGAAATAGATATCGACATCCGACTCGTATGTGCAACCAATGAAAATCTTGCCCAACGAGTGGCTGAAGGCAATTTCCGTGAAGACCTTTACCATCGCGTCAATGAGTTTACGATCTATATGCCTGAGTTGAAAGACCGCGGAACAGACCTCTTCCTCTTTGCAGACCTCTTTATAAAAAAGGCCAACAAAGAGTTGGGACGCCAGATCTTGGGACTGGACGGGAAAGCCAAGGAAAGAATTGCATCCTACAACTGGCCTGGTAACCTGCGAGAACTCAACAACGTGATGAAACGTGCCACCCTGCTTGCCAAGGGTGACTATATCAGCGTGAATGAACTCGAACAATGCATGAGCCAGATTCAGCCACAAGCCCCTATCACCTTACATGATGAACAGACAGAACTGCAACGTATAGAAGCGGCCATCAAAGCAGCAGGAGGCAATAAGAGCAAAGCTGCGCAACTGCTTGCTATAGACAGGAAAACTCTCTATAACAAACTCAAGAAATACGGGTTGTAACCTATCTTATGCGTTAAAGAAATAAAAAACAAAGCCTCGCAAACCAAGTTTGCAAGGAATAATTTGGCATGTCTATTTTTTTTGGTTATTTTTGCACAAAAGACATAAACATACCTTATTATGATGAATATATTCAACATAAAAAACTTGTTATTTGCAGCCATGATGCTCTTGACAAGTTCAAGTTTCACATCTTGTGGAAGCTCTGATGAAACCAGCATGCCACAACTGATAAAGCAGTATTTTGACAAGGACATCACTTTAAAGAATGCCGGCAATCATACTTCTGCTTACTTTGACCTCTCTGATGGTGTAGTACTCGCATATAAGAACAAAGACGCTGCCAGTTTTCTGAATGCTACTGTTCAGAAACTTACCAGTAATGATTCTTGCCAGGTATTCTCGCTTGCAGACGACAAGATTACTCCCTTGAAGCTGAAACAGACCAAGCTATACAACAAAATCATGGACACCGGTTCGTATGTCCAGCAAATGGCTCCTATCGAAAAGACACTCGACAAGATAGTAAGAGACGGAAAAAGCAGTTTATTAGTTACAGATTTCGAGGAATTTACTCCCGACAGACAAGTCCAGCATCAGAGTTTCGCTACCCGTTATTTCACCAATTGGCTGAAACAAGGTAACGACATCACCTTCTTTGTCTTCGATTTCATCGGCGAAAGAAATATTCCTTATCACTTGTATTTCATCGTGTTTGACAACAAGAGCCACCAGTTCCTCAACAAGATCAAGGAATCCGCAGTGGGCATTACCAGTTATCAGGAATTTCATCTCTCCACAGATGCTTATTCCGTCTCCACATCCTACCCTTCCGCTTCGCAAGGCGGCAACTATCATGATGCAGAAACTGGCGAAGACCTCGTAACAGGCGTCATGGAGGACGGAAGTGAGACAGCCTACACCAATTACGGTCAGGGAGCCCGCTTGGAATATTATCCGTTAGGTGTGAGTTGGGAAGATGCGCTGAAGAACTCAGAAGAAGCCAAGCAGGCCGGATTTAATCCAAGATATACGGCATTATTCCGAAACCTTTTCTTCGACTTCAGCAATCAGGATTCTTACATCATCAAGAAACTTGCAGTAAAAGTGACCGATGTAGAAGAAGATTTCCAACAATACGCCTTATATCAGAAGGTTCTTGCCGACAAAGAGAAATCAGCCTCCTATTATGATGAGAATGGAAAGATGCTCGCAGAGTTTGACTACAAAAAGAACCAGTCAAAACCTACGGAAATCAAAGACTTGCTGATACTGGACCAAGACTTATTTGCCCAAAGCATGGCTCAAAGTAATGGCAAGAAGGCAGAGATAGGCATCATCTTCTCACCTCAATTTAAAGGAAACATCATTGGGGGCGAGCAAGGAGACCTTCTCCGCATTGACGTAACCATAGCAGAAAGTCAGCCCAACCTTTCTGCCCGTTTGGATCAGCTTTTCTCATGGGGAGCCAATAATAATCTCCGAGATGCCATCCGGAATACCCTGCAAGAGTTGAACCCTGTGGGAACGGTTATCTACACCTATTTTGCCAAAGCATTATAGTTTTACCAAGATATGATAGATTTTATCAAAGACATGATTGACTATAATAAAAGATTTAGTGTCTTCATCATATTTTAGATTTAAAATCATCATAAAAAATAAAGATTAGAAAATTAAAAAACTCAAGAATAATGAACGCAACAGTTGCTTCTGCCTACATGATAGGCGCAATTACCTTCGTGGTCAGCATCATATTGGCCATCGCCATTGCCAACGGAATCCGATATGAGGCCGGAATTAATCCCCAAGATAAAAGAAAGAGAAGAATCTGGTTCTGGATTTTAGCCATTCTCTGTCCGATAGCCATCATGACTATCTGTTATTTCGGAGCCTATACCGACATTAGAATTCCTTCCAGAAGAGATGCTTATCTTGCTGCCATGGCCATATCTTCAGGACTCTTTTGCATAGCTTACATCGTATGCGGCTTTATCCTCAGCAAAAGTTTTCCACACGGAAAACTATCCAGTTGGTTCTAAGAGAAACGCTGAAGGAAACAAAGAAATGAAGCCCCTATCAACAAAACAATGAAGCCCTATGAATAAAATATTTATAATAGCCATTGGTGGAACTGGCATGAGATGCTTGGAATCTTTCGTACATCTCTGTGCCATGGGTATGTTTGACAACAAGACCATAGATATCCTCACCTTGGATACAGACCAGAGCAATGGAAATAAAGACCGGGTAGAAGCACTCATCGATCTGTACAACAAGATCAAGTCGGATGATGCCAACCAAGTCAACGGAGGTAATCCGAATGCCAAAACCTTCTTCTCGGCAAAGATAAATCTATATCGCTTTTATACCGTATATGGAGAAGGCAACAGAAAGACCTATAAGATTCTTTCTGGTGTAAACAGCGGACTTCACAAAGAAGAAAACACCGATTTGACAGACCTCTTCTTTGATGATGATTCCGTACAGAGTTTCGAGTTGTCTCACGGTTATCGTGCCCAGACCCACCTCGGTTCTCTACTCATGTATCATGGCATCATCGAAGCCGCACGCAACATTTCCAGAAATGGCGAGAGTGCATCCAATGCAGAAAAAGATCTCAGGAATTTTCTCGATTCACTCCTGTCAGAACAAAGTTCAGCCCGTGTTTTCGTTTTCGGTTCTATCTTCGGAGGCACAGGAGCCTCATCCATACCTGTCATTCCCGTAGCGCTGAGAGATGCTATCAATATACTTTCTGATGGCACCAAGACTCTGGACGCTAACATGGTAAAATTCGGTTCTACCCTACTGACCGACTACTTCACCTTCACGGCTCCAGACAGTCTGCAGAAGGATGAAGACAAGGTAATCGCCGACTCCAATAATTTTGCCCTCAACTGTCAGGCTGCCCTGCAGTTCTATCAGGCAGACCCTACCGTCAGAAGCACCTACAAGCGCTTCTATCATATCGGTTGGCCTTTTCCACCGCTCTACGTGGGCAATCAAGGCAAGACCATTACGGGAGGAAGAGCACAAAAGAACGCATGTCATGTAGTAGAACTGATGTGCGCCTGTGCCGCATACGATTTCTTCCACTTGCCAGCAGAAGAACTCAACAATGAGTCGGCCAAATACCTCTACCGCTCTTTTGAGGAGAAAGATGGACAAGTCTATCTGCATGGTATAGATTTCATCAACAATGGAAATCTCTTCGAGAGCAAACTCGGTTCGCTCTTCTCACTTGCCCATATCATCCTCTCCCAATATGATGCAGCCTGGACAGATGCAGAAGGCTCAGGAACGAAGGGGCTTCTCAACCGATTTGCCCAGCAGAACATTCACGACTACGACAGCATCACCAACAACCAGGCCAAGAATCTGGACGAGTATTTCAGAGACTACTTCGGCTATCATTTTGGCATAGAAGGCAATATGCAGAAGGGTTGGATTTATCAGATTAAGGAGTCCGTTCCGGGCAGATTCATTTTCGTAGATGAAGCCTTCAGAGAACAGCAGAAAGAGATGAAGAATATCAGTTGTGGACATCTGTTTGAGGACGAGAAGCACAACTGGAGCAAACTGTCAGGTATCTTCAGCAAGAAAGACAACAGTGTGGATGTGCTCATCAAGAACATAGGCGAAGAAAAGACGAAGCCTACGACTGAGCAGAACGTACAGACCACCAAGGAGAAATTCCTTGCCCACATCCACAATGCCATCACCATCAACCAGAACTTCAACGAGATAAAATAATCCGTTTATGAGTACACCATTAGTCATCAAGGTTAAGACAGCCTCCATACCTACCAGTACCGTAGGCTGCTGGCAAGATCTCTCGGGAATGATCGAACAGTTCACTGCCGACATCATCACCCCTGCCATAGATCAGGACTCAGATATCAGTGCCCAAGTATCAGGCATTCCTACCGCATACGCACGCGCCAACCTCTTCAAGTCAGCATTACAATCATACGGAAGAACGAAAGAAAACATTGATCTCAACATGAATGCTTTCTACAAGATGCTTTCCTCTGAATGGCGCGGTTTTCTTGCCTGCATAGCCCTCGACTATAGCAGAATCAAGACCGAGGTTGTGGAATTATCCTATTCCGACGGCAAGGACATTCTTTCCACGGCCAATCTCTATGAGCCTAAAGGAACCTTCGGCAACATGCTCTTCCATCGCAAACCGCTATGGTGCTTGAGAGAGGAGGATACTGACGAACTGCATCGAGGCATTCCTTTCATCGAAATCATCAAGTATGATGGACAGGTGGTTGGCGCTACTTCACCAGAAAGCCTGCTCTTCACGGCCTGTTCATATAAAATCAAGGAAACAGAAAACCGCCCATGGGTAGATTTCAAGACCGGAAAGTTCAAGGACCCGCTGGAAACTTGTGACTTGGAAAACACCCAGACATTACAGCTCTATGCCTATGTAGATTATCTGATAGAAGGAATCAACAACGATGGGAAGACAGGCATTAATGGTTTGGCAGCATACTATGCTCATCTTGATAGCAGTTTAGCACCCAAATATGACAACCTGCTCAGCAATCTCATCGCATGGAGAAAGGAAATACAGGACTACGCCGAGAAGAAAAACTTCAAGTTGGAAACCGCCAGTGTTCCACCTATCAATATCTTCCACCGCCCATTCGATCGTGCCTTCAACTACAAGGACGAACTCTATGCCTTGGATGGTGTATTATATGCATCATCCCAGGAGAATAGTGTACTTTGTAATCCGAAGGAATTACTGTTGCCGGATACAGCCAAAGTAGCCAGACTGATTTTCAAAGGTCCTTTCAAGCACGAGCCAAGTAAATTCCCTATTCACGTATTGGTAGCCAACAAGAAGAATGAGCCGGAAGAAAAAGCATATTTTGCACTTCCACTCAGCGAATTAGGCATCAAGGCATTCGGAAAAAACATCGGAGCACTGGTAGAATCCACCAGTTCTAGAGCAAATATCCCATCCAGGTTGACTGCAGTCTTTGATCCGGATGCAGAGAAGAACAATCTGGAAGTAACCCTGCACCTGGAACTCAACGACGGTAAGACCAAGGAAATGAAAGCCACCTACACATGCGGAGGAGAAATCGACGGCAAAGACCTCATCATCTGGCCAAATTTCATCTCCCCGAAATGGCACCGATACTTCCTCTATTCAGAATTGCCACACAACATCAACCTGAAAGATTATCCTTTCCAGGCAACACCTTTTGTGGGCGAAGAATGGGAACAGACGGAATCATCCCTGCATATTGTAGCCGACAGTGCCACTGCCGACAATCCCTACAAATACGAAATCTATGAGTTCAACCGTCCTTTCAAGGGCATCAGACTGCAAGTGCCAGGTGGCGAAGAATCGGGCTATCTGCTCATCAGATATACGACCACTACGGAAATTCCGTATATTGCACAAGACAAAATGGGCATTCAGAACAATTCCCTCCGCGGCACTACATTGGGCATTGACTTTGGAAGCACCAATACATCCATCGCCTATCTTGACCCGCTTGACCAACAGGCCAAGGGGATCCAGTTCACCAACAGAAGAATCTCTCTGTTGCGGGCTGGCGAAGACAATGACGACAAGGCTGCCAATGAGAACCATCTGTTCTTCTTCCAGTCTAACCCATTGTTGTCCAATGCCATCAAGAGTACATTAACGCTCCACGATTCCAGACGCGTAGCAAAAGATACGAATGAGAGCCAGGACATTTCCAAGTTTGAGAAAGAAGTGAAGGGCGGATTCCCTTGCTTCAGTCTCAACCTGCCATTGGCTCCAATAGCCCCTACGCCTCGAATCATCAAATTACAGACGGCAGAATGCGGATTGATAGAGCAGAGCTATAATATGAAATGGGATGATGACGAACGCAACATTGCTTACAAGAAAGCATTCCTGCGCTCCCTGCTGCTTCAGGTCTATGCCGAACTGTTCGTAAAAGACCTGTTCCCGAAGAAACTGAAATGGTCGTACCCATCATCCATGAGCGAAAGCCTGTTGCGCAACTACAACACCATCTGGAGCTCATTGCCAACCGTCAATCCTCTGAATGATGTATGCCAGCATAAGCCAGTCATCACGGATCCGCAATACCAGCTGAAGGTTTCCACCTTCGGATATAATCTGCAGACAAACAATTCTGCCTATCAGGCGACAGATGGCACAAACCAGACCTTGGGAAATGTCGGAAACCCATTAGGAGGCTTGAACGGTTTGGGAAATATTGGAGGAATTGCAGGAAACGGTTTGGGAAATATCGAAGGACTCGGAGGAAACAGCTTCCTGGGAGGAGCTTCAGTTCCACAGCAAGACTTCTCCAACAATGCCTTCCTGGAAAACGATCAGAACATTCTGTCAGAAACCAGCAAGAAGCACGAAATCGTTCTGGAAAAAGACGATGATACAAAAACATTCTCTTTCGACCCGATCAAGATGGTAGATGAGAATGATTTTCAGAGTATGACAGAGGCCTGTGCCGTTGCCAATTATCTCAATGTAAAGGCAGATGACAGAGATGCGCTCACCGTCTGTTTCGACATTGGCGGAAGTACAAGTGACATTTCTGCCCTGTGCCAACTGAATACACCAGAAGGCTCGCGCCTGACCATGATCAAGCAGAACTCCATCCACTTCGCTGCTCAGCTGGTGGGTGAAGCAACTCGCTATTGTCCAAACTTCAAGCGGGTTCTGCTCAGCACCTGCGAGGAATTCGGATTGAGAATACAAGGTCTCAACTTGGGAGCCAACAGGTACAGTTCTGATACGGCAAGCTACTATTTCGAACAGATGGTGGACAGACTGAATGCCGCTCAGCTCCCGTTCTTCTACAAGAAGATCAGCTCAGACTGTAGCGAACTGCTCTGCGCAGATATTTATGTCACGGGCCTGATTACCTACTATGCTGGACTCCTGACCCGCAAGCTCATCAAGCAGGTGAGAAACTCTACCGAGTGCAGATGGACAGGCGATAAGAAACCGAAGGTACTCATCACTTTTGCCGGAAAAGGCGCAAGAATCATGGAATGGTTGGGCGTTGCCACCAATAACGACCTGGCTACGCAATTCTATCAGGCCATGTTTGTCAAAGGCTTGGGTCAGCAAGATGCAGCCTCGTTCATCTCTGCCCTGGAGATTGCCTTCCCTAAGAGCATTTCCAACGATGTTAAGTTTGAAGTTTCCAAGGGATTGGCGATGGAGTCAACCACGCTCATGCGCCCTAAGGATTGCCAACCAATAGAAGTCATCGGAGAAGAAGGATTCACCATCGAGAACAAACTCGGGCAAGTGCTTTCATTGGATGCCGACAACAGTATTACGGCAGACATGATGTCGTGCTTAGGAGACAAGTTCTATGGCAGTTCATCCGCCGGTCCTCGATTCCAGGATTTCCTCGGACTGTTCTTGCAGATTACCCAGCAATATTTCGGTCTGCGCATGAACCCGAACCAAGTACAGGATGCACTCCAGAACATGGGACTGCTCAGTTTCATCAAGGAGCGTCCAGAGTTTCTGCATGCCAAACGGGCTGAGGAGTTCGACTTCGTGTCACCTATATTAATATTAGAAGGACTCAAATTCTATGAGGACTTCCTGTTGGGAAATATGGGGCAAGACTAACAGACACTGTTCATGACAGAACTCGAAAAACAGAACAATGAAGAATGAGTAGAAATGAATAAATCATATATCATATCCATTTCCCAGGAAAGCATCAGACTTTATGGGGGAAGATTAGAAGACAATGGCTCTTACACCGTATTGGAAGTTGAAACTTTGAATACGGTGGAGGAACTTTTTGCCGTAGATGAACTCAAAGAAAACAGAACAGACATTCATCTCGGTCTCGTTTTCACCCCTTCGTTCCCTTCGGAAGACAAAGAAAAAACCAAAGAAGAAATCAGGCAACGGGGATTTACCCAACTGCAGGATTATTCTTTGGAAACCTATATCTGCCACCACATCAAGGGACATTCATACGCACTGATTCTCTCTGCAGATACAGACGATTTAGTCCTAGAATATGTAGAAACAGTCCATGGGAAAATACTCGCTTCCACTACGATTGCCGGTGCAGGAAAAGACCCGAGAATAGATGTCTTGTCAGAAGTCATCTGGAAAAAACTCGTCTCTGAATCCAGCTATCTGAACAAAGAAGATGCCGCAGAAATCATCAGAGACACAGCAAAACGTTTTTTAGATTCCGGGAAATCAGAGTTGGAAGATTGCATCACCTTAGAGGGAGAAAGACATGATTTCTTCGTAAGAAGACGGGATGCAAATATAGACAATTTGCTGGACTACGGAAGTAATACCCTACTGTCACAACTCAGTCTTTTTGCCCAGCAGATCCATCTCGACAGGGCAAACACCATCATGCTGATGACAGGTAAGTTGGTCAATAACAGCTACTTCCACGACATCCTCAATGGATTCACCTCAGACATCAAGGATATTAACGAAGAGTGGCTCACAACCATTCTTTCCTCCGTGATGAATGATTTGCAAGGCATCAACTTCTCTCATGCAGACAGTGTGGGCATAGACGGGCTGCCACTCCAGAACATCAAAGTAACACCCCGCGACACTTCCATCTTCTTCGACATTACCTTCCCTAAAGGAGTCAGTGCGATAGAAATCAGAAGAAACGGAAAGCTGATAAGCAGCATCACCGACTCCCAGTTCCGCGATACAGAATTGGTTCCAAGCCACAACTACCAGTATAGTTTCACCTTGGTCTTCAAGGACGAGAATGGATACGAGCAGAGGGCAGAGGAAAGCAGGATGGAGATTGCCACACTCTGCAAGCAAATGCCTGTACCCACTCATCTCTGCATTCAGGAGACAGAGGAAAATGCCATCATCACCTGGGACAATCCAGCAGAAGGGGTAGTAAAGATTTATCAGTCCAACCATCCTTTCCCACTGCAGAAGAACGACATCATCCAAGACATCAGTTCGCTTGATTACACCATGTTGACGGCATTAGGCAACAAGTATCAGGTAAAAAAAGACTACTGTGGTGAGCGCTTTTTCATCCCAGTAACGATTGTTGACAATATCGGCGTAGCTGGCGAACAGAAAAGCATCCTTTCCATGGAGGCACCCAAAGGCATCAGAATAGACTCTACAGACGTCAACCATATCAAAGTCGTTTGGATTTGGAATGATGTTCATACTGTCAGAATCAAATGGAAAGTGGAAGACGGAAACGAAAAGTGGAAGGACATCGTGAATGACGGACAGGAACCGGAATTCGAAATTCCCGTACCTGGAAAATCACGCAGTCTCTCTGCCTGCGTCACAGCTTTGTATCAGAAGCGCGACGGCACATGGGTGGAAAGTGAAGAAACCCAACTCAAGGCTAATCTCTCTGCCATCAAGGTAAACTTCATCAGTGCCAAGAGCGAGGCAAGATTTTTCATGCACAAGGACGAATACACCCTGATGCTCCAGGCTGAAAGCGAACCGCCTTGCGACCTGTATGTTCTGATAGGAGAAGGAACCATTCCGCTCGACCTCACCAATTTCAAGTCACACCTTACCATCCATCATGAGGACTTGGAGGCAGGAGCAGAAAAGAAGTTTCCGCTCACCTACCGACGCTTGCAGAAAGGCCAGCCGCTCTTTTTCAGAATCATCGCTGCCGACCGGAGTATTCCACTCAAGGTAGTACCAGAAACTCAAAAACTCAAATAAAATCATTTGAATTCACAGAATCATCAGAACAAATAGAATCATTATGCCAAAAATAGTTTGTCCATATTGCTTTGAAGAATTCAACAGAAGCGAAGTCATGTTCCGTTGCACCAACGATGACTGCGAGAAACTGATGGACCTCAAGCTTTCCCATTTCTGGGGACAAGACCGCAAAATGCTGCCATTCGTAGAAAATCAGCTCGGTTGGGTTGCCAAGAAGTTGGATTCCATGCCCGACTCTGCCGACTGTCCTCGCTGCGGCCATACCACTTATACGGTAATCTGTCCGCATTGCCACAATGTGATTCCCAAGGAAATGGTAAAGAATAAAGGTTATATTATTTCCATCATCGGAGCACGAAGCAGCGGCAAGACCAACTATATCACCGTGCTCATCGACCAACTGCGTAAGTATGGCAGCAAGCTCGGCAACTTGGGCGTATTAGCCTCCACCGTAGCTGATGAGCGCAAAGACTGCACACAGGTAAGATACCAGACTGATTTCTACGACATCCTCTTCAAGAGAGGCATTCTCCCGGCACAAACCAAGATAGCCGACCAGAAGTCCAAGATTCCGCTCATCTACACCATCACCCAAAAAGGTGTCAAGAATCCCCTCTACCTCGTGTTCTACGATACGGCAGGCGAGAATTTCAACGACCCGAAGAACATCAGCAAGAATGTGAAGTTCCTCGACGAGAGCGATGCTGTCATCTTTCTCCTCGATACCTTCTCCATTCCTTATATTCACGAGAAGCTGAACATGAAGGGAGAAATCGAACTGAAATATGATGTCATTCTCAACAACATCATAGACCATTTCGCCAATGGAGACAAGAAGAAGAAAGAAGCTCATTTCAAGAAACCGATGGCTTTCGCATTCAGCAAGATAGACACCATTCTGCAGCATAGTGAAGAATTGGCAGACACTTCCATTCCAGGCATGTCGATAGACCAGAACAGTCCTTATCTGGAAGGCGGAGGTATTCAGATGGGTGACATCGAAACCGTAAGCGACGGACTGAAGAGTGCGCTCTGTTCCTGGCACGAGGACGGATTCGTCAATAATGCCGAGAACCATTATAAGAACCTGAAATTCTTCGGTTTCTCTGCCTTGGGCAAATCCCCGGAAACAGACAATCACATCTCAGACATCCAACCTTACCGGGTGCTGGATCCGCTGGTATGGATTTTAGACCAATTTAAATATCCGCTTCTAAAGAAGAAATAAGATGAAGACAATTCAGTTTCAAGAAATCATAGAATGCTCCAGCCAGCAGTCTCTGCTGACTGGGCAGGCTGGCTTTGGCATCAGAACCCTGACAGAGGGGATGAATTACGAACTTGCCCGCAGCATTTGCGAACAGGAGAATTTCGCCTACGAAGTGGGAGTTGCCAGCCAGTTGACCCTGGAAGCCATCACCCAAGACGCCTCCATCACCCGTCAATATCCACGCACTCTGAAATATCTTGTTTACCCAACAGACAACGGAGAAACCAAATACATCGTTGCCTGTACCACTTATATTGGTATAGACTATGGTTATTTCTGCCAGCACAACTCAGCCCAGAGAGCTGGAACCAATTACATCGCAGACATTCTCGTTTTTGATGAGGAACCAGATATGCAGCTTATTTCCCAACTCCTCGAACAGGAAAAATTCTTACCCGTTGACAACACCTGCACACCCGACAATCCGGAACTCCAGGCATTGCTCACTGGTGAACCCGCTTATCTGAAACCGAGGGAAATCACCGTTGAAGAAAAGCAGCATGGGGATGAGGAAGGCTTTCATGCAAGAGAAAACATCCATATCAACGAACAAACTGCACTGGTTGCTATCGCCCTTCTCCAGGCTAAACTTAACGAAAGGACACTGCATGATGCCAGTCTGCAGAAAATCGTCTTCCAGGCAAGAGAAGCCAAGATTCCGTCCATCCTCAGAGATTTCTCCATACTTCCAGACGAGTTGACACATGAAAAATATTTCCAGACCAATTATCTGCAGGGATATGGAATGCCCCATGGTTACCAGATGATTTTCCTCAACGAGCATAATCAGGAAGAAGTTTATATTGACAATTACGTCTATGCCAATCTGGACGATGAGAGTTTCAGAAATGTAGATACGGAGAATAAATGCTTCCTGCAAATCAGGAAAGCAGCAGAAAACGATGATTATCCACAATTCCGCAAACACCTTGAGATTATCTGCAGCCTCATCGCAAACCCTCAGAATTTTGAGGATAAAGATTGGGAACTGACGATTGATCCAGAAACAGGATTGCCAGTAATCATAGATGTCAGAGACGAGGAAGACGAGAACGAAGAATCCGAAAGCAAGGAATCTGAGAACGAGAATTCCGAGAACAAGAAAGACCTCAGAAAGCATGGCAGTCTTTGGAAAACGCTCAAAAAGAAACTGTTCAAACAATAACAGGAAACTGTCCAAACAATAACAGGAAACTGTTCAACCCCTAAAGATAGAGAACTTGAAATATATCAAAATATATCTGATCACCCTCATGGCACTCCTTCTTGCTGCATGCGAGTCGGAGAAAGCACCTTCCTTCATCAAGGGAAATCCTTATGCCAAAGAATTTGCAAGACTCAACGGTCCTGTAAAATCTGCTGTATATTCCTATTATAAAAACGGAAAGTTAGACTCCTCCATCCAGAACGACTATTCCACGGAAGGAGTTCTCCTGAAGAGCAAGACCCTTGTGAAGGGAGATTCCATCGTCATTCATTATACCTATGATCCTTACAACAACATCCAGGATATGAATGGCACCGGGATTACCGACTATCGGGCAGAATACAAGAAGGGTACCTTGGTCAAGGAATGGCTATATAGTGACAAAAAGAAGAAAAACGGCATTACCAACCGATACAAGATCAAGGGAGAAACCCTGATCAAGAAGGTGAATGACATCCGGACGGGTGCCGGCACCACCTACACCTATTCTTATAATAGCCGGGGACTGGTCAAGGCAGTGGAAACCATGGTAAATGACGGTTCTTACTGCCTGTATAGTTATGATGAAAAGAATCATCCTGTCCTCATCGAATATTTCACACCCAAGGGAAAACCAGACTATCAGGTTCATATCTCCACAAAGTATGACTCCTACGACAACTGCATCCAGTATGTCTCCCGCCGAGATGGGAAAATCACGGAGGAAGCAAGGATACGCTACAAATACTATAGCGAGGAAGAACTCCAGCAGTCCAAGCTGCAGGCAGAATCTGCCATTACCAATAGCAGCATCATCCGCCATGCCTATTCCTCAGAGCCTACGCCGCCCAGCACAGGTCTGATGGCAGCCATCATCCTCTGCACCGCCTTCTTCCTGACGCTCTATATATCCTATGCCCAGAAGCACTGGGGACTGTTCCGGAATTTCGGAGGAAAAGTAGAATACAATGGCATGAGAAAGATGTGGATGTATAATAGCGAGCCTTACGTGAAGATGGCTACCATCTTCATCTCCATCATCGGCGCCTTCCTGTCCTCCATCCTCGTTCTCCTGCTCTTTGGCGGCATTACCTGGTTTGTCTTTTGGATACTCAACCTCATGCTTTGGGGCTTGATCATCATCGGCTGGATCGTCCTGGTGATAGGTGTCATCCTCCTGCTGTTCCGCAGATTCTATGGAATAGCCGGCATCCTCGTCGGCGGCATTCTCGTCCTGTTCAGCGACACGTTGAAAGACTGGGGCGAACAGTTCATCCAGACTGGCAGCGACTTCATGGATAATGTGAATGCACTGGACTGGACTCTATCCATCTTCCATACATACGGACGCCTTATCCTGCTCGTCATTGCTGCCCCGATAGCCTGCTTTCTGCTTCTCGCACTCGCACTCATCCTGTTCAGTTATGTCCTGCGCCTCATCGAGTTTGCAGCCATCAAGGCCTATAATGTCCACCGCCCATGTCCGGTCTGCGGCAATAAGAAAGACTTCTCGTATATCGTAGAAGGAAAGGTTTATCCGATAGAATTGAAACCGGGCGTCTATGGCATATTCCATCAGACAAACCACCATACTCATGTGAGAGTACCCACCATGCTGGTAAACGGAAAGGCAAAACTGACAAGAAAATGCCAGCATTGTCAGCAGTTCACCAATCTCTCTCACGACAAGTCCTGCGGCACCGATCTCCACATCGGCATTGTGGGCGAACGCTCATCAGGCAAGTCCTACCTGCTCTATCGCGGTTTGGAACTGTTGAGCCAGAGATTCGGCAAAGCCTTCCAGCAGATAGATGTGGATGGCAACCAGAAATGGGAGATGATGGCGCAACGCATCCATCAGGGTGAAGGCATCCAGACGGCAGTGAAAAACCGTTATAAGGCGATACAGATTCGTCTGAAACTCAAGTTCCGTCCTATGCCTTACCAGTTGTTCTTCTATGATGTGGCTGGTGAGAAATTTAATGTGAACATGGCAAAGACAACCTCTGCATTGGAATTCTACACCAATGTGGGCACCATCCTGTTTGTCATCGACCCAAGCATGATAGACATTCAGAAGTGCTCCCCTTCTCCTGCATTCGAGGATTGGCATAAGAAGCACAGCAACCCATCAGAGAACTACGATATGGAGGCGACGCTCTCCACGCTGAAGGACATTATCCTGCAAGTAGGTCGTAAGACCCAGGACATAGATCTCATCGTGACATGCACCAAGAAGGATTTAGGTTATCTTGAAGCTTGCCACTATCCTTATGAATGTGACGAACAGAAGCTCAGGAGATTCATCAAGGAAGAATTAGGACTCTATAATCTCGACAATGCCATCAACAATGGGTTTAAATCCGTAGGATACGCAGCCGTCAGCACCCAGGATGCAGACAAGACTTCATTGGAGCATCTCTTCCTGAAAGTGCTGAAGCAGAGGGGAGGCATACAATTATAAAAAAGGAGTAAGGGCAATCTTTGGAAGAAAAATCTGTTGTAAACGTAGATAGTGACTTCTGGAAATGTTTTTGACCTAAAATGACCATGACCAAATGACCGCTTTTTCATCTCTTCGAAAAAAGCTTGTTCCCCTAAAGGAAAAAAGTTGGTCTTAATAGACGACTCATCTTAGTCTTAATAGACGATAGGCGCCGGTCATCAATAACGACCCAAATAAGGGTCCCCGGTCATTTGGTCATGGTCATTTTGGGTCAAAATCATTTCGGGTTTTAGCTATTCCACACCTTTTTGGGGAAATATTCCACACTTTTTCCACACTTTCCCCACACTTCCACACATCTTATTTTTGGCGCAAGAACAGATAACACGCTATTTATCAATCACTTACAATTTTCTTCATATTTTTGGCACGGCTATTGTGATATATTTAAGCGAAGACGCAAACGAACTGAATGTTCCTCAAAAAGACAGGAAATTCCACAAAGAGAAAGGAAAATTCCACAAAAAAGGGGACGGAAAGTACATAAGGCGCTTCACAAAAGAGAAATAAATAAAATAATATATTCACAAATTAAAAACATAACAATTATGAAGAAATTAGTATTTGCAGCTATCGCAGCATTGGTAATGGTATCAGTTAGCAACGTGTTCGCCTCTAACAAGATGGCAAGTGTATCATGCGCAGCTCCAGTTGACACAGTCGCTCCAGCAGAGAATCCTGCTCAGGATTCTACAGCAGCTACACCAGTTGAATCTACAGACTCAGCAGCTACTGCAGAATAACATCACCTTCAAAAAACAGTAAATAATTACACGTCGCTTTCAATCGGGCAGGAGATAAAAGGCTATCATGGCTTTGTTCTCCTGTTTTTTTGTATTTGGGGGTATCTATGTGGCTCCTTTTTCTCGTATTTCCTTGTTTTTCCTTCACTTTTAGATGGTAAATCAGATTTTTTAAGCTAACTTTGCATCTAAGAAAAGAATTTTTATCATGCAAAAAAATAATGTCCCTTTAAAAGTTGCTATCGGCTATACAGCTACTGCCATTGTCCTCATCATGGCAATGGTGCTCGTATATAGCAATACCAAGTCTATCTACGATATCAACCAGGCTTCCCGCGAATATATCCAGAAGCAGGATGTGTCAGATAGTACGATGACTCGACTGCTCAAGGAAGAACAGAATAATCTCAAGCAACTCTCGGAGGCTTTGGCAGGTAAGTCAAGCAAAGGCTATCTGCACGCCAAGGTGGACAGTCTCAGCAAGGGAAAAGACTCCATTGTGGTAGAGAAGAAAGCCCCGCAGACTCACGAGGCTAAACACACTACGGTAGAAGTGCTGAAAACCCGAAGAGGATTCTTCCGACGCCTTGCCGACGCTTTCAAGAAAGAACATGCTGAAACCATCAGCGTAAAGAGAGATACGAATCTGGCGGTGGTGGATTCTGTAGCCACGCCTATCAATGTGGCAGAGAATGTGGCCAACATCCTAGAAGACATTGAGAAAAAAGAGAAGAGGGTCTCTACTCATCATAGCGAAGCCGTGAACAAGGAGATGGAGGATTTGCAGCTTGTCAATGCACAACTTGCCCTGCGTTCTGCCAAGAAGTTGAATGAGGCGCACCAGAGAGAGCGCACTTCCATGCAACATGCCATCAACAAGGCGATGGAAGCACGCCAGCAGTTGATATGGCAGATTGCCTTCCTTGCCATCATCGCCATCATTGCTGCCATCATCCTGCTCTGGTACATCTACCAGGACACCAAGAAGGAGCGTGTCTATAGGGAAAACCTGGAGAATGCCAACGAGGAAATCCAGCGCATCATGCGACAGAGGGAAAGACTCCTCCTTACCATCACCCACGACATCAAGGCACCTGCTGCCTCCATCTCCGGGTTTATCGATCTGATGAAGGAGTATGTGAGCGATCCTAAGGGAACTTCATGTCTTAGCAATATCAAAAACTCAGCCAGTCATCTTTCCCAACTGGTGGCTTCCCTTCTCGATTATCATCAGTTGGAAAACGGGCTCATGCAACTGAACCCTGTCAATTTCTCGCCAGAACAGTTGGTGAAACTAAGCGTGGAAGGGCTCAGACTGCAGGCGGAAAAAAAGGGGTTAGTAATCTCCTGCGAGTTCCAAAATGCAGATAAGGACAATATCTGGGGAAAAATATTCAGGGCTGATGACTTCCGTATCCGACAGGTGCTGGACAACCTGGTGAGCAATGCCATCAAATATACAGACCAGGGAAGCGTACATATCATGGCATCTATCCGACAGGCAAGAAATGAATACAACATCATCATCGACGAGCATACTTATGAACTCACTCTACAGGTGAAAGATACGGGAAAGGGAATGACCTCAGAGGAAAAACAGAAGGTTTTCCAGGCATTCACCAGACTCAAAGGTGCACAGGGCATTGAGGGCACAGGACTGGGCCTGTCTATCACCCGCGAACTGGTAGCCTTGCTCGGCGGAAAGATTCAGCTCGAATCTGCAGTGGGCAAAGGTTCTACCTTCACCGTTTCCTTCCCTATTCTATTGCAGCAACAGGCTGGCGCAGAAGAAGAAACTGAAAGAGGAACAGAAAATAATGGAATAGGTGGAACAGAAGAAATAGGAGAAATTGAAGGAGAAACAAGATTATCTAAAGGAAAAGACAAGCAGAAAACGAAGCGGAATTTCGCCAACCACAAGATTCTCATTCTGGACGACGATGCTCTGCAGCTACAACTGCTGCAAGAGATGTTGCGCCGTCTGGTAGGTGATACGTGGAAGGTAATCACTTGCCATCATGTGACGGAAGCCCTTACAGCACTTCACAACGAGCAACCGGCGGTGATGATGATGGACATCGAAATGCCTGAAATGAATGGTATGGAGATGATTAAGCACATCAATCACTGTCAGATGCTGGTGATTGCCATGACTGCGCATGATACAAGTATCAAATCAAAATTGCATGAAGCAGGTTTTGACGATTGTCTCTTCAAGCCTTTCTCTATGGAGAAACTGGAAGAAATCTTGGGAGTAGAAAGAATTGATTCTCAAAAGGAGCAAATAGTAGAAAAAGAAAAATCGACATTCCCTGACCGTTTCAAGCCACTGTTGGCTTTCGCTGAAGATGACGAAGACGCTGCTGCTGAAATCATCAGCAGCGTAAAGCAGGAACTGGAAGGTCATTTCAGAAAAATGCAGGATGCACTTTCTCAAGAAACTCTACCTTGCGAAGACATCGGAAAGGCGGCTCATAAGTTGCTGCCTATCGCTTCCATGATACAGATGGAGAGCCTGGAACTGGTGCAGGCTTTGGCTCCTGAACATATCAACGAGGTAGAGGCAGAAAAAATCCGAGAATATCTCGCTACCATCGTCGATGAACTGCGAAATATCCTCGGAGAACTATCATCAGGGGCTATTTCTTGAATACGCCTCTGATGAGAAACCAGGCATGAGCCAACAAGGTGGGCAGCAGACCATAATGGTGTTTCATCACTTGAAAGCGTTCTTTCAGGGAATCCTTATGGTTCTGCACCGACATTCCACCATCCAGATAATTGGTGATGACTGCCCCTACGTTACGCAAAGGCAACTTATGGGCTTTGGATGCTTTCATCATGCGGATGCACCAATCAACATCGGCAGAAAAGCGGTAATCCAAATCATAGTGCTCACTCTTGGCAATATCCGTGCGGGCATAAAAAGACTGATGGCAGACTAACATTCCCCAAATGAAAGAACGCCAAGTCAACTTCTTGGGTGGAGAAAGACGGCGATGACGCAGAAAGCGACCATCCATATTCACGATGTCCGTATCTCCATAAAGGACGCCCGGCAGTACTTCTCCCTCGCCTACACAACCTTCCACGTATTCCAACGTATCGGCGGAAGGAAAAACATCTCCTGCATTCAGAAACACAAGATAGTCGCCAGTAGCACGGTCTATGCCCTTATTCATGGCATCGTAAAGTCCCTTATCTGGTTCTGAGAAAACCCGGATTTCATGGGCACTTTCACCCACATCATTCTTATGTTTGTAAGCCTTGACCATTGCCAAGGTTTTATCCTTCGACTTACCATCTATGATCAGGTGTTCTACATTGCAGCAAGTCTGCTTCATCACCGAATCCAACGTGCGCTGCAATACAGACTCAGCATTGTAAGTACAGGTAATTATCGAAAATTTGATCATAACGTTTCTACTTTTATCAACGGCCATTGCCTACAAACTGTAATTCTTGTAAGCCATTGCCTGATTATACACCTCAATATAATTCATTGCCACGGCATGCTGCGAATAGTTGTGGGCCACTTTCTGCAGACAGTTACTCTTGAGCACCTCCGCATCAGCCTCTTCCAGCACCCAGAACATGCCCTGTGCCAGGTCGTCTGCATCCCGATAGTTGGCCACATAACCATTTTTCTGATGGTCAATCATCTCAGGAATGCCGCCCACCTTGAATCCTACGCTTGGCACTCCACAAGCCATTGCCTCCATAATCGTATTCGGAAGATTATCCTCCAAGGAAGGGAGCACAAATGCATCAGCCGAACTGTAGATCTGGACGATGGTCCTTTCATCACTCACATAGCCCAGAGGAAATGCAGGCAAGGACAGTTTCTCTGCTACATCTTCCGAATGACCGCCCAAGATAGCCACCACCGTATTCTCCTTCATTTCAGGATGCTGGGCTACCAACTTATCTATGGCTTCTACGAAGAAACTCATGCCTTTACGCTCGTCAGTTACTTTCTGTGAAACGAAGAGGATGATCTTCTTATCATCCGGGAGTCCGGCACGCAGACGAGCCTCAACCTTGTCATGAGGATAAAAGACCCGCGTATCTATCGGATTGGGAATATTGGTGAGATGAAGTCCTGTAAAGAGGGCACTCTTCTTAGCCTGCCGCTCCAGCCACTTGCTGCAAGTGACGAAGTAGATATTACTATGCTGATAAAGTTCCTTCTTGCGTCTGAACACCTTGTTGGAAATGTCATGCTTGCTGCCCTTATGAGGCAGGAGCGGACAGTTGCCACACGCAGAAGCATAGCGATTGCAGCCTCTTGCATAATGACAGATGCCCGTAGCAGGCCAGATATCGTGCATAGTCCAGACAATAGGTTTGCCGCTTTTAATAATTTTGCGAATACTTTTCAGTGAAAGCATACCCTGATTGATCCAGGACAGATGAATGACGTCAGCCTCCTTAAACTCACGCAACTTGGTAATATCAGAGCCGGCACAAGCCAAATCTATTTCCCAAAGATGGACGGAAGAGAAGTGAAGATGCCAGAAAGCACGCCAGCGTTCCCACAGAAAATGCCATTGCAGCAAAGGAGAATGCGGCAAACCGGCTATCGTGATATTCTCTGTTGCCTTATCACGCACCAACATCTTAGCCTTAACACCATTATTGTTAAGGGCTTCCATCAAACGGTTGGCTGCAACTGCAGCACCTCCCGTTTTCTCGCTTGTATTTACTATGAGTACTCTCATGCCTATTATCTTTTATTATTACGCCTATTGCAAAGGGTTTTGCTGCAAATGCAGATTAAGATAATGCAAAGATAATGCAAATTACTTGAAGGACAAAAAGAAAAAGCTACTTTTTCAAAAATAAAAGAAAGATTGTCAGGAAAGAAAGAGATGAAAAGGGTGAGAGAGAAAGAATGAGAATGGGAAAAATAAAATATGCCGCAACTCACCTCGAGCTGCGGCATACAATATGTTTAACTTTAAAAAAATTCTTAACCAAAGGTAATCTCACGATCTCCTTAGCTATCTGTTAAACAATCTACCTTAAAACCTAATAACTAAAAACCTAAATCTATTACTACTAACCTAAACAATCTATTAACCTTTTGACGAGTGCAAAGGTACGACGATTTTCTGATTCCTCCAAATATTTTTGAAAGAAAATGCAGTACCTTTGCGTTTTTTTGATTTACATCAACAAAATGTGACCGAACACAACAGATTTTAAGAAACCATTAACGCTCATTAAACTTTCAACTTGTAAAGCCTAATGAGCGTTTTGCTTTCATTCTTCTATTTTGACTGCCTGATTTCAAGGGAAGAAAAACAGAAAGACTGCTTTCTGTAGAGGGAAAGAACAGAAAGACTGCTTTCTATCAAGAGAAGAAACGGAATGTATCTATTAGGAGAAAGGACTAAACTTTCTCGATCAAAACCGTAGCATAGGCGGAAATGCCTTCCATTCTTCCGGTAAAGCCCAATTTCTCTGTGGTCGTTGCCTTGATGGAAATATTTTCCTCATCCGTATTCATCACCTGGGCAAGGCAGGCCTTCATCGCAGGCACATGCGGATTGAGCTTAGGACGCTCAGCACAGATGGTTGCATCTATATTGCCCAACACATACCCCTTGGTGGCTATCAGATCGATGGTCTTCTTCAGCAGAATCTTGGAATCCACATTCAGCGTCTCTGCTGCCGTATCAGGGAAATGATAGCCAATGTCGCGCATATTGGCTGCTCCCAACAAGGCATCACAAATAGCATGAATCAACACATCTGCATCACTGTGCCCCAATAATCCGAGTTCGTAATCTATCTTAATGCCACCCAACCACAAGTCACGGTTTTCTACCAACTTGTGCACATCATATCCGAATCCTACACGTATATTCATAGTCTATTTATATTGCTAATTTATCTTCTTCTGAACAAATCCTTGATTCCGTCCATATCAAATCCCAAGGTGAAGCGTAAGGTCTGGTCGAGCGGATTGCTCTTTGCCGTTGCCACTACGTAGGCGGCATCCAGAGAGAAAACATTCATCTTGAAACCGCCACCTACAGTGAAATACTTACGGTTACCCTTGCTGGCACTCTCATGATGATAACCGGCACGGATAGAGAACTTGTCATTATATACGTATTCCGCACCTACACCATAGTTGATTTCCTTCAACTCCTCCTTGAATCCGCCTGGAGCGTCGCTGAAACTCTTGAAAATACCGCTGATGGAAGATACGTCGCTGTACTCTCTATGTACACGGTCCTCATAGTCGGCATTGTCTTCACCTTCCTCCTGCTGCGGAACGGTTGGCACAAGATATTTATTGGCATCTGCAGCAATCGTCAGTCGGTTGTACTCATCAAGCGGAATCATCAGGGAAGCACCCAAACGCAGGTTGGCTGGCAGGAACTGACTGTATTCCTCTCCGCTGAATGTGATTTTACTACCGATGTTGGAAATATTCAAACCAATACCCAACTGACATTCGCGCTGACCGATATTGACGTAATTCTGATAATAGGCAGCAATATCTGCGGCAAAAGCGGAAGCTGGGGAGTTCTCCTCAGTCTCTGTGAAGCGCATATCTGAATAAATCCATCTCACTGCCGCTGCCAGAGAGAACTTCTCACTGAGCATCAGGGAGTAAGCCACATCGAGCGACATTTCATAAGGGTTGATAGTAGTGGCATTTGCATCTGTACTCGTATAAACCTCACCCAAATTAAAATAGCGCAAGGAACCGGAAACGGCACTGTAGTCACCTATACGGTAATAACCTGCCAGATAGGCTAAGTTCATATCGTTGACTAAGGAGCGCAACCATGGTGTGAAGTTGAGTGCCACGCCTGCTCTCGAAATATTGAAAGGATACTTGGCAGGGTTCCAGTACTGGGAATTGACATCTGGGTCTGTAGCTGCACCCACATCACCCAAACCGCCACCTCGTGCATCCGGAGCGATGGTCTGCGAGATCACAGCGAAGTTGACTGGATTGAAGAGATCTTTCTCGTTCTCCTGTGCATTCGCCTGCACAGAAAAGACTGCCAAGAGGCAAGTTGCCCATATCTTAACTGTTCTGTTCTTGATATTCATACCTTATTATATATATGTTAATATGTTATTTCTATTTTGATCAATGGTTGAGTACAATCAGTTTCTTGGTTTTTGACTCATACCCACTGCCATCTGAAGCCACTTTGATGCGATAGAGATAGATGCCTGTACGCAAGGTTCCACTACCTGTGGATAAATCCCACTTCACAGTATAAGGACCCGAATTGGAAACGCCCGTCTCTGTATGCTGCCAGAGTTTTCTTCCGGAAGTATCAAACACTTCGATGACGATATCCAGACTGCTCGCTATTCTATCATGCGTGATGATGAATGTGGTAGAATTCCGGGCTGGATTCTCGGTTACACCTGTATCAAACGATGGTTTCAGACTCCTCACCACATTGAAAGTCAACGTAGCGGTAGAACTGTTGTTCAGTATGTCCCAGGCACGGAATTGGAGTTTATGCGGACCGGCTGCCAACTCAGGAATACTGTAATAGGTAGAGCCGCTCGTATAAGTTCCGAAATCGTAGGTGAAATTGTTATTCAGATTATACGTCTTGTTCGCATCACCGTCGATGATGAGCTGCAAATCATGCCCGATACCACTTCCTGCAGCATTGATTCCGTCCTTATCTTTCACCTCAGCCACAAAGAAAGGCGTAGGGTTCACGTTTCCACCATCCACGAAGGAAGGCGAATTGAGATAACAGTAGATAGACGGACCGATGGAGTCATTCTTTGCCAACGCACTTCCACCCACATTGAATGCGTCACTCGAACCATGAGCACGGATGGTCCTGTCATTGTTGATGGCATAGAGATTGACCAGTCCAGACTCATCCGTATAGTTGATGTCCTTAGGTACGGCAAACAGGAAGGAGAACTTGCCTCCCACCACGCTGTCTGAACCATTATAGAGGGTCTTGGTGCGGTCGTAGAAAGTGAAAGCATCACTTGTGCCATCGTTCTGTCGGCAGGTTATCAGTTCCTTGGAATCTCTTACCGTAGCCGTCACCACACCGTTGAAAGCATCATTTCCCTCAATGTGTCCGTCGATTCTTGCCACCATTCCAGCTTTCAGCATAGCCTTGGCAGAAGCATCCGAAGTAGAAATACCATTCACAGAATCTACCACTACTTTCAGTGTTGGCACATTCAGCGGCATAGCCGGGTCGCCTAAGAGTGCATACTGCAAGCGGTTAGAAGTCAGGTCGCTCTCCTTGATTGGCTTACCTTCCACATCATAACCGATTACATTTCCCTTAACCAGGTCGTTCTGTGCCTGGCGATGCGCCTCACCGATAGTCAGCGGTTTTCCGTCCTTCGTACTCAGCACGCGGTAGAGAAAGGCACGGTTCATAAATTTATTGCGGTTGGAATAAACCGTTCGGGTTGTTCCATAGAAAGCCACGGCACCTCCATTCGGATTGAGCACAGCTGCTTCACCGATATTGTCTTCCACTCCATCATAAGGCATGACATCACAGGCTGCAGTCACCCAGAGAGGGAGGTTGGTATTCTTGAAATTGTTGAAATCCATCAGTTTCACCACCTGCTCGTGCGACAACTGACCTGCACTGGCGTGACCGGCATAGTCCATAATCAGGGCACCATTAGCCTGCTGCTCCTTAATGATACGGGTGGCTTCCGGATAGGAATTGCCCACAGAAGAAGTGGTGCGCTGGTAAGCATCCCACATCACTTTCTTGATTTGAAAATCAGGATATTTGTCGGCAATGTAGTTGGCCACTTCATCGGCATCCTTCATGTGGAGGTTGTCATTACCGTCATCTGCCATAAACACCAATGTGTTCTGCCATGATCCCGCATTGGCATTTTCCATATAGTTGATGGTTTTATCCACCATAATCTTGGCTTCTTCTGGTGTTGAAACCGGGAATCTTCCTACCGCTACGTCCTGCTGTTGGGTGGTAGGAGAACCACCGGCTCCCTCAGAGAGAATGCCCATCCAACTGTCACTCACATAACAATAAATTTTGTTGAGAGAGTTCTCGCTCTCAAAACAGAGAAGATAATCATCCGGATTTAGTCGCTTGCAGTCGGCAGTCAGCATACGGTTGTCCCATACACAATCTCCGAAAAGCAGGAGATATTTCGGCATATCTGCCTCATTTCCTTCGGCTCTGTCTTGGAGCATGCGCAGATAACGTCGGTAAGCTCCTGCATCAGGTGTTCCGCTGGAGAATTCATTATACAGTTCGTCTGCAGGCACCAAGTTGACTCTCAATCCGTTATGGGTTTCATGATAAGTCTTGAGCCTCTTTGCCTGCTTGAGCAGTTTCTGGGAAGTAGGGATGATGATCACCATGTCGGCCTGTGCATCGGCATGATGATCCTGATTGGTAATATTATAAACAAACTGGGCTGCAGGAATCTTTCCAGAGAATTCCGGCAATGCCTTCGGCGCATTCCACACCATGGCCACATAGTCGAGGCGCATGATTCCGCCCGAAACGTTCGTAATCGTAATCGTATCGTTGCCGCCGATGGTCAGATTCTTGAGGGTGAAAATAGTCGAACCTTCCGCTCCAAAATCGTCTTCCGAACCGGGAGCTTCGGCATAGACCTTGCCTAAGGTCCTGCCGTTCAAAACCACATCAGCCGTAGCAGAAGTACCCGTAGAGATGTTGACGGCCAATTTTCCGCCTGCATTTCCAGTAGTATTGGTAAAGACGATCTGCTCGCTGGCTCCCTGATTGAGCGCTTTGGAATCATAGAGATTTCTTCCACCAGAAAACCAAGCATAACCATCTACCTCATAGAGAGAATGATAGAAATCACTGGAAGGATAAAATGAGTTCACAAAAGTAGCTGAATCCACGGTCTGCTGAGCCTCGTCGCTCTGTGTGATAAAATAATATCCGTAGTCAGAATAAGGATTACGAGTACGACGGGTGGCAGTATTGCTACTCCAGCTCACCGGACCTTTGGCATAGAAGTAATGCTTTCCGTCTCTCACATACTGTGGCACTTCCTTCAGATCGTCATTGGCTAAGATTTCTGACGCATAGAGTGCCTCGTTCTGAAGATTACCTCCATAACCAAACACTTTTACCTTATCAATATTAGAAAAACCAGCTTGTCGGATAACTTGGTCAGTAAGCCGATAAACACCACTCTCGCCTACTCTGATTTTCGCCCATCTGCCCGTAGCCAAAAGAGAATGAGCCGCATAATCCTTTTCTGTTTCAGAAGCACGGGTCAAGGCTCTTGCCTTCGCCATTGAACGACTGATAGGCTTGGCCTTGATGTCGAGCATGAAACTAACCAATATCTGATATTTGTTGTTGCGGAATACCAACGGACAAAAATTGACGAGGAGCGTTGCCTCGTTGCGACAAAGCGAAACCTGAGTCTCTACAGGAACCTGCGATGGAAGTGCCGCCCCCGAGAGACGATTGTAGTTGGCAATATCAGCAACGGTCATATCCACATATTCTGCATATTTGATCGTTGCTGTATAAATAGAATCCTGATAATGATTGGATAAAGGTTTGGAATACACAAATCTCGGCAACACGGAATCTACCCTGACCTCATCTGCGGTCAGGTTAAAGAACTGCTGCGCCTGCATAGGCAAGACAAGCATCAGCAATAGAATTGCTATCAAATATCTCCAAACCTTTGTAACCATATTTTTCAAATCACTTCTTACACAATTACTTACACATAAAGTCGAGCACCTTCCTGTCCTCTAAATATCCCTCCAGATGGTCGTCTATCTGCACAGGTCCGCAACCAGTAGGGCAACCCGTATAGAGCAAGTCACCAGTCTTCAGCGTGAAATACTGACTGATATACGAGATAATTTCGTCCACCTTGTAGAGCATGTCACTGGAACAACCTTCCTGCACATTTTTTCCGTTCAAGTCGAGATGGAAATGAATAGCCTGTATATCTCTAAATTTCTGTACATCTACCCATTCACCGATAACGGCAGAACCATCAAATCCTTTCGCTAACTCCCAAGGCTGTCCTGCCTCTCTCAGTTTCTTCTGCATTTCTCTGGCTGTGAAGTCAATACCCACAGTCACAGCATCATAATAGCGGTGAGCGAAACGCTGCGGAATCGTCTTTCCCAACTTGCAGATGCGCACCACCAATTCAGTTTCATACTCGATGCGTCCCAGATGGTCTGGGATGAAGAAAGGCTTGCCATTATTGAGTAAGGCAGAATCTGCCTTCGTGAAAATGACAGGACGCTCTGGTTTAGATAACGTACCATGGAGCGATTTATTGTGTTCGGCATAGTTCATGCCTATGGCAAATATCTTCATAATATCAATATTTTAAGAAAGAATAACCCCAAAAAGTAAAATTTTGAGGAAATTCCGAGAAATTCCTTGAATGAAATTCTGAGAAAACCTGCTATAAGATTCCGAGAAATTCAGCTATGAGATTCTCTCAAAAATTCCGATAAAAAGAAAGGGAGTTAGAAGTAAAGCTGAGCTTTATCTCCATAACTCCCGGATATTCTAATTTAACTATAAGTCAAATTATAGTTGTTGTTGTTGAGTCATCTTGTGATGATCCCATCCAGCTAAAAGCGTGGATTACTCAGCAACGAGTGTGAAACGCTTGTAAGCAGTGATCTTGAGATCCTTGCTCTGAGAAGCGAGGTACTGAGCAACAGTCTGCTTGTCGCCATCACCGAACTGGAACTCCTGGTCAACGAGGCAGTTCTCCTTGAAGAACTTAGCCAAACGACCATTAGCGATGTTCTGGATCATAGTTGGATTCAAAGAAGCAGCCTTCTCCTCACCTACAGTCTTCTTGATGTTGCGAGCCTCTTCAGCCTGCTCAGGTGTCAACCAACCCTTCTTAGTATTGCTCTCGATGTGATCCTCAGAGTCAACGTGAGCTGGGTTGATGCCAGCCTTCTTCAAAGCTGCGTTAACAGCCTTCTCTACGAGCTCTTCCTTAGTCTTAGCTACAGCTACCTCAAGCTCAGTCTTCTTTGTCTCCTCAGAAACAGAAGACTCGTCGAGAGCTACAGGGCGCATAGCAGCTACCTGCATAGCTACCTTGTGACCAGCCTCCTCGTTGTTCTCGTTGAGCTGAACCATAGTACACAAAGTGTGCTTGTTCATGTGGTCGTAAACCTCGATGTTCTCACCTTCGAGTACATTGTAGCCATCGAGCTCCATCTTCTCGCCAGTGATACCAGAGCGCTGAGTAACAGCAGCCTGAACATCAGACGCGCCGAGAGCCAAAGCCTTTACCTCATCGAGAGTGTGGCACTTAGCAGCGATAGCAGCGTCGAGGATATCAGATGTCAACTTGATGAAGTCAGCACCATTAGCAACGAAGTCAGTCTCACACTTGAGAGCGATGATAGCAGCGAAATCGTTAACCTTCTTAACGAGAACACAACCATTAGAAGTCTCACGGTCAGAACGCTTAGCAGCGATAGCGAGACCACGCTCACGGAGCAACTCCTTTGCCTTATCGAAATCACCTTCAGCCTCTGTAAGTGCCTTCTTAACGTCTGCAAGACCAGCACCAGTCATAGCGCGAAGTTTCTTGATATCTTCAATTGAAACAGCCATAATATTTTTTTATATTAAAAAGTTAATAAAAATCTTGCTTTAAAAGCTACTAAAGCCATCGAATCATAAACAGAATCAATGGCTCCAGTATATATTCTTCTACCTAATTACTCAGCAGCAGCCTCTTCCTTGCGTGCAGCCTTCTTCTTAGGCTGATCTTTCTGCTCAGCAGCAGCCTTATCGTCAGCCTTCTCAGCCTTACGCTCCTCAAGACCCTCAGCGATAGCACCGCAAACTGCAGAGAGGATTACCTCTACAGAATCCTTAGCATCGTCGTTAGCAGGGATGATGTAATCGATATTCTTAGGATCAGAGTTTGTATCTACGATACCGAATACAGGAATACCGAGACGGTTAGCCTCCTTCACTGCGATGTGCTCCTTCATTACGTCGATAACGAAGAGTGCGCTTGGAAGGCGAGTCAAGTCTGCGATAGAACCGAGGTTCTTCTCCAACTTAGCACGCTGGCGGCTTACCTGAAGCAACTCACGCTTTGAGAGGTTAGAGAATGTACCATCGTTCATCAACTTGTCGATGTTTGCCATTTTCTTCACAGCCTTACGAATTGTAGGGAAGTTAGTGAGCATACCACCTGGCCAACGCTCAATAACGTAAGGCATGTTAACTGAAGCAGCCTTCTCGGCTACTACATCCTTAGCTTGTTTTTTAGTAGCGACAAACAAAATCTTCTTGCCTGACTTGGCAATAGCCTTGAGAGCCTCTGCAGCATCGTCAATCTTAGCTACAGTCTTGTTGAGGTCGATAATATGAATACCGTTACGCTCCATGAAGATGTAAGGAGCCATTGCTGGATTCCACTTGCGACGGAGGTGTCCGAAGTGGCAACCTGCCTGAAGTAACTGGTCAAAATTTGTTCTTGACATTGTCTTTTCTTGTTTAATTGTTGTTTACTTTCTTTTTGAATTCTAATCTAGAATCAGTCGATGAGTAGTCCCCGATTAATGGAATCTCACCGATTTAGATACTAAACTTAGTTCAGCTATATATAACCAATATATATAATAATGTATAGTATTGATTAACGCTTGCTGAACTGGAAGCGACGACGAGCCTTTGGCTGACCTGGCTTTTTACGCTCTACAGCACGTGAATCACGTGTCATGAAGCCTGCATCCTTCAAAGCCTTCTTATCCTCTGCGTCGATCTTAACGAGTGCGCGAGCGATAGCGAGGCGGAGTGCCTGGCTCTGACCGGTGAAACCACCACCGTCGAGGTTTGCCTTAATATCATACTTACCCTCAGCCTCGAGCAACTGCAATGGCTGCTTTACTACATAGCGAAGGATTGCTGATGGGAAATATGTCTCAATATCTTTCTTGTTGATTGTGATCTTACCGGTACCCTCTGTGAGGTAAACACGAGCTACAGCGCTCTTGCGGCGACCAATTGCATTAATTACTTCCATTCTACCTTAATTATTTATACTGGTTAATATCAATTGCCTTTGGCTGCTGAGCCTCATGCTTGTGCTCTGTGCCATCGTAAATGAAGAGGTTGTCCATCAAAGAACGGCCGAGAGGACCCTTTGGCAACATACCCTTGATAGCGTGACGAAGGATCTTATCCATACCGTCTGGACGCTTGCGCAACTCAGCTGGAGTGTTGAAGCGCTGACCACCAGGATAACCAGTGTAACGTGTGTAAATCTTATCAGTCTCTTTCTTACCAGAGAATACAGCCTTTGCTGCATTGATAATGATTACGTTGTCACCACAATCTACGTGTGGAGTGAAAGTTGGCTTGTACTTACCGCGGAGCAACTTTGCTACCTTTGAGCAAAGACGACCAACTACCTGGTCTGTTGCGTCGATTACAACCCACTCTTTCTTAGCTGTCTCCTTGTTTACGGAGATAGTCTTGAAACTTAATGTGTCCATTTTAAAATTTAAATTACTACTAAAAAACGTTTTTAATCTTTTTACTCACTATTTCGGACAGGTGATTCTCTAACCGCAAATCCCGGCCACAGGACATTGCTATTAACACACCAATCCAGGGGACTCTAAGCGTATCCCCGAAATAATCGGACTGCAAAATTACACATTTTTATTTGATTATGTGTAAGTTACGAGTTTTTAATCAAAACTTTTATAAATATTTAACTTAATTCGAACTATAAGACCGTTCGCGAATTCAACAAGCAAGCGCTACCCACGAAACGAGGTGGCTCGCTTCATCATCGAGGATTTTGAGAAGGCTGCCGGCATGAGTACTCTTACTCAGAATCCAGACTGGCCAGTTGATGCTGATGGCCCAGCAGATTATAAATACGATTGTGAATAGTATTTGGTTAAAACAAAGAAAGGGTGCATCGCAATTGCAATGCACCCTCTTTTTTTGTTTATAATCGAATCTTATCGATGAGATACACGAACCTTCACGGTATCATGACCTACCTTCACGATGTATGTGCCGGCTGGCAATAATGACAATGAAATGTTCTGAACATAATCGTCGGTTACAACACTATTTACTACCAACTTACCATCAGTAGCATAAACAGCTACCTTGTCGCCTGCATGAGCACCCACGATACGCAATGTGCTGCCAGCAATAGTAACCTTCAACTTATCGGCTGTTACACCATCGATGCCAGTAACAACAAGAGTCACCTTGTTAGAATACTGCTCACCCGTAACAGAATAAGCGGCTGCTACCTGATACTCAAGATAATTGCCAACAACAGAAGAATTATCTGTGTATGAATTACCAGAGACGAAGTCGTTGTTCAACTTGTCACCATTCAGATAAACATTGTAACCCAGGAAGGCATTCTTCTGAGAAGTTGCGCCCTGTGCCACATGAGCCACCTTCAATGGTGCAGCTGATACATTTGCCTTTGGCTTGAATGTGAGAACCTCAGCACCCTGCTTTCTTGCCTTCATGGAAGTGGCAGGAGAGTATGGACTCAAACCAATAGAAATGTTCCAGTTGGCATCGATATCAGCACCTGAATCCTCCATCGTACTCCATGAGATACCATCAGAAGAATAAAGGTCACCACGACCACTGCGAGCAGGGCCCTTATCGTAACCCAGAGGCACTGTAATCTGGTTGTGCTCTACATATACTGCCACACGGAGACTCTTGGTAGGGTCAATTGGGAGTGGCTCGTCAAGATGAATGGTATTGAAGGCATACTCCTTCAGGCTTGGAACAAACTGCTGGCGAACCAACGTGTTGTTCTGATATACCAATACATAGAGAGCATCTGGAACCTGATTGATGTAAACCTCTACATCGCTCAATGCCAGATGACCGTAATCCTTCAAGTCCTCTGCAAACCAGTTGACACCTGCGAAGAAGGCACCACCGTTAGGCTGACCGGCTGCATCGTAGCAGTTGCCATCGTGCCAACGCAAGTAGATAGGCTCACCCAAGGCAGGAGTCTGCCAGGTCAGGTTTCTGGTACCACCATTGTTCTCCACACGCAGAGAGGTTGGAGCCAGACTACCATTGTCATAATAGAGATCGAGGCTTACTGCATCACTCAACTCACTCTCGGCAGAGTTCTTGGTAACCAGTTTCACCTGATAATCATAATGACCAATCACAAGGTTGTGATCTACGTAAGAGATGCCCTGTACAGGAGAAGCGGTAATCTTCTCACCGTTGCGATAGATATCGAATCCGTAGCAGTCGGTCTGAGGAGCCTCCTTGTAGAAACTTACACCATCAATATACTGATCAGGATTGCCCGCAGCCTTAGCCAGACCGATGTACTCTGTACCCTCAGGCAACTCGCACATCACATCCTGCCATGCCTCTGTGGTTGTCACAGTCTGCAGACGGATGAAGTTGTCACGGTGAGTACCACCTACAGAATAATAGATATCGAATGTACCATTACCCTTATGGTCATCAGCATTTCTTGCTGCAAGACGAACATACTTCATGCCCTCTGCCTTCACAACACCGAATGCCTCAGCCTTCTGAGCTGCAACAATCGACTTGCTGCCATCGAATGAGTAGTCGGAACTTACCATCCAGTTAGACTTGTAGCTCTCGCCCTCTGCACCGAATACCTCTGTATCATTGACAGAAGACTCGAATGAGTTGACTGAAGCAGCAGTCTTGTACATATCAGGATCCTTGAACGAGAGGAGCACGTTGTAGCCATAGGTTGACTGCACTGCCTGTACATTCTCAGGAACCTTAGCATCACCAGAAGCCACGATAGTAGCTGTGGCAACAGCCGACTTAGCCGAAGTAGTACCATCAATATAAACGGTCTCTACGCTGTAGTCGTAATTGCCCTCCTGACTCATGGTCTCCTGATAGAAACGACGAGTGAGCGGTTCGCCATTCAACTTTTCGCCATTGCGATATACATTGTAACCAGCCACCGTCTTCAAGCCGCCCATATCCAGAACGACGAACTTGGTAGCAGCACCCTGACGCTGCAGAGCGAGCAACATGTAAGTGATGCCCTCAGGAGATACGAACGAAGACATACCACCTGCCTTATAAGAAGAGATGTTGTCAATCTCAAGATACTTGCCCATATCGAGCGAGCCTACACGCTCACCGCTTGCCATATCATAGATGCCGATGGTATAGGCATTCGCCTCATTGCCCTGCTCGAAAGCATAGAGCTTGCCATCGTAGTAAGCTGTACCGGAAGCACCCTTCAGGACAGGACCTGTAGCCAACTTGCTGCCATCCTTAGCCATGTAGATGCTGGTCTCCCAGTCACCAACCTCGAAGCCGCCCTTGCCGCCATCCAGTGTTGGGATGTAAGCCAAGTGGCGTGAGTACTCAGAGATATCGATGCTCTTCATCAACTTCATGGTAACAGGATTGATGACGTGCATCTTGGTGGTGTAGTCGCCTGCATAGAGATACTGACCATCGTAAGCCAGGTTGCGGATACCGTCGATATCGCTTACCACGCAGCTCTTCACCTTCTTGCCATCCATAGAGAATACATCGATTCTACCATCCTCGTTATAGATAGAGGTATAGATGTACTTGCCGTCGGTAGCCACAGCCATAGAAGACTTTGCACCGTCGAATTCTCTTACGAACTCAGGCATAGCTGCATCGGTTGTAACCGGACGCTTAGCTAAATCTGCAGGGATTGACATCTCCGAAACAGTAGGAGCATCCCAACGGAGTGAGATGTCGCGGTTGCGGGTTACAGTGGCATCCAGATGATGAGGAGCCGTCTGGTTCTCGATGGCATAAGCCTCAACAGAAGTCTTGCCGCCAAACTCAGACTCACCGCCATCAGCATATACAGATGTTACCTGATAGCTGTAGGTACCTGCGTTAGAGAGAACGTCATCGAATGACTGACCAGCCACAGGAATGCTGTTCACCTTCACGCCATCACGATAGATGTTATAACCCACAGGGGTTTCCTCAGTATCGTTGCTGTTAGGAGCCACGTTTACGCGGATGTTCAAGTTACCGCTAATAGCCGACTCAGCTGCAGTAAACCAGTTCTTGCCATCCACAGAGAGCAGGTTACCCTTGCCATTCACTGCCTTGCTGTCGTCGAGACTCAGAGGATGTACATCCGCATCGTTCATGATCTGGAATGCGAAGATATAAGAATGTCCTGGCTTCAGGATAATATCCTTATCCAATGGAATATCGGTGAATGAACCGTCATACTTGATTTCGCCTCTATATTTCTTGCTGTAGATAATCTTACCATCCTCATAGATACGAGGTGCAAGATAGGTAACTGTGTTAACCAACTGGATGGAAACAGAAGAAACCTTCTTGTTGCGGTAAGGAATATAATCTTCAGCATCCCACTTGGCACCTGCGAAGAAATAACCGCCTGAAGCCAGACCCAGCTCATCCTCGTGCTTGCCAGTAGCCCAGCTCATGGTATCACGATGGGCAGCCTCTAACAATGGAGAATCCCAGTTCAGGTGAACATTCTTGTTGTTCTTGATGCTTGAAGTCAGGTTGAGAGGAGCATAATACTGAGCACCATCGCTGACGAAGGCTACTACAGAATCGCTCTTTGCCGACTCCTTGCCATTATAGACCGCTGTCACCTGATAAGAATACTTGCCGTAAACCAGCTTGGTATCCGTGAACTGCATCTCCTTCACTGGAGCGGCATTCACCTTCACGTGGTTGCGATATACATTATATCCATCTGCCACTGCAGCACCATTGCCCTTAGCCCATGTGAGGACGGTAGAAGCAGCCTTAGGCGCAGCCTTCAGGCTCAACGGACGTGGAGTAGAAGACTCAGATGTAGCATTCAGCTTGAAGCTGATGGTCTGTGCTTCCAACTCTGGGTTGGTGAACAGAGTAGCTGTTGTAGCATAGCTGTCGCCCTTCTTTGCCTCCAGAGCATCGAGACCCACGTTGATTACCTGCTCTGCACCCGGCTCCAGCGTACCATGCTTAGGAGAGAGGTTGAGCCACTTGTTGGTCTCTGCCAGGGTATAGTTGAATACCAGGTTAGGACTCTGGTTGAGTATTCCCATCAGAACCAACTTGCCTGGAACTACATCCATAGAAGAGAACAGACCGCAGACATAGTTCTGACCAGTGGCCTGACCACCCAATACATAACCAGGAACATCGGTCAATACGTGCTTCACATTTGTCAATACACCCTTGGCGATGTCATACTGACGGAGCTGCAGCTTATCAAACTTATTTGAAGACTCGGCAGTCATATCAGACAACCAGAGGTATGGACCTCCAGGAGTTACGTTATCGTAGGCAGAACCATAGACAGCGATGTTGCCATCAGTAGTCAAGGCAGCCATCTTACGGATGAACTTACCCTTGCGGTCAACCAATCCGATGGTTGTAAAGGTACCAATCCAGAAGCCGTCGTAGGCTGGATCGTAGGTACAGTGGGTAATCTTCAGGTCGGAAACACCACCCACGGTGATGACATCCACGATGCGACGGTTGTCGAAATCGATTTTGAAGATACGGTTAGACCAGTCGCTGCCGTAGAAGTAGCGGCCGTCGAAGGCAAGGTCGTAGAGCTTGTAATACATCTCTGGGATAGAGAACTGCTCGATGAACTTACCGTTCTTGTCGTACTTCCAGAACTTACCCAACTCTACGGAAGAGGTGGTATAGTAGTACTCACCATCGAAGGCGATAGACCTCTGCAAGTCGCCGGAGGTGTTCCATGATGGCATGGTTTCCCAACGGTGAGAGATGTCGCCGGTGCCCTTGTTGGTATTCTCCTTGAGATACCAGATCAAAGGACCGTTACCCTCGTTCTTGATGGTAAAGTTCTTGGTGATGTTAGCCTCAGCCTCCAGGTCTGCACTCACGGCGTTGGCAGAAAGCGCTACCTTTGGAGCCTCCAGATTGGCTGTGAAGTTGTTGGTACCATCGGCCTTGACGGTCCATGTACCCTTATACTCGTTGTAGCCCTCACGGATGATGCTTACGGTATAAGTACCCTCCTCTATCTGGTCGAGCTTGAGCACACCATTCTTATCGGTAGTCTCGCTGATAACAGCGCCGTTATCGCCAGTCAGGGTAACAGGACATCTGGAGATGGTGCCAGATGGAGTCTTGACACTCAGCTGTCCCTTCGCCCAAACCGGGTTCCATACCTTCACGTCATCTACGTACCAATAGTTAATCCACTTGGCATCGTCGCCATGCGCACGGAAACGGATCTTGAACAGGTTATTGCTCAGATATTCACCGATAGGATAGGTATAAGTTGTCCAGTCGAAGCCACCTGAGTAGTTGTCGAATACATCGAGACCTTCCCAAGTCTTTCCGCCATCGCAGCTCAACTCTACCTCCATGTAGTCAACATTGGTCTGCTCACTGTTGCGGAGACGCAGGTTGAAGCGCAGGTAGGTATTGTCCTTGTTTGGAGTATTCAGCTCGCGGCTCTCCAGTGCCTGGTTGTAATTGGTCAAAGCCGACCAACTGTAGGTAGCAGATGGGTCAACCAATCCATACTCGTAGTAGTCGATAGACCACTTGCTCTCCTTGTTGTTGTCGAGGTTCACGGTAGTCCACTTGTCGGCATGGAGCGTCCAGTCGTCGAAGTCGTCCTCGAAAGGCAACAGGCGGATATCCGGAACGCTCACCTTCAGAGGTTCACTCTGGGCAGACTCCTGACCATTCTGATAAACGGCAGTCACCGTATAGGTATAGTCAGCATAGTCTGGCACATTATCGGTGAAGCGCGCAGAATCCATAGGAGTCTCGTTCACCTTCTGGCCATTACGATAAACGTTGAAGCCCACCACAGGGTTGGCAGCAGCCAGCTGTTTCTTGCTCCGGGTAGGGCGAATCTTGTTGGTTCCCACGAAGATGTCGTCGAGCATCATCATGAATCCACTCTCAGAAACGCAGTTGATGGTTACATACTTCGCCTCCTTAGGAATGTTATACTTCACGAGTGTCCAAGCCGCAGGCAGTTCCACGTATGGGCCTTCGTTCACATACTTGAAGTCGGAAGGACGCTTGCCGGTGGTAGAATAACCTACGCGAACACGCTCAGCGGCAAAGTTGTCGCCCTCGATCTTGTAAGTGCGAGCCATGAAACTAAACTGGAAGTCCCGGTCAAAGTTCAATTCTGGCGAGATGAGGTAGTCGTTGTTCTTATCGTCGATAGAACTGAAATCCACCAGCATCTTCTTGCCAGAATAAGGCTGAAAATTTGGATTCTCGTTCACCGCAGGAGAGGTTTCCCAAGGGTTCACGACCACGAAAGCCATCTTCTGACCCTGAGTTGGGAAGGTACAAGCCTGCCAGGTATAGGTATTGTTATTATCGGCGTCGATATACGACCAGCCCACGTTACCAGCTGAATTGATGGCAAAGTCCTGATGATTCTCGAAATCATCGAAGTAGCCATCGGTCTTTTCTGGTGAAATCCAGCTCAACTTCACCGTCTTGTCGTTCACACCCATCAGTTGGAGTCCGTAAGGCACGCCTTCGGCATTGCCTTCCACCTTCATTTTGGTATAGCGAACGACAGGTGCCTTGCGAGACTGAGCCACGAAATTCTCCGATGGCTTCACCTTTTCGCCTTCACCCTTCTTTCCATCAGTCAGCGCATCCACCGAAGCCCATACAGCTCCGCAGGTCATTGCCGCTAACAAGATGGCAGAATATTTATAATGTTTCATAAATGTTCTATTTGATGCTATTAGCTATTGTTTATTACTTGATGATAATCTTGCTGCGATGAGTCTTGCCCTCGCCGCTTACGCTGATGATAGCCATGCCGGTGCCTGCAGGAACCTGGAAGTTCAGACTGCCAGAGCGTGCCTCAGCGGTATAGAGCTGAACGCCGGCTGCAGATGTACAGGTCACGGTGTAGCCTGCCTTGATGCCATCTACCTGGATATTGCCACCATTCACGCTGATGCCGATGCCGGTACCCTCGATGACATCGTGGATGCCTGTAGAGGTATTTGCCTGGTAGTAAACAGGTGCAGACTCATCGTAGTAAAGGTTGCCCTTACCAGAAGCTACCCAAACACGGTACTTGCCCTCATCATACTCGCCGTCTGCCTTGTTGGTAATAGGAATCGCTGTGGCATTTCCTACAGAACCGGCTGCCAAGTCCTCATAAACCTTACCGTCGTTGTAGGTAAGTGTGAGATACTTGATACGGCCATTTCTACCGCCATTCTTGAACTTGAAGCGCAGCTGTCTGTACTTCTTGTTCTCCAAATAGGTAGAGTAATTCTCTTCCTGACCTTCTGAATCATATTCCTTCAAGGTAATCTTGGAACCCACGGCATTCCATGTCTTGCCATCCTCAGTACCCTCGATGCTCAACTCAGAAGAACCGAGCGGACCAGATGCTGTGACGATGAACTTGCAGTCCTTGATACCTTCAGGACAATCCTTCAGGGTAACAGAACCATTGCTGCGGAACTGGATAGAACCTGTGCCCAGAACTACATCACCCTCTACATTCTGATAGAAATCCATTGGGGTGAACACGGTCTGCGAGTTGGTCTTATTGGTCTCTCTACTCAGGCAGAGATAGTAATTATCAGCACCTTCCACAGGGCTCCATGATGCAGTAAGCACGCTCTCGCCGGTTCTCTCCAGCTTCACGTCCTTAGGCGTATCGAGCTTCTGTGTTACCATCACGTTCCACAACCAGAGGTCGTTCTGCATTCTCTCTGAGCAGACACGGAAGGCAATATAGATATCCTTTCCTGCAAACTGGCTCAAATCTACCTCCTCAGCATGCTGAGCACCGAAGTAATCGGCAAAAGAGAAACGCTTTACGAGGTGGAAATTGTTCAGATCGTTGGTCTTGGTAGAAACCAATACCTCCAGGTCTTCCACACCATTCTCCTCTGTCACACCACGGGTGAAGAACATCACGCCCTTCTCTGGCACGTGGAAGCGGCGACGGCTGATGAGATAATCATCTGCATCGTTCCAATAGTTCAGAGAATAGTGAACGGCCTGGGCACCCTCGTCCTGATACCAGGTGGTACCATCGCCATTGTGGTCGATAATCTGCCATCCGTCAGGGTTGCCGTCTGTCCAGCTCAGGAAGTTTCCGTAGAATGGAGTATCCAGGGTTACGTTGGCGTATGCCCACTCGGTGGTGAATGGAACCGGTGAACCATATACCATGCTGCCATCGCTCATCTTCATGTAAGAGCGTACGCTGTAGGTGGTTCCTGGCTGCAGGCCCTTGGCTGTGAAAGAAGCATTCTTGATATCTTCCACCTTTCCTGCTGCGCTCACGCCATCGCTGAGGGTTGGGTCGGCAGAAGCGCCTTCCTTCCAGCAGAAGCCTACCTCATCCACATCTACCTTGTTGCTCTCGACGTTTGCCTTGAAGGTTGCCTGTGTATCGTAAATCTTCTCTGGCACAAGTGTCTTGATGAAGTTCCACTTGCTGGTACCGCCATTAACCTGGAACATCACGTTGCCGTCCTGCTCCATGATATTGGTGATAGGCACGTTAACCGGTTCCTTCGCCCAATTCAGGGAATTAGGGGTGGTGGTATCTGTGAAAGATGTACTGGCTGATTTACCCGGATAGGTATCACCGCTGCGGGTCACCTCGTTGTCGATGCCGTCGGCTGGCACGATATACATGCAGCGATGCTTGGCGCTGTTGTTTGGTCCGTTGATATCCCACCAGTCTTTCTTCATCTCATCGGTATAGTCGTAATGAGTGATGAGCAGACCATGACCCGGGATATACTTGTCCCAACCCGTCTGCTGGCGGTTTTCCAGGATGAACCACTCCATACCTGTACCAGGTGTACGGTCTGGCTGGCAGTTGATGAAGCGCGCCTTGTTGTTGGCGATGGCAGTGAGGGTAACATTCTCAGGGTTCTTCACCTCTACGATGTCCTCGCCTTCCTTCATCCAGCCCAGCTGCATACGCTCGAATGCCATCAGGCAAGGAGGAGTGCGGCTGTCGTTGTTGTAACTACCTGAAGCATAAAGGCTGTAGGCACCTGGGTCGATACCCTTACCATTGCTGGTATCATCGGTATCATACATATCCTTGAGACCCAGCACATGGCCGAACTCATGGGTGAAGGTTCCGATACCATCCATAGATGGAACTACAGGAGTACCAGGCATACCTACCAGCTCGGCAGAGCAGGAATAGTCGTGAATCAGCACGCCATCGATGGTGGTGTTGTCGTCCAGATACCAGCTGTGTGGCCAGATATCATCATCATTGGCAGTACTTGCCTCGCTATATCCGGCATAGATTACGTAGCAGTTGTCCATGATACCATCGCCATCGTTATCAAACTGGCGGAAATCCAGATCAGGATTGTTCTTCTTGGCGAGTTCCACAGCCTCCTTCACCATGTCGCGTGGGTTGGTATCAGTACCGTTGGTGTCGCTGCTGTTGCCACCATAGTAGGCTGTTGGCTTGGAAAGGGTGTATGGACCCACTACCTTGAAGTTAGGGATAAACTGACCCATGGAATTGTCGCGGTAGTAATCCTTCACGCTACCCGTACCACCGTTCTCGCTGTAGCCAGGCTGGTTCAGCCAGTGGTCGAAGTCCTGCTGGGTGTGGCGCAATACGCTATCCTGGAAGTTAACCAGGACCACCAGATACTGCGATTCCTTGACAGCAGCTTCGCCGCTTCGTGTTTCAACAGCATACTTGTGGGGAGCCACGATGCGGCGGCTCAGGAATTTGTTAGGCGCCTTCTTCATGATAGGGGTTCCGCTCAAGATGTCGGCAGTGGCATCTTTCGCACTGGTCAGTGACTCCAAGAGTTTCTTCTCCTTGTCGGAGCGCACATCCACATTGTGTGCTCTCTGCTTGGTCATCACTTTCTTCTGGGTTTTCTTGTCGTAATCCACGTAACAGAAATAACCCTTCTTGTCTTTGTTCAGGAGAAATCCATCCGTGGTGGTAACGAAGTGGAAATTCTCATCACCTTGTATTCTTACCAACAAGGTGGTGCCGTCAGGCTGCCGCATCATGATTGGATGGGGATATGCCTTGATAGCCCAAGTGGCCTGGGTATATCCCGCACACAAGACGGAAGCCAAAAGCAGTCTTTTGAGACCTCTCATAGTTTTCTCGTTTTTTAATGTATATTATTAATAAATGCTTAATTCTCTTCTCTTTTTCTGTTGTAACAACAGGACTAAAGCAAGTGGCATTTTGACGAAAAAAGGGCGCAGGCGGAGTTTTTGTACCCCACTTGCACCTTTTTTATATTATATATGCGCCATCATGCTAAGACCCATTACTTCTTGATGACAACCTTCTTAGTCTTACCATTAGACTTGATGATATATACACCATTGCCAGAAATCTGGTCTACCTGAGTACCATCCATCTTGAAGATAGATACCTTGCTGTTGCCAGCTGCCTCGATGTTCCAGATGCCAGTTGCATCGTTATTCATCCATGTGAAGTCGGTAGCACCGTATGAATCAACAAACTGGAAGTAAACATCACCAGCTGCTTTCATCTCCTTGGTAAACTCATAAACGTAAGAGCCATCAGGCAGCTGTACGTAATTGGTTCTTACCTCCTCGGCATTGGCGCCATTCTTGGCATCCTCCAGACTGTTATAGAGGGCAGTCATCAAGTAACCGCTCAGACGGAAGGTGGTTGTACCAGCAGGGAGTGAAGCCTTCATCCATACAGGAGTACTGCGGGAAGCACCTGTAATTGTTACGGTCTTACCCTTGGTTATAACCAATGGATTGGTTACAGTTTCACCTGGCTCAGCCTCATGCTTGGTAAACTTGATCTTGCTACCGGTAACCTTACCTGCGATAACGCAGTGGATATAGAGCTTATCGCCCTTGCTAACGATAACCTTACCCTTATATACGGTGACTGAAACACTACCAAAGTTCTCAGTACCCATCATGGTAGTTCCGTATGGCTCCTCATTCTTGAAGATTTCGATGCGGTCGCTGCCACCATTATAGCCTTGGTCGCAGGCGAAGTCGAGAACACCATCCTCAGTTACGTTATACTGCAACCAGAGGTCAGCAGCACCTGCCTTGGTGAATGTATATTCATCATCCTCCATGACGATAGGGTTGGTGCGAGACTCACCGGCAGCGAACTCCTTCTCTTCCAGATACATGGTTGTACCCTTGGCTGCACCAGATACCTTAATCAGATAAGTGGTTCCGGCAGTAGCCTCGATAAAGAAGTCGGTACCCTTGTTGATGGCTGTGTATTCACCATCATACATGCCTGTACCTCTAGGGAAGCTGACGGTAACACCTGGTTCAACCTCCACATTGAGCTTGCCATTCTTGGTAGCTGTATATTTGAAGTATTCTGTGCCCTCTACAGTAATTTCGTTTTCACCCTCCACAGCTTCAGCTGGGTTTGTTGCAAGAGAACCCTTCTCTACATCCAGATATGAAACCTTGAATGCCAATGGATTATCCTCATTGGCTGTAACCTTCAGGATGTAAGTAATATCGTAAGACTGGCCACCAACGTAAGTCTTCAGCAAGCCATCCTTTACTGTAGCAGCACCATACTCGCCATTCTGCTGGTTGTAGAAGATGATAGATGTAGCTGCATCGAGATTGGCATCAGTCTCAACCGTAACAAACTTCTCTGTGTTGGCAGGAACCGTGAGTTTATAATAATAGGTACCCTTGGCACTAGGCAAAGTCTTCTCTACAGGGAGTTCAGTCAATTCGAAGGCTGTATTCACAGTCTCACCTGGCTGGTAGGCCTGCATTTCTGCCTTGATTACATCCTCGGCAGCAGAATCCTGCAACTTGTTCACTACAATATAATAGGTAGTACCTGTATAAGGAATCTCAACGCGAACATTATAGGTACCAGGCTCAGAAGAAGCCGCTACCTGCTGATAGGTGATATTGTTCAAGTTGGAATATACCTTTACCTGACCGCCAGCAAGCACAGCATCGCTGGAGATGTTCAGATAACCCGTCTTGGTAGGAGTATAAGTAAAGTAGTAGTCGCCCTTCTCGGCAGGTACCTTGTTCTCACCCTCGTTCAAAACGAATGGCATCTCAAGAGAACCAGCCTTCACCTCTACGAGCTTAGAGTTTGCAACGACACTACCCTGAAGATTCAGTGCGATGGTATAAGTCTTACCCTTCTCTACGCTTACTTTCAGCACATATCCGCCTGTAGCCTGGTCATAGACTGTAGAAACATTATTACCATTCACAGTGGCACCTGAAACATAGCTTGAGAAAGCGAGCTGAAGCTGAGCGGTCTTCTCTGCTGTATAGGTAACATAGGCAGTAGTGTTCTCATACTGAGCACCCAGTGGATTACCCAGGTACAACTCCTCACCTACCTTCAACTCGGCAGGATTGTCCTGAGAGAGGCCCTTGCCATAAGAAGACATCTCAGACAAGTCGAGGTTGAAGCCCGACTCACCCATCATGTTCATAATGAAGTAATAGGTCTTACCCTTTTCCAAGGCATACGCTTTAGAAGGATACTTCAAGCCCGCACCGCCCAGAGTGAGCGAATCTGTTCCTTCTACCGATGTGAATACAGTAGGAACATTGCTTGATCCAGACAATGGAGATACCTTGGCGAGATAGTTCTTGTCTGCCGTAAACTTCCAATAAGTGTTCTTAGCCTCACTGCTCTCTACCTTGTAGGTATTCTCACCCTTCTGGGCATCGAGAGCTGATTCAATTGATGTCTGTGCCATTGCTGCAGAAGAAAGGCACAATGCTGTCGCAAAAAGTAAAACTTTTCTCATACTTTCGACTTTTTAAATTATGATATTTAAATTTATTATTCGTAACTCATCACGCACCTTTAGCGTTAATTTTCCTCTCATTTGGCGGCAAAGGTAATAATTTATCCCGAAACTCACAAGATTTTCTACATAAAAACTACATAAAACCAACTTTTCCTTACAAAAAAGTTCAATAAACACTAAAAATATGATTTTTCATCCATTTTTCCCTTATAAAACGTCAAGTTATTAGAATAATATAGCTTTTATTTTATATTTTCACAAAAACATTTGGAAGAAACATAAAAAATGCTTAATTTTGCACCGTTTAAAGCGATGTCCCTTCGAAAAGGGTCAGATATAACGAAAAAAATTAGTAGAATACACTTTAAAAAATAACAATAAAAAGAAAAAAGAGATCTATGGAAAAAAGACTCATGATGTTTATTGCTTGCGTCTTCCTTAATTTGGGAATGGCGTTGGCACAAACTCACGTTTCTGGTGTAGTAACCTCTTCAGAAGACGGTTCACCGATTATCGGTGCATCTGTCAAGATTGTGGGTACTACTTCTGGTACTGTTACCGACATCGATGGTAACTTCACTCTGGATGTTGAAAGCAGCAAAGCAGAGCTTGAGTTCAGTTACATCGGCATGGTGACAAAGAAATTAAAGGCATCAGAGAAGATGCAGGTTGTTTTGGATCCTGACACGCAGGTACTGGAGCAGGTAATCGTTACTGGTTATGGTGCTGCCAAGAAGTTGGGATCTGTAGTTGGTGCTATTTCCAACATCGGTGAAAAGAAGTTGGAAACGGTCGTAACCCCTAACTTTACTGATGCGCTCGCCGGTCAGGTATCTGGTTTGTCTGTTCTTTCATCTGCCGGTGACCCTTCACAATCAGCACAGATCCGTCTGCGTGGTGTCAACTCTATCGGTTCTTCCAACCAGCCTTTGTTCATTCTCGATGGTTCTCCTATCACCGCAAGCTTCTTCAGCACATTGAACCCATCAGATATTGCCAACATCACCGTATTGAAGGATGCTGCGTCAACCTCTATCTATGGTTCTCGTGCTGCCAATGGTGTAATTGTTATCACTACCAAGCAGGCTAAGTACAACGAGTCGGTTCAGCTCACCGTAAAGGCACAGTATGGTATCTCTTCTGCTACCAGCAAGGGCCAGGAGATGATGAACTCTCAGCAGTACATCCAGTTCCGCGACATGATTGGTCAGCCTGTAAACGACAATATCCGCAACCTGGTAAACAAGTATGGTATCAGCACCGACTGGCGCGACGAGCTGATCAAGAACTCGGCTCCTACTTCTGATATCAACGCTACCTTGCAGGGCGGCGGTCAGACCATGAACTATTTCGTTTCGTTCAACCACCATCAGGAGGATGGTTTGATCGAGGCTTCCAATATGCGCCGCAGCACATTGGCTGCCCGCATCAACTCTCGCCTGAACAAGTTCTTCAAGGTGGGCTTCAGCTCTAACTTCGGTGTTCAGGATTACAGCCAGAACAGCCAATGGGCAGACAACAGCCAGATTTATGCTGCCAACCCATTGGTTGCTGCCAAGATGGCGTTGCCATACGATGCACCTTATTATTATAGCTTCGACGAGGCTGGTAATCTGGTGAAGGGAGACCGCGCTGCCGGACTCCTCTACTCTCAGTTCCTGTTGCCTTGGTTCACTGTAGCCAATACAAACCAGGACAGCAAGAATGTAACCATCAACCTGTCGCTGAACGAGCAGTTCACTCCTTTCGAGGGATTGACTTTCACAGCCCTGCAGTCTATGTTTGGCTACGACCTTACATCAGACAGAGCAAGTCTCCCATACGATCAGTTCACTACCCCAATGGGCCAGGTGATTGATGCTCATACCGGTGGTGTTGGTTCAAACTTCAGCCGCTACTATGCTTACACATTGACTCATACAGCAGAGTACCGTCATAACTTCGGTCCTCATTACGTAAACCTGCTGGTGGGTGAGGAAACCCGCATCCAGAAGGGTCGTGGCATCGGTATCGTAACTACTGGCCAGACAGATCCTCGCCGCATGCTGCTGAACACAGCTACTACCATCACACCATCAGCTCAGACTGACAGCCGTTCAGAGGAAGTAGCCAACTCTCTCTTCGGTACAGCCGAGTACAACTACAACGAGAAGTACTACGTATATGCTTCACTCCGTACTGACGGTAGCTCTAAGTTTGCTCCAGACCACCGTTGGGGTACCTTCGGTTCCCTCGGTTTGAAGTGGAATGCCAAGCGCGAGAACTTCCTCCGTGGTGTAAAATGGCTGGACGACCTGACCGTGAGCGCCAACTATGGTACTACGGGTAACGACTCAGGTGCCGGTTCTTACGATTTCTACGGACTCTTCGGTTCCGGCAAAAACTACAATGGCGAAGGTTCCATCGATATCACCCAGGCAAGCAACGACAAGTTGACTTGGGAGAAGGTGAGCAAGCTGAACATCGGCTTGAACTTCGGTTTGTTCAACCGCGTTACCGTGGATGCCAACTTCTACCGCAACGAGACATCTGATATGCTGATGGAGATTCCTTACTCTATGACCACAGGTTTCACCGCGGGTATGGGTAACATCGGTAACATGGTGAACAAGGGTTTCGAGACAACCGTAAACGTTGACCTCATCAAGACCAAGGATATGAGCTGGAGTGTATCTGCCAACATCAACTACAACAAGAACGAGATTACAGCGCTGTTTGCAGGTCGCGACGAATACGTGCTTTCAGGCTCAGGTTTGAAGTTGCAGGTAGGTCATGCCTACGGTGAGTTCTACAATGTACGCTATGCAGGTGTTGATTCACGCACCGGTGAGCCTATGTGGTACGACAAGAACGGCAACATCACCAAGACATACGACGAGACCAACAACTCTGTGTTCCTGGGCAAGAACCGCTATGCACCATGGATTGGCGGTTTCGGCACCAACTTTACATGGAAGGGACTCAGCGTCATCGCAGACTTCGCTTGGCAGTCGGGCAAGTACATGCTCGTCAACGACGACTACTTCATCAAGAATGCCAACATGGGTACCTCTTACAACCAGTGCGTAGATATGCTGAACGTCTGGACTACTCCAGGTCAGGTTACCGATATTCCTGCTTATGGTTACGAGACCTACATTGACGACCACACGCTGAGCAATGCTTCATTCTTGCGCATGAAGACATTGACCGTTCAGTATCAGTTGCCAAAGAGCTGGATGCAGACCATCCGTTACATCAAGGACATCAAGGTGTTCGGTATCGCCCGCAACCTCTTTACCATCACTTCATTCGAGGGTTACGATCCAGAGCCAGACAAGAACCTGGTTCAGTTCAACTATCCAAACACCCGCCAGTTTGTGATTGGTGCAGAGTTAACATTCTAAACAAAAAGTATTATTAGAAAAGAATTATGAAGAAGATATATTTTTCATTGATGCTTCTGTGCGCGATGGCGTTCACATCCTGCAGCATGGACAAGGCTCCATACGGTTCGCTGGATGACAACACAGCCATCGAGAAGGAGAAGGACCTTCGCCAATTCCGCAACGCTCTCTACACCAACCTGCGTGCGGTGACATCTGGTTCATGGCTTTACCTGTCAGATGTACAGATGGACGAGTTCCATGGCCTCATCAGCAACGGTAACCGTCTCGGTCAGTTCTCAAATGGTATAATTACTATCACCGACGGTGATATTTCAAACAAGTGGAGCAGCAGCTATTCCTTGATTGCCACAGCCAATGCCATCATGGAGCGTGCAGCCAACATGCAGGCAAGCGATGCCTTCAGCGAGACAGACAAGATTGCCTTTGCTCACTATGACGCCGAGGCACACTTCGTTCGTGCTTACATGTATTTCTGGTTGGCAGACCACTTCTGCCAGTCATATACACAGTGTGATCCAACCAAGGCAGCAAGCGGTCTGCCTCTGACCACTGTCTATAAGCCAACTGGTAATCTCAACGACTACCCTAGCCGTTCTACCCTGGCAGAGACCTTCGCTCTGATTGAGGAAGATATGCAGAAGGCATACGATGGCTTGGTAGCATACGAGAAATCGGGTGTAAAGGTTGCCAAGGAAGAGGCTCAGCCTCTGGCTTACATCCATTCACAGACCGTACAGGCTCTCCAGGCTCGCGTAGCCTTGGTTAAGGGCGACTGGGCTAATGCGGCAAAATACGCAAAGGCTGTCATCAACAGCGGCAAGTATAAGTTGACCACCATCGACGACTATGCCAAGCTCTGGACCAAGGACGAGGGTACAGAAATCATCTTCCGCCCTCTGATGACTGCACAGGAGTTGGGCAGCTCTAACGGCGAATACTACGTAAGTGAGTCGGAGACCAAGGCAGACTATATCCCAACATCTGCCGTCTTAAACCTCTTTTGGGAGAAGTTCGAGGGTGATGTTCGTGCCGAGGTATTCCTGAAGCAGTATGACAACCTGCAGGTAGAGGGTAACAGCTACGAGGCGATGGCTTTCAACAAGTTCCCAGGAAACTCAGACCTCCGCACAGGCAGCAACAACAACCTCATGAACATGAGCAAGCCATTCCGCCTCTCAGAGATGTATCTCATCGTAGCCGAGGCAGAAGCTCGCCAGGACCACAAGGAAGAAGCAAACAAGTATCTCAACATTCTGCGCAGCAACCGCATCGTGGATTATGTAACAGAGAACTATTCTGAGCAGAAGACTCTCCTCAAGGAAATAAAAGAAGAGCGTGAGCGTGAGTTCATCGGCGAGGGTATGCGCATGAGCGACATCCGCCGTTACGGCGAGGGCTTCGAGCGCGAGCCTAACCACGAGGAAAACAAGAAACTGAACGACATCATCGTGAAGCAGGGCAGAGCATTGAAGTATACTGCAAACGATTACCGCCTTACCTGGCCTATCCCTAAGGCAGAGATGGATGCCAACCCTCACTTGGCGGGTCAGCAGAACCCAGGCTATTAATATCATAATGTAGTAATCAACAAGAATTCATTTGAATATGAAATACATCAAATTATTAATGTTGCTGGCAGTGGTCACCTTCTTCGGTGCCTGCTCTAGCGACGATGACTCTTGGAACTCGGCTGCTGACGTAACAGTAAGCATGAAGAATCCTACCATGGTCATCAAGGAGAATATGGGCTTGACCAATGTGCCTATCGAGGTAAAGGGAAAGACCAACGGTAATGTGTATGTTACCCTCGCTGTGAAGGAAGTGGGCAGCAACCCTGCCAAGGAAGACGTACATTATTATATTACAGACAAAACCATCAGCATTTCAGACAGCATCGGTTATGTAGAGGTGGAGCCTGTGGATGATGATGAAATCAACGACGACCGCACCTTCGAGATTACCATCGTTGAAGCCAAGGGTGCCAAGATTGGCAATGCAACAACCCAGGTTTCACTGAGAGACAACGACTCTCAGATTTACGAGAAGCTCCAGGGTAAGTGGAAGCTCACAGGTGTTAGCCGCCAGGGTGCACCAATGGAGAGTGTAGTGAAGATCATCGGTGCTAGCGACGAAGAGGATGGCGACTACAACAATACCCTGTATATGACGGGTATGGCTGTAAACTCTTCTTCTGCACGTCTGTCATTCCACTATGACGAAGATACCAAGCAGGGCTATGTGGCATTCGACAACCTGGGCAAGTATAACTTCATCGAGGGCTACGACTTCACCAAGGATCTGGGCTTCATGGGTAACATCATGCTGCACAACCTGTCAAATGGTCAACTCACCTCAACCCCTATCAAGGGTACATGGAGCGAGGACTGCAAGGAGATTGTCTTCGACCAAGACCAGGTATTGTTCGGTGGTATCTATACCCCTGGTGGAACCTTCACCGGCTATGAGTTCTTCAGCGTAACGAAGATCAAGCTCACAAAAGTGAAATAATGAAAAAGCATTAAGTTGATATATAAGAGAGAGATAACACATGGAAGCATTGGGTTATCTCTCTTTTTTTTGCAGATTTCATCCCCCCGAACTTACAAATTGAAAGGATGAGGGAAAATGAGCATTTTGAAAAGCAAATGTAGCTTAAAAAATGTAAGCCAATCGGCTGAATCTCAATTTTTATGCTTAACTTTGTCAACGGATAAAGAAATTAGTTATAAGACAACTTTAATAAAACGTTTTATGAAGAAAAAACTGTTAGTCCTCATGTCTATGTTGCTGGCGGTTTCTGCTATCCATGCAGTACCAGCCAAGCGAGGCATCTGGAAGACCTTTACACTCAAGAACGGACAGGCTGTCCAGGTTCAGTTGTGTGGCGATGAGTTCCTGCGCTTTTGGGAAGACAAGGCAGGCAACCGCTATTCTTACGACACCTCAGATGGCTTGAAGCCAGCCAACATGGCCCAGCTTCAGGAGCGCAGCAGAGTGATGCGCCAGCAGGCTTGTCCTGAGAACATCATCAGGAAGAACCTCCTTTCTGGTAACGCTAATGGCAGCACCAGCATCACAAGAGGTGTTTCCTACACCGGCAAGAAGAAGTGTCTCATCCTGCTGGCTCAGTTCTCCGACAAGAAGTTCACCATGGATGACCCTAAGGCTTTCTACAACCGCGTGGCTAACGAGCCTGGTTTCAGCGAGGGTAAGTTCAAGGGTAGCGTGGCTGATTACTTCAAGGCGCAGAGCAACGGCAAATTTGAGCTGGATTTCGACGTAGTGGGTCCTTACACCCTTGGTGAATCTGCCTACTATGGCAAGAACGATGGCGATGCACAGGACGTGAACGTTCAGGCGATGATTTCAGGTTGTCTGGGCAACGCCGTGACTGAAGGTATCGACTTCGCTCCATACGATTGGGACGGCGACGGACAGGTAGAGATGGTATTCGTAGTCTATGCCGGTCGTGGCGAAGCTACTGGCGGTGGCGATGACACCATCTGGCCACACAAGGGAAGAATGGTTTCTCCTGTTGCCTGCGGCAAGAAGACAGTAGTGGATTATGCCTGCTCCAACGAGCTTTCTGTATCTAACGAAGTGGATGGCATCGGTACCATCTGCCACGAGTTCTCTCACTGTCTGGGCTATCCGGATGCATACGATGTGAACTATACTGGCCTGTATGGTATGGGTACCTGGGACTTGATGTGCCAGGGTAACTATAATGACAACGGCTTTACTCCTGCCGGCTATACCGCTTACGAGAAGTATGCCGCAGGCTGGATTTCTCCAATCGAACTGAAGGAGAACACATCAGTATCAGGAATCAAGCCTCTGGCTGATGGCGGTGATGCCTACATCTTCAGAAATCCAAACCATGCCGATGAGTACTATCTGATAGAGAACCGTCAGAAGAAGGGTTGGGATGCAGCCCTGGCTGGTTCAGGTATCATGATCAACCACATCGACTACAACCTGAAGGCATGGAATTACAACATTCCAAACTCCATGATGGCTGGTGTCAACGACCATGAGCGTATGACCTTCGTTCCTGCCGACAACGTGAAGAGCGAGAAGAGTGAGGAGTATGATGCATGGCCTTACGGCAACAAGAACCGCCTGGCAAACAACACCACTCCTGCCTGCACATCTTATAATCTGAACACCGATGGCACCAAGTTGATGAACATCATCCTTTCAGATATGGCTATCGCTGCAGACGGTACAGCATCTTTCACTTTCCAGAACCTGAATAAGACTGCATCAGAAGAGAATTACGTCTTCCAGGAAACATTTGACAAGTGTCTGGGTACAGGTGGTAACGACGGTAAGGGCTTCTATACAAGCGGCAACCCTAACCAGTTTGCCAATGGTGCATTCTCATCAGACAAGAACGGCTGGACATCTAATGTACAGACCTATAAGGGAGGTTTCCAGTGTGCTCGTGTAGGTAAGCGAAATGCCACCAACATCACCTTCACCTCTCCTGAGATCAAGATCAACAGCGATGTAACTCTTACATTCAAGGCAGCTCCTTACGCTCAGTCAAGCAAGACAATGACCGTAAGCGTAAGCAACGGAAATGTAGAAAACGGCACATTCAACCTGCTGCCAAACCAGTGGACAGAATGTACAACCAAGATTACAGCCAACGGCAGAGTGAAGATTACCTTCGCATCAGATGCATTCTTCATCGATGAGGTATATGTATCAGAGGGCGCAACTTCCGGCATCAGCAACATCGAGTTGGGCAACAAGGAGGTTAAGGCATATTACAATGCCCAGGGCGTTCAGTCTGACGTACCATTCCCAGGACTCAACATCGTGAAGTTCACAGACGGAACAGTGAAGAAGATATATGTAAAGTAAGCAGATATATCCTTTAGAATCATAAATATAAAAATATAAATAGAACAAGACAATGAGAAATATTTACTTGATGTCAGCAGCACTTGTCTTGATGACAATGTCTGCCAACGCTCAGAGCATGAAGCACATCAACAAGGAGGCAACAGCCAAGACATGGGTAGAGACTGCCACTCCACAGAAGGCAGCCAAGAAGATAGCAACCCGTGCCGGAGAATTGGAAGCAAACCAGCGCTATATCAACTATAGCTACGACGAGAGCTATGTATGGCCAGCTACATTCCCAGCAGACACACAAGGAGCAATCTCTTTGGGTACACTTTTCTACAGCGACGCATTCAAGAAATTCGAGGGTTGCAAGATTGTAGGTGCCCGCTTCTATGTCAACATTCCTATCGGCGCAAGCAAGGTGGGTGTCTGCCACGTGAAGATAGAGAACGGTACTCCTTATGTAGGCGACATCCTGGCATCAAAGGAAGTGCCTTCAACCGTAGCACACTGGAACTACGTTTGGTTTGACGAGCCTTATAAGATTGACACCAAGACCTTCGACGGCTTGTTGCCATACTACGATTTCACGCCAAGCAACATGAGTGCTGATGCAGGCTACCCTATCGCCTCTTCAGGTACCTACGCAGGAACATGCGGTGCTTTGGCTTTTGGTGACATAGATGGTAAACACGACCCAAGCAGTTGGGCATGGCAGCCTATCTACCTTGGAACTGACGGTTCTAATCTCATGATCCAGCTTATTATCGAGAAGGAAAACGGCAATTTCATCCTCCACGATTTGGTAATGAGTAAGATGGCAATGATTCCATTCGCAAAGAGCGGCAACACTACGGGCTTGGCCTTTACATGCCACAATGACGGACGTGACAACATCACAACCGTAAAATTCGGCATTGAGGTAGATGGCGAGAAGATGGGTACTTTCACATACGACCAGAAGACAGCCGGTGATGCCTTCAGAGAAATCACAGATGCCGACAATTCAAATATCCAGGTAGGTCTTCCTATTGACAAGAATTGGAGCATCGGCGAACATGAGGTAACTGTATATCCTGTGCTGGTAGAAGGTGAAAAACCAGCGGGTGATTTGACCAATGATAAACTGAGCACCAAGTTCAAGGTATATAAGGACAACTTCGACCGCACCAAGAATCTGGTAGAGTTCTACGCATGTCAGTTGTCAAAATACACTTACTTTGCTGACCAGGTACTCACCAAGCTTGGCAAGGCTCGTGAAGACGAAGATCTTGCTATCGTTTCTATCCACGGAGAAAGCCAGCAGCAAAACGAAGATGGATCTGTAGAAACATTATCAGATGTATTCACAGTACCAGAGGCTAACAAGTTGGCTTACTACTCTACTCCATCAGATGGTTCCGCTGCCTTCAACAGATACTTCTACGATAATGACGTGATCAATTTAGAGAAGGCTTTGACAGTGAACATGGCTGCTCAGGATGCAAGCGACCAGGATAATGTTGTTGGCATGCTCAACTCAATCATCAACGAGTCTGCAGCATATTATCCATCATTCTCTACCGTAGGTATCGATTCTAAGCTTGATGATGCAACAGGCAAGTTGAGCATCAAGGTAATGGGTAAGCTCATCAACCAATACCAGCAGCTGATTGGTGATGATGCCCGCCTCACTGTTTATCTCACAGAGGATAAGGTAATCGGCAAGCAGAACACAGGTGGTTCTATTGCAAAGCCTAGGTTCACCCACAACTATGTATTGCGCAAGATTGTGACTGGCACACTCGGTGATGCTCTCCAGACCAATGGCAACAGCTATGAGAACGACTATGAAGTTGAGCTTGATGATGCTTGGAAGAGCCAGAACATGCATATCATTGCGTTTGTAAGCCGTCCTATGAAAGAGACAGAGAAGGATGGCAAGACTGCTCTTGCATCTGCCATGAACGATCTTTGGGTAGATAACACCAACATGGTAGCAGTTGGAGAGAGTGACCTTACCGGCATTTCTAACGTTATCAACTGGAACGAGGTGAAAGAGGTGGGTCGCTACACCATCGATGGTCAGAAGTTGAATGCTCCAACCAAGGGTATCAACCTCGTGAAGCTTTCAAATGGCCAGACCATCAAGGTTATTGTGAAATAATATGAAGTAGTATGAAATCATAAAATGATAAAGCTCCCTTGGCATTTCTTAGTCAAGGGAGCTTATTTTATATAGATGCCATTCTACTTCACACTACACATTTGAAATGAAGCTTACTTCATCGTCAAATGAAGCCTATTGCAATGGCAGATGAAGCCTATTGCAATGACCAACGAAGCCTGCTTCGATAGCAAACTAAGCATTTTTGCTATATACACGTTCTTTATATTACTTTTAACCTACTTTACCATATTCCCTACTGCACATATTCTATCAGCTGCTCAGTTCTATCCGCCAGAAAAAGAGGGATATTGACAAAAGTATCATCCTTTTTGAGATTAAGCATGGAATATCTGATGCGCAGATGGGGAGAATACTTCCTGTTATACTCTATCAAACTGCGCCCGGTAACACTTGTTCCCGACTTCACCTCCATAGGAATCACATCCAAACCACGCTGAACGATGAATTCTACTTCCGCCGTATTTCCTGATGCCCAATAATGAGAACATTTGATGCCATTAGCCACCAGACTCTGAAGGATATAGTTCTCAGCCAAAGCACCCTTGTATTCCTTAAAGATTGGATTATCACTCAAGTATGCCTCAGGACTCAACTCTGCAAGAACTCGCAACAAGCCCACATCAAGACTGTAAATCTTGAAGATGCTTAAATCTTCATAAGATTTCAATGGTACCTGCGGAGTAGAACACAAACTTACCTTGTATATCAATCCTGCATTCTGAAGCCAGGTAAGAGCATCCTCATATTCACGGGCTCTCGCACCAGGACGGACCAGCTGATAAACAAATTTTCTGTTCTCCTTAGCCAACTGTGACGGTAATGACCGCCAAACATGCGAAATTCTATTGGCAAGCAAAGGCGTGGCATGCTTCACAAAGTCCAAGGAGTAATCCTGCAGTATATTACGAAGCGTAGTTTCCACACCTTCCAAATCTTTCTCTATCATCTTCATAGCCACTGCCGGCATTCCACCAGAAATGCGATAGGCGGTAAAAGCTTGCGAGAGACGGTCGAAAAACACATCAGGAAGCGGTTCCAGACTATCTATCGACATATAATATTGATAGAGTCCGGCATCACGCTGTTCCAGAAATTCAGAAAAAGTAACGGGATACATGTTCATGTGATCCACCTTTCCCACTGGAAACGAAAATCCCTGATGCCCAAAAGCCAACCCCAGGAGCGAACCGGCACAAGCCACAGCATACTCGGGGGTCTTTTCGCAGAAATATTTCATGGCACTAATGGCTTCCGGACAATCCTGTATCTCATCAAGGATAAGCAAAGTCTTATGAGGTAGGATTGGCTCGGATGTAAGATACGACAGCTGCTCGATGATTTGCTGCGGGTTCTTGGTCTTGCGAAAGATGTCACAAACACCCTCTTCTTCATCAAGACTGAAATAAGCACAATGTTCAAAGCTGTCTTCTCCAAATTTCTTCAGCACCGATGTCTTGCCTACTTGACGAGCTCCCAGCATCATCAATGGCTTGCGGTCTCTGCGCTCTTTCCATTGCTCTAATTCGTGAATAATCGTTCTGTTAAACATATCCCTTTATTTTTATCGAAGTGGGGAAAATGTGGAATTTTACACATTTTTGATACCTTTTTTGTGTAATTCTCCACATTTTCCATACTTGAGTCCATAATTATGGGGCAAAAGTACTAAAAAACAAGTAACGAAACAAACTTCCTCACGTTCTTTATATTACTTTTAACCTACTTTACCATATTCACGGAACAAAAAAAGAGTGCACTGTAATAAACAATGCACTCTTTTTTTATTATATCAATTCCTTATCCAGGAAATATTATCTGATGAACAGCAGCTCACGATACTTTGGCAAAGTCCAAAGTTCATCGGCTACGAGGAGTTCAAGCTTGTCTATCTGATAACGGATTTCCTCCATCTTTGGAGCTACCGTGTCGTGATAAGCTACGGCCTTCTCTCGCTCGCTCTCTATCTTGTTGGCTACCTTGCGGGCATCTACCAATGCCTCTACACCACGCTCTATTGCCTCGGTGCGCTCGGCTATCTCACGGATAATCTTCACGTTGCGGGCTGTCAGCTTCTTACCTTCCTCGCCACCAAAGATGTGAATCATGCCCTCTACATTCTTTGCCAGACGGCTCTGATAGTGGGTAGCCACTGGGATGATGTGGTTCATGCTCAGGTCGCCCATCACACGAGCCTCTATCTGAATCTTCTTGGTATAGGTCTCCCACTTCACCTCGTTGCGCGCCTTCAACTCGCTCTCGCTCATCACGTTGGTCTTGGCAAACATCTCGATGCTTTCCTTGTCCAGATAGCGGTCGAAGACCACTGGGCAGGATGCCTCGCAGTCCAGACCTCGCTTCTGAGCCTCTTCCTTCCACTCATCTGAATAGCCGTTGCCATCGAAGCGGATAGGCTTGCAAGTCTTGATATCCTCGCGTACAATATCTATAATAGCAGAAGTCTGGTCCTCACCCTTTGCTATCAAAGCATCAACACGAGCCTTGAAGTTAACGAGCGCCTCAGCTACGGCAGCATTCAGTACGATGAGAGATGACGCACAGTTGGCCTCTGAACCTACGGCACGGAACTCGAAACGGTTTCCGGTGAAGGCGAATGGAGAGGTACGGTTGCGGTCGGTATTATCAATCATCAACTCTGGAATCTCAGGAATATCCAGTTCCATTCCCTTCTTGCCTGCCAATGCAAAGAGTTCCTCCTTATCTGCCTTTTCTATATGGTCTAAGAGATCAGTGAGCTGCTTGCCCAAGAAAGAGGAGATGATGGCAGGTGGAGCTTCGTTGGCACCCAGTCGATGGGCATTGGTTGCACTCATGATAGAAGCCTTCAACAGACCGTTGTGCTTATACACACCCATCAGGGTCTCTACGATGAAGACTACGAAGCGAAGGTTATCCTCCGGAGTTTTGCCTGCCGCATGAAGCAGAACACCAGTATCGGTGCAGAGACTCCAGTTGTTGTGCTTACCCGAACCATTCACACCAGCGAATGGCTTCTCGTGCAAGAGAACACGGAAACTGTGCTTATGTGCCACACGCTTCATCAAACTCATCAGGAGCATGTTATGGTCAACGGCAAGATTGCACTCCTCATAGATAGGTGCCAGCTCAAACTGGTTAGGAGCCACCTCATTATGGCGGGTCTTGCAAGGGATGCCGAGTTCGAGCGCCTGAATTTCCAAATCTTTCATGAATGCCTGCACGCGCTCAGGAATAGTTCCGAAATAGTGGTCGTCCATCTGCTGGTTCTTCGCAGAGTCGTGTCCCATCAGGGTACGGCCCGTAAGCATCAGGTCAGGGCGTGCCGAATAGAGACTTTCATCCACGAGGAAATATTCCTGTTCCCATCCGAGATTGGTCTGCACCTTCTTCACCTGAGGGTAAAAATAGTGGCACACCTCGGTAGCCGCCTCACTCAGAGTATGGAGCGAGCGGAGCAGTGGGGCCTTGTAATCGAGGGCCTCACCTGTATAAGATATAAAAATGGTAGGGATACAGAGCGTATCGTCGATGATAAAGACTGGCGAAGTTGGGTCCCAGGCAGAATAACCTCTGGCCTCGAAAGTGTTGCGAATTCCGCCATTAGGGAACGAACTGGCATCAGGCTCCTGCTGAACAAGCAACTTGCCTGAAAATTCCTCTATCATACCACCCTTGCCGTCGTGCTCCACAAAAGCATCATGCTTCTCTGCAGTACCCTCGGTAAGAGGCTGAAACCAGTGCGTATAATGAGTTACCCCGTTTTCTTCTGCCCAAAGCTTCATGCCCGCAGCCACAGCGTCAGCGATGGAACGATCCAGACGATTACCATTATCAATCACATCGATGAGTTTCTCGTAAACATCAGATGGGAGATACTTGTACATCTTCTGGCGGTTGAATACATACTTGGCGAAGTATTCCGAAGGGCGAACCTTGGGAGCTTCCACCTCTACAGGTCTTTTCTTAAAGGCCTCGGCTACAACCTCAAATCTCAAATTAGCCATTCTTTTATCGTATTTATAAGTTTGCGGGTGCAAAGTTAGTAATTTTTTGGCAAAACACTAACATTTTGCTCACATTTTATGCAAATTTCAAACTTATATCAAATAAAATCACATCTTTATATATATTAGACAACCTTATCTGAATAAAATGAGACGATGAAACTATATATAATAAGGTAATGATACACTATATATAATAAGGTGACAAATTTGAATAAGAAAATAAGCATTTTAGAGTTACATATTTTTCCCCATTTTCTTCTTTTTTTCTCCTAAAAAAGATTTAAAAAATGCCTTTTTACTCAATATTGCGGTATAAGGTAGAATAATGGGGAAAAATATGTAATGGAATTCCCTCTTTTTTTATTAACTTTGCACCGACAATAAAAGAATGATGAACAACAGACTAACAAGTTATCAGCTGCAAGACTTTGCAGAAGAAGACGGCAATTCGGTTTTTTCCGACCCGGATTATGTAGTAGCATCTCCCCTGCTGCTATTTCCCGACGAAGAAGAAAGCATCAAGGTCAATTTCCTGATGATGCTCTTCTGTCTGGACGGCAATCTGTGCCTGAATTTCGACGACCGCAAGATAGAACTCTTTGCCGGCGACCTGCTGCTTGTTCCTCCCAACGTCATCGTTCACAGCATCCGCAAGAGCGAGAGGTGCCTCATCACGATGGTAGGCTATTCCCTCTCGGCAGTACGCCGTCTGCTGACGAGCAACCGAGATGCATGGATTATGTTCAATGCTCTCAACCAGAAACCGTTGATATCTTACAACCAGAAGATCATCCACAATTTCATCAGCACGTTCGTCAACATTCTGCGTTTCCGCAGCAATCGGCACGACCACTACTGCAACGAACTGAAGGAAAGTCTGATGGCGAGTATCTTCTTCTATGTAATCAACGACATTCACGTGCCTGCCTACGACAACGTGATTACCACGCAGCACAGGCACAGTGCCGACAGGATTTTTCTGGAGTTCTCCAATGCCCTGGCAGTTGACAACGGTTGCCATCGCACCGTGGCCTATTATGCTGACAAGCAATGCGTGAGTCCGAAATATCTCTCGAAGATTGTCAAGCAGTACACAGGAAAGCCTGCCATCGGCATCATCCTGGAACATGCAGTAGATAAGATCAGGGCTGAGTTGAAATACACCGATATTCCCATCAAGGAAGTAGCCGAAAGGTTCGGGTTCGACGACTATGCCTCGTTCTGCAAATTCGTGAAGACCCACATCGGATGCAGTCCGCAGAACTGCCGGAACAGCTGACAGAGTCTTACAGGAAAACTGAAAGGGAACTATCAGAAAGGCTGAAAAGGTCTGACAGAAAGACTATCGGTTTCATTGCTGCGACAAAATTAGAATTGATTCAACAAAAATAAATCAGTTAAATAAATACATTATTTATAGTTAAAAAACAAATCATTAATACTAACGACTATGCGCGTAATTATTGAAAAAAATTATGATGAGCTGTCACGTTGGGCAGCCAATCACGTAGTAGAGACAATCAACAAGTTCGCTCCAACAGCAGAGCGTCCATTCGTACTTGGTTTGCCAACCGGTTCATCCCCAATGGGTATGTATGCAGCGCTCGTAGAGGCTGTCAAGGAAGGCAAGGTATCATTCAAGCACGTCATTACTTTCAACATGGATGAATACGTAGGTTTACCAGAGTCTCATCCAGAGAGCTACCACTCATTCATGGCAAAGAATCTGTTCGATCACATTGATTGCCCTAAGGAGAACATCAACATTCTCAATGGTAATGCAGAAGACCTCGAAGCTGAGTGCGAGCGCTACGAGCAGAAGATCAAGGCTGCAGGCGGTATCGACCTCTTCATCGGCGGCATTGGTCCTGACGGCCACATCGCCTTCAATGAGCCTTACTCTTCCCTCACCTCACGCACTCGTGTGAAGACTCTCACCACCGACACCCGCATCGCCAACTCACGCTTCTTCGGCAACGACCCTGAGGCTGTTCCTGCTTTGGCTCTTACCGTAGGTGTAGGCACCGTGATGGACGCAAGAGAGGTGATGATTCTCTGCAATGGTCACAACAAGGCACAGGCTCTCCACGCTGCCATCGAAGGTCCAGTTACACAGGCTTGGACCATCAGCGCACTCCAGCTCCACAAACACGGCATCATCATCTGTGATGAAATGGCTACAGACGAGTTGAAAGTGGGAACCTACCGCTACTTCAAGGACATCGAGAAGAACAATATCTAAAAGACCCCTCGACCGAGAAAATTCCAACAGACCGAGAAAATTCCAACATTATCAATATATTACATTACATAAATATATTACGTTATGAGATTAAATCTTAGTTCACAAATCGTGCTCAACAAAGTACCTGTGGAATTCTACAAGCCTAAGACGACCGTGGAATACTCCGAAATCTCCCGCATGGAGAAAATTCATACCGATATCTTCGCATCTGTAAGCGAAGGCTGTAGTCATATTGCCGACTGCATTGAGAAGGGCATTAAGGCTGCCCAGCACGAAGGCAAGTATTATGTGATGGCATTGGGCACTGGCCTCTCTATCAATCCCGTATATGATGAATTGGTAAGCCGCTACGAGAAGAAGAAGCTGAGTTTCCGCAATGTTGTAGTATTCAATGCCTATGAGTATTACCCACTCCGCAAGGACAGTTCTATCCGCAGCATCAACCAGCTCAAGGAGCATTTCCTCGACCGCGTGGATATTGCAGAACAGAATATCTTCACCCTCGATGGCAGCATCGCACAAGAGGCAGTACAGGACACCTGCCGCCTCTATGAGCAGCGCATCAAGACCTTCGGTGGTCTCGACGTTGCCATCCTCGGCATCGGCCGCATGGGTAATATCGCAGCCAACGAACCGGGGTCAAGCATCCAGTCGCTCACCCGTATCATCCTCATCGGCAATATGTCACGCGAGGAGATGGAAAACAGCTTCAAGACCAAGGAGCAGGTTCCTCCATGTTCACTCACAATGGGTGTTGGCACTCTCCTGACAGCCAAGACCGTATTCCTGACAGCATGGGGCGACGAAAAGTCTGAGATTATGCAGAAGGTGATAGAGGGCAACATCACAGATACCCTGCCTGCTACTTTCCTGCAGACACACCCAAACGCACAGGTGGTATTGGATTTGAGTGCAGCTGCCCATCTTACCCGCATTGAGCACCCTTGGTTGGTTTCATCATGCGAATGGACAGACAAGTTGGTACGTTCTGCACTGGTTTGGCTCTGCCAGAAGATTAACAAGCCAATCCTGAAGTTGACCAACAAGGACTACAACGAGAATGGTCTGAGCGAGCTGTTGGCTCTCTATGGTTCTGCATACAATGCTAATATCAAGATTTTCAACGACTTGCAGCATACCATCACCGGTTGGCCTGGTGGTAAACCAGACGCTGACGATACCTATCGTCCAGAGCGTGCCAAACCATATCCAAAGCGTGTCGTAGTGTTCTCTCCACACCCAGACGATGACGTTATCTCTATGGGTGGAACCATCCGTCGTCTGGTTCAGCAGCACCACGACGTGCATCTGGCTTACGAGACATCCGGCAACATCGCAGTAGGTGATGAGGAAGTAACACGCTTCATGCACTTCATCAATGGTTTCAATCAGCTCTTTGCAGAATCCAAGGACAGCATCATCGCCAACAAGTACAAGGAGATCAAGACATTCTTTGCCAACAAGAAGGAGGGCGACTTCGATACAAGAGACATTCTTACCATCAAGGGTCTTATCCGTCGTGGCGAGGCACGTATTGCTTGTACCTATAATGAGATTCCGCTGGATCATGTCCACTTCCTCGACCTTCCATTCTATGAGAGCGGCAAGATAGAAAAACTCCCTATGACCGAGAAGGACGTAGCAGTAGTAAGACAGTTGCTGCAGGAGGTGAAGCCTCATCAGATCTATGTAGCTGGCGACTTGGCAGACCCTCACGGCACACACCGCAAGTGTACTGACGCCGTATTGGCTGCCATCGACCTCGAGAAGGAGGCAGGCGCAGAGTGGCTGAAGGATTGCCGCATCTGGATGTATCGTGGAGCATGGGCAGAATGGGAGATAGAGAACATCGAGATGTGTGTTCCATTGAGTCCAGAGGAATTGCGTGCTAAGCGTAATTCTATCCTGAAGCACCAGTCTCAGATGGAAAGTGCTCCTTTCCTCGGCAATGACGACCGTCTCTTCTGGCAGCGTGCGGAAGACAGAAACCGCGCTACAGCCCAGTTGTATGATAACTTGGGTCTTGCTTGCTATGAGGCGATGGAAGCATTCGTAGAATATAAACCTTTATAATCTGATTCAGATTCCATAACTGAATATGTCTTAAGAGCCCTCAGCTGAATTTCAGCTGGGGGCTCTATTTTTAGGCACTGATTACGAGGTTCTTTTGGGATTGGTGAAGAGTTTCGCAGTGTCATGTAATCCCCCTGCTGTCTTTCGGAAAAATCGGACAACTTTCTCTGGTATAACACGAACTTTTCCTCATGTAACATTTTTGTATATTTCCCTCTTTATGTAACATTAGCGAAAGTTATTGTTATATTACAAAAATATAAATCATCGGAAAAGTTGTAATTTTGCATCGCATTTTCAGAGTAAATCTGGAATTAAAACAACGCTAAAATTATAAAATCTTAAGTACCATTGTCCCCCGCGAATATAAAATCATCACATTTGGGAACATATACGTTTAATCATTTTGGAATCACCATTGTTTGTATTGATGTTTCTTTGTAAAAATTTATGTTATGAAAAAATTATGTTTAATTTTAACTGTATTGTATGCTATTTGGGCTAATTGTAGCGCTCAATCACTTAACATCGCTCAAAATCTGCTGGAAGGTAATAGTTCGACGTTTGAGTCAGGCATGGGTTCGTGGACTTGCAATGATAATTATGCATGTTCAATAGCAAGCGAAAGTGGACACAACGGTAAATATCTTAAGCTTACAAATACCGGAGCTGTTAATGATTATGACAAGCAGATGGAATACAGTCTTAGCGGTCATACTCCAGCTAAAGGAAAAAGATATGTCATCAAGTTCTGGGCGAAAAGAAATGGAGACTCAGGAAATGGTAAAATCAAGGTCCTTCTTCAGAAAAACGAGGCTGGTACATGGCCTCAGCAGGCATTTAATAACAATCCATTTGATGTAACTAACGAATGGAAGCTTTACGAATTTGACATAACTCCAACCCGAGATGACTATGAGGTAATAAAAATAAACTTTGGTAAGTGTGGCGAGGTGCTGATTGATGATATTGAGTTTGGTGTAAAGACCGATAACGTAGCACGCACTATAAATGTCGAAGGCAAAGAGCGTGGATACTGGCTCTATGTACCTGCTTCTGTGGAAGGACGAGAGAATGTGCCAGTGGTATTCTCTCTCCACGGACGTGGTGGTACAGATGATCCGAATGACGTCAATTCAAGTATATATGGCAAACCAACTTTTACCTCACTTGCAGATAAAGAAGGCTTCATCGTGGTTTATCCTCAAGGACGAAATGGAACGAATAAAGCAGACTATCCCGACGACGGCGACTGGAATAAAGGTTTTGAAAATACTACCGGTTGGGAAGCCACTGGAAAAGAGAATGCAGATACAAAGTTTATCAAGGCACTTGTGGATAAGATACAGGCTGACTACAAGACAAGGAACGCTTCCAACAGCAATATCTCCGTCGATCCGAAGAAGTTCTACCTCTGTGGATTCTCCATGGGCGGCATGATGACATACGCTTGTGCGAAAGTGCTCAATGGCACATTTGCGGCATACGGTTCATGCAGTGGCTACCCTCTCAATGAGTTTCACATGAACCTCGCTACGGAAAACCCTATTCCGTTTATCCATCTGCATGGCAATAAAGATAATATGCTTGGCATCAAGCATCTCAACACCATCATAGAAAACCTCCTGTTCCGCAATGGATGCGACCTCTCAAATCAGGTTATTAATAAGGACTGGGTTACGACCAGAGAGAATGGTGAAGAGCTTAATTTCAAGAAATATGATTTCATAGGTGTGAAGGGAGTGCCTGTCACCACTGTCACATTTGATGGACTTTGGCATAATATAGAAGCGAGCGCACCTGCTTATCTTTGGAATTTCTTCAAAGGCAAGACTACTGATATGTATAAGTCTGACATAGAGTGGAAATGGGATATGCCAACGATAAACAAGCTAATTGCCAATAGCCCAAGCGGCAATGTTAATGCTTTTACTTACGGTTGGAATCATGTGATCAATGGCGAGGACAGGTCGCTGACTTACGGTGGAGGAGGCAACACTACGTGTTCGATCAAAGATTGTACAAGTGCTAAAACTGACTGTAACGGCAATCATAATGTCTATAATTCCATTCAGCTCACTGCTGGAAAGCACACTCTTTATGCTCAGATGACGAGCACATCTGGAGTATCATCAGTGACATTGCGAAATATCCTCACCGGTGCAGAGACCGTTGCACGTAAGGTAGTCGACAACAGTGGCACCCATGCCCCTACTACTTTCAATGTGCTGTATGAGTTTGAAGTAGGAGAGGGCGCGGAGTTTTCTCTTGAGCTCAAGCGTTCAGATGTAAACAGTCGCTGCACCCTGCTTGAAATCCATAAAGGGTCCTACAGACCAGATGGCGTAAAGGATCAGAGCCAGGATAATACCTCCGCCAACCTCGATGACGGTAAATTGGCTGAGTTGACATTCGAAAATGGTGAAAATGGTGTCGATATATATCCTCTGACATCAGGCTATGGAGCCGATCTTACTTCTGTTGATGGAAATATGAAGCTCTATCTGAAGAGCCGACTTGGCATCCAAGATGGCAAGATTGACAATAAGGATAAGTATATCGTGAAGGATGCTGTTTTCGGACATTATTTCCAGAATATCCCTGATGCAGATATCTATGACAGATATGGCGCATCAGACTATATGCGCGTAGTATTGGGTGAGAAGAATTCCCTTTCTGGCCATGATGATATAGATGGAATACAAACCACAGGTAAGGTGACAATAGGATTCTGGGTAAATGGAGATTTAGCAGTCAATCGTGGACTGGCTTATGACGAGCCGTCAATGTTCTATATTGCAGGAGATACGTATAAGGGACCGAATCCAGATCAAGATCACGGAGAATATAATCCTCATATGTTTAATATCACCTGCAGTGGTGGACTTACAGGCTATATGAATGATGGTAAATTCACATATAATAGCGGTACAAGCAGTTTTGGCGAGTTGTGTGACACAAAGTCCAACGCGGATGACACAAAGTCCAACGCGGATTTCTACAACAAGAATTTCTATAAGGACTGCAACTGGCATTACATCACTTACCAGATGTATGACAACCTGTCACGATTTAATATGTATGTAGATGGAGAACCGACATGTTTGGGTGGCTATGCCACCACGCATAATGCCGGGTCGCTGGAAGAGTGTATCAAAGGACTGAATAGCATAGTGCTCGGTGGTGCCAATGCCAACAATGTGGATTTCTCCTATGACGTGGCGTTTGCCTATGACGACATCGTAATCTATAATCGTGTGCTGTCAAAGCGTGAGATCAATAGGATTATCGAGAAAAAGAAGTATTCACCGTCAGTTTGGCATTTCGATCGAAATCTGGAAAACAACATTTTCTGCAATCGTGATTTGCTGGACAAGAACATGTGGGCTTCATCCGATGGCGGTTATACGCTCAATACCAATTTCTCCTCAGCAGCAGCATTGACCTATGATGGAATCACTGAGATTCCTGCTTTCAAGGGCTTGCGGTTTGTCACTAATGGTGAACAAAAGATAAAGATAGATGCAAAGAGCGGTGCTCTCCGTCTTTCACAGGGCGTCAAGGTGGTGTTCTCCAATCTGGCAAAGGATACCTATGTGAGGATGGAATACAAGAAAGATGATAATGTGAAGTGGGATAATCCTGAGTTAAATAATGTAACTATAACAGGCGATACTCTTTCGACAAGTCATGGTTGTGTTAGAAAATTTTTCAAGGTTGGTGATACAACATCTGGAGAAAACAGCATTACTATGCCATCTGACATAAACATAATCCGAATGGAAGCCACTAACAAGTATTTCGCACAGATAAAGTTTGAGGATAAGGATAATAATGTGGTTAGTGTGGTGAATCCTTCTAATAACGAGTCACTTCCACATAAGGCCCTGTATGTCAATGGAGAAAAGTGTTCCACTAATGGTACGAGTTATCATTTCAAGTATACGAGTTCTTCTCCTCATGTGGCTTCCATTAACAATGACGGAAACGTCACTTTGCATGGCATAGCCGGCAGCACTGTGATAACGGCAGAGCTCATCAATGACGAGAATAAGTATGATTGTGACATCTATGACCAGTATGCCTTTGAGCCATCAAATCGTATCTTCTCATCCTATGAGATTGTAGTGACGCCAGATCCAAACACATCATGCAGGGTGGAAGACAAGATAGAGTACAAAGTCGGTCAGACATTGGAAAATAAAAACGGGACTGTCAGCGTTACTCTCGGAGGATGGACTTATAATGATGGTAAGTATTATGGTAATACAGACTCATATACGGCAAAAACATTCTGGGAAGGACATAAATTCGAGAAGAATGCTAACCGAAAAGGTTACCTTGAAAATAGCCGTAAGACGGAAGAAGACGTATTCCATGAATTCTTCGATGGCAAAGCGACATTCTCCACAAATGGCAGTTGTGCGGCGAAGAGCGAGCAACTGAATGTGGATGAAGATCATACTTATGCCGCAACAGGCAACTATTCTGCCCCGAAAAACAACGAGTCTGTTGCCAACGAGACACCTTGGCTCTTGCCTTGCCGTGGTTCGCACATCAAGATAGAGCCTACAGATGCAGGATTGATCTCTGTCTATGTGATGCAGGAGGGATGTGTCAGTCACGATAACGAAGATGAGCCTATCGACGTTACAGTCAAGAAGGTATATGTGGCTGACGAGAAAGGCAAGATAGTCAAGGAAGTGGTGGCGGACACCAAGAGTAAGGTGGCAGCGCAGATGTGGAAAGATGATGGACGCGCCAGAGCCGAGTATCGCTGGAACAATTCAGAGCTCGCTTATAATGAAGCAACAAAGAACTCCTTCCAGAATAAAATCAAAGACGATGACAAATGGTCATTCCTCGACAACTGGCCTAATCCGGGTATGCAGCAGCACGTCTTCAAACTTGGCAAAGATGAAGATGGACATGTGCTGATCACTAAGGGCATTGTCAGATATACATTCAATGTGCTTCCTGGCAAGACCTATTACATCTTCTCAAATACGGCAAAGCTCGGACTGGCAGGCTTTACATTCAAGCAAGGCATACATGCTCAATATGATCAGGTGAAACCAGACGCTAAGCATTATGAATGGAGGGCAACTGGCGAATTTGTGAACGTTCCAAAAGACCCAGATATCACGCTTGAGGATGATGGAACAGACTATTCTGCACGTACAGAAAAGAATGTGGATGTTAAGCTTAATCGCAAGTTCTACAAGAACTATTGGAATGCCATCTGTCTGCCTTATTCCATCAATAGGAGACAGATAGAGGAGGTCTTCGGCGACGGAACCATGGTGGTGCTGATGAAAAAAATCGACACTTCCAACAAGAAAGTGATGTTTATCGAGCATGTCAATCAGGACATCATCGCCGGTTATCCTTATCTTATTTTCCCTACCGATAAGGCAGATACTAATAAGAAAGACCATCCAGTCATCAATGGCATAAAAACCCGCGCCACATTCGGTGAGGCTAACAGTCCGATATTCACCGTAGGAACAGACGGTACGACCTATACTGATGGCAAAATGCAGCCGAATGCCCTCGTGTTCAAAGGTACATTCTCTAAGGCTGATTTGCCTGTAGGTTCCTATGTGATAACAAAGTCGGGCACTCTCGCTAATGTCTCACAGACAGGACTTTGGATAAATCCTTATCGAGCCTATATCCATTTCAATCAGACCACTCCTGGAGCCAAGGCTATCAAGCTCGCTTCGATGGGATTTGCCGGCATTGATGATATGGAGGGCGAAACCACTTCGATAGAGGATCTGCTCTTCAATGATGGAATAATGACACGACCAGCAGATGTCTTTAATGTCAATGGACAGAAAGTACGCTCTAAAGCTGAAAATCTTTACGGGCTTCCTAAGGGAGTGTATATCGTGAACGGTAAGAAATATGTAAACAAATGATTTCTAAAATGATGAAAAGAAAATATATAACCCCGGTAGTGTATTTCTTCAAATTTGAAGAGGAATCAGAATTGCTCGGCAATTCTATCAATAAAGCTAATTGTACTAATGCCGCTACTGATGTTGATAGAGACATCATGGATAGTGAGAAAACAGGTTTACCAGTTGTTAATAATGGTGTAACTCAGGACCAATTTGGTGCAAAAGACCATGGTTGGCTCTTTGATGACAATGCTTTCTCTGACTCCTGGTAGGATTCAGACTTGAATGAAAACAGAAAACCTGTCTTGCATCTCAGTACATTCGTAGCGCGAAAGAGCCACGCCGCGAATGTTCTGAGTAGCAAGACAGTTTTTTTTGCAAAAGATATAGATATGTAGATTCTAACTTAAAAGTGGGCTCAGTTTATTATCAGTTCTAAGGGATAGTTGAAAGGATGAAATAGAAAGGTAACTACAAGGCGTTCTTTAGCCAAATCGAAGGAAAATTACTCGATTTGGCTAAAGTATAACCTATTCTATAGCCAAATCGAGTTAAAATTCATCGATTTGGCTAAAGAATCCTTGTTTTTCTCGGATAATTATCTTATATTTGCACCATCATTAAAGTTAGATTAAAAAGGTATGGAGCAAATTATCGGACGAAAGAAAGAAATCGAGCTGTTGACAGAATATTATCATTCTGGCAAAGCTGAGTTTGTGGCTGTATATGGCAGGCGTCGTATCGGCAAGACTTATCTTGTGAGAAATCTCTTCCGTGATAAGTTTGCCTTTGATATGTCTGGGTCTATAGAGGCACCAGCTGAGGCGCAACTCTCTAATTTCGGGTTTGCGCTGAGGGAATATGGAGATTTCAAACAGCCTATTCCTACGAATTGGACAGAGGCTTTTGAGGCATTAAAACAGTTGTTAAAGGCAAAAATGAAAGGAGAACGACTCGTTGTTTTTATCGATGAACTACCATGCTTGGATACGCCGAAATCTGGTTTCCAACAGGCTTTTGAGCACTTTTGGAACGGATGGGCAGCTTACCAAAGTGAAATCATGCTTATCGTTTGTGGCAGTGCCACGTCGTGGATGATAGCTAATCTGATAGATAGTCATGGTGGGCTTCATAATAGGATAACGCACGAGATGTATCTTGCTCCTTTTACTCTTCGTGAGACGGAACTGCTGCTGCAAGCTTATGGATTCTCATGGACTCGCATTTCTATCCTTCAGATATATAGCATCCTTGGTGGGGTGCCTTATTATCTCAGTTTGTTGGATAAAAAGCAAGGTGTGGAAGGGAATGTCGACAGATTGTTTTTCTCATCCCACGCTGAACTGAAGCGAGAATATGGAAGACTATATTCGTCCTTGTTTAGAAATTCTGAGGCCTATATGCGTGTCATAGAGGTACTTGCCTCATGCAGACAAGGTATGACCCGAAAGGAAATCATGGAGAAATTGAAGCTGAAATCGGGTGGAACTTTGACAAAGGTTCTTAGTGAATTGATAAATTGCGATTTCGTAAGAGGGTATAATACCAGGGATAAGAAGATAAAGCAGAAAGATCAAATCTTTCAGCTCACCGACCTCTATACATTATTTTATATGACGTTTTGCCATCCTGGTACGACGGACACGGGATATTGGACTCACTTGATGGGAAAACCTCGTCAAAATACTTGGTATGGCTTGGCTTTTGAGCGAGTTTGTATGTTGCATATTCCTCAAATCAAGCATTTCTTGGGGATAGACCAAATCCATACCGAGTATTATTCTTGGCGAAGTAAGGTTTCAAAGCCAGCTGCGCAAATCGACTTACTGATAGAACGTGCCGATAATCTCGTGAATCTATGCGAAATCAAGTATTCGCAGATGCCTTACACAATCACTAAGGAGGAGGATATGCGCATTCGTAATCGTATGGCTGATTTCGTGGCAGAAACAGGGATAAAAAGTGGTATTATCACAACGATGATTACTACTTTTGGCGTGCGCCTTACACAGTATGCAGCCTTGGCTCAAGTACAAATTACAATGGACGACCTGTTCGGATAAAGTCGTATAAACAAATGAGGGTGCGTCACAGACTTATGACACACCCTCTTATATGCTTTTCATATCATAATGACTAAAATATATTCACAATGATTTAACATATATTATCTCCAAACCGGGAGATTAATTCTTGTTTAAAATCGTTTGAGAAATTACAACCTCCGTATCTGTTATTAGTTGATTATCAGTATTATACGCTATAAACGGTAGAAAAGTGGCTGTATGGATTCTGTTTAGATACAAAAAAGTGAAGATTTAACGTATTTAACCTCCATTTACAACATTTCCAGTGTCTGAGTATAGTATTTCTATCATTTCGTTGGCTATTTTGTGGTCAGCGATTCGCATAACATTGTTTGTTTCCGAATTGTAACCAAAGAAGTTTATGTTCCCATACCAGACAATAGA
>OJKP01000018.1_pt1 | contig 152961 bp, 102 predicted proteins | sample 1596521 | NCBI WGS metagenome assembly OJKP01 (sample SAMEA4350130, study PRJEB24818) | metagenome | biome: human; feature: gut; material: faeces | place: Denmark | collected 2013-09
GCCTCCCGTAGGAGTTTGGACCGTGTCTCAGTTCCAATGTGGGGGACCTTCCTCTCAGAACCCCTACTGATCGTCGCCTTGGTGGGCCGTTACCCCGCCAACAAGCTAATCAGACGCATCCCCATCCTTCTCCTTCACATTTCGTTCACGTTAGATGCCTGCTGTGAACCGCATATCGTGTTAGGCCGCCTTTCGACGGGTTATCCGATGGACAAGGGTAGGTTGGATACGCGTTACTCACCCGTGCGCCGGTCGCCATCATCGGTTGCAAGCAACCAACATGCTGCCCCTCGACTTGCATGTGTTAAGCCTGTAGCTAGCGTTCATCCTGAGCCAGGATCAAACTCTACATTGTAAAATATTTTCTACTGCTGACAACTAAGCCGAACTAAGCCTTTTTAAGCCGAGCTAAGCCTGCTGAAAGCATTTGTTTGTATCTGTTCAGAACGAGCTTCCTTATTATTGAAGTTTTAACCTTATTGTAAGATTAACGGTTCGTATTTTACCCAAGTCTGTGCATTATAAATAATGTAAAACTTGCTTCTTGTACTACTTGTCTGTTTATGTAAATCTTTTCAAAGAACTCTTTCTTTTTCGCTTCCTACCCCGACAATTATCTCGTTGTTAGCTCGATTATTTCGTTCTCGAAAGCGGATGCAAAGGTATAACAAAAAACAATACCGTGCAAGTGTTTTGACAAAAAAGTTTCAAAAAAGTTGCGTTTTTAGGCTCAATTTGACTTAAATCAACGAAAATAGGCAAGTTTCGGTGGTTAAACGCCTAAAATGAGGGTATGGATGTAATGGAAGTGTGTTGTGAGGGTTTTGGAATTAAGGTGTATGTATTGTGACTGATTGACGTAAAAGTATAAGAAGCGTGTCGGGCGGCGAACGGAATCTGATCAGACGGCGGACGGAATCTGATCGGATGGCGAACGGAATCCAATCGGATGGCGGACGGAATCCGATGATGGGAATTGGTGTTTTAAGATATAGAAGTTGTAGTGTGGTATTAATATATTATAATGTGTAGGGGGAATTGGTGCGAAAAAGGGGTTGATTTGCCGATAAAATCTTGCACACTATGAGAATTTTGTGCATAAAACAAAAGTATTTTGCGATAAAGATGCAGTTTTTTGCACACTTTTATTGGTGGGTGTGCAAAAAGTTATACCTTTGCAGTCGGAAATGGCAAAAAGATTGTGCATAAGTGTGCAGAATATTCCATTAGAGTTCACTAACAAGGATAATATACATTATATAATAATAGAACATTATGTCTTTTAACTTACTGAAAGGAAAGCGCGGTATCATCTTCGGCGCATTGAACGACGCATCTATTGCGTGGAAAGTAGCAGAACGTGCCGTTGAGGAAGGCGCACAGATTGTATTAACCAATACTGCGGTGGCTTGCCGCATGGGTACAATCGACGAACTCGCCAAGAAGACCGGCGCAGTAGTTATCCCAGCAGATGCGACATCTGTAGAGGATTTGACCAACCTCTTTGTGCAGGCACAGGAGGCTCTGGGTGGCAAGATCGACTTCGTGCTGCACTCATGCGCTATGAGTGTAAACATGCGCAAGAAGCGTACTTACGATGATCTTGACTATGGTTTCTTGAACAAGACCCTCGACATCTCTGCAATTTCGTTCCATAAGATGCTTCAGGCAGCCAAGAAGCTCGACGCTCTGTCGGAGAACGCTTCGGTGCTGGCTCTGACCTACGTGGCTTCTCACCGTACATTCTTCGGCTACAACGATATGGCGGATGCCAAGTCGCTGTTGGAGTCGATCGCCCGCAGCTTCGGCTACATCTACGGTCGCGAGAAGGGCGTGCGCATCAACACCATCTCTCAGTCGCCTACGTTCACCACAGCGGGCAGTGGCATCAAGGGCTTCGACGGTCTGTACGACTTCTCTGACCGTATGTCGCCATTGGGCAATGCGAGCGCTGACGAGTGCGCAGACTACTGCGTTGTGATGTTCTCTGACCTGACAAAGAAGGTGACGATGCAGACTCTGTTCCACGACGGCGGCTTCTCGAGCATGGGTATGTCGCTGCGCGGTATGACACAGTACAACAAGTCGTTCCTCGACGAGAACCGCGACGAGCAGGGCAACATTATCTACGGATAAGCGATTGTTCTACGGATAAACAACAGACATGAGCCGTACCAATAATGCGACGGCTTACGCAGAAACAATAAAAAAGCGAGTAGCAGAGGTTGTGAAGCCTCGGCTACTCGCTTTTTCCATTTTATCAAGGCAATACATTCTATTAACGTCAATACAATACGTCCATTCGGACAACAACACGGATTTATTTAGCCACCGCTATACGCGCCTCCTGCAGCACACCGTCCATGAATGTGTCGGGGTTCACCTTCTTCAGCGTGCTCTTCATCTCGTCGATGATCGATGTGCAGGTTTGCTTCTCGTTATCGGTGAGCAGTTTGCTATGCTCTCGGCACAGACGCGCTATCTTGACAACGATGCCCGTCTGCAGCGTCTTCGCATCGGCATCCTTTATGGCATCGAGGAAGGCAGCGCGCAGATTGCCGAACTGGAGCATGAAGTCGATGTCGGTCTTCACCTCGTTATTTGTAGCCGAAGGAAACGAGCGCGAATTGAAGACACGCACATTGCCGTCGTTGTCGTAGGTGGTTGTGGTGACGCCGTTGTCGTCGAGGACGGTCTGCGTGCGCAACATGCTGCCCTTATTAATTGGCTTCAATGCACCTCTGACGCCCGACTTGAACTCCTTAAAACGAGCCGGCATCACGCCGTAGATGTGATAGTAGTAGCAATGATACTTGCGGCTATCCTTGAACCATACAGCCAGATAGGCGTGACGGCGCATGGGGTCGGCGGCATCCGTGAAGCACAAACCATAGTAGACGTGCGATTTGTGTGCACCCAGCTCTACGCTGTATTCGTTGTTGGCTCCATAGTCGTACAGACGGTTGGTAGCGAGCGAGCTGCTGCCCGGCTTCTTGATGAACACATTGTAGGCGTCGGACTTCGCCAGTAGCAGTTCCTTCTCTATCTGTGCGAAGAGTTTCTTCTTTTTCGCAGGAACGGTGAACTCGGTGAACTTGCAATAGCTCACGCCGCTATCGGCACAAACGACATTATAGTCGGAGTTGGACCGCACTTCGGTAGAAGGATCGTTCAGCACAATCTTGAACACCTTTTCGATATTACTCTGCGCAGAAGCCGCAAACGTCTGCACTAAGAATATTGCCATTATTAAAATCTGTCTCATACGTAATATATTTACAGGGTTGTTTGTTATGTTTTCTTTATTATGGGTTATTGCTGTATGCTGTTGCCCGTGGCTTCCGACCCGTACTCGTCAGCCTCAGCGTCGTCAGCCTCGAACAGTTCCATAGCCTGAAGCTCGAGCTGATTGATCTCTGCCGACTGGTTGGCATTTATGGCATGAAGCAGGATGTCGGCTTGGCGCACAGCTTCCTCTATATCGGTGGAGTCGGCATGAGTGGATGCGCTCCTGTCAGCCTCAGCCACATACACCTTTGGCGGACGCGGCTGCCAGTAAGGACGAACAGACTTGTGCAGGCGCCGTTTCTCGGGCTGCTGCTTCACGCTGTCTGCGAGAATACGCTGCGGTTGTTCGGCGGAAATGCTGTCGGCGACAGAATCAGCAGGCACAAGGCGAGCGGCTTGCTGAGCCAACGGCGCGTTCGACGACTGACCAGACGGCGTATTGTCGGGAAGCAGTGCCGAAACAGCAAACACAAGCACAGCAACGGCAGCAGCCGATGCCACCCAAAGCAGAGTGTTGCGCAGCGTGAAGCGCTGCACAGCCGGAGCTGCAGCCTCATTCTGCAGGTCTTTCTCAGCCCTTTCTGGAGCGAACATGCAGAACATTTCGCGATACGCGCTCCAGTCGGCGGCAGATATAGCGTCAGGTCGGTCGGCGTCGGTAGCCGTGCAGAAGAACTCCGCCAATGCGGTCTCCTCCTCAACGGTAGTGGCGCCGTCCATGTAGCGCTTCAGAAGTGATATTATTTGTCGGTCAGTCATGTTCTGTTCCTTTCCTTTATCTGATTGAATAGTTTTCGTCGTGCCGAGGAGAGCATCGTCGCCACCGAATCCTTGCTGATGCCTAATATGGCGGCAATCTGCTCATTTGTGCGGTGCTCGGTCTGACGCAGCCTCATCACCTGCATCTCGCGCGGCGGCAACTGCTCTATGCGCTGACGCAGCCATTGCTCGTCCTCTTTCCATTCGAGCTGACTCTCGGGAGTATTGTTGTCCGACTCCTGCTGCAAAAGCCAGGACGTGTGCGCCTCGTCGCCGCTGATGCTTGTCGGGTGCTGCCGTCGCAACATGTCAATAGCCACATTGCGAGCTATGACAGCCGCAAGGCGAGCGGCATGGGCTGTGTCGCGGAGAGAGTCGTGCACAGCCCAAAGCCTAAGCATCGCGTCGCTTGCCGCATCGTCCGCATCATCGGCACGCGCAAGATAGCGGCGGGCATAGCCTTGAGCTATGTTGCGCAGTTGTGGCGACATCTGTTCAAACTGTATTTGGTTCACGGTAGTCGGATATTCGTTAGCTTTATTCTATTTTTACACGCATAAGTGCTGGGGCTGCACGCATTATGGACGGGCGATGATGACGCCGTCGGGAGAGTCCGGTCTGCGCGAATTGTAAGTATTGCCTGTTACGTTCACATTACTGCCCATGTTGAGCAGTTTATCGTACTTCAACATACTGTCGCTTATCTTGCCCGAACCTAAGACATAGTTTTTATAGTTGCCGGCTTTACCCGAAACAGAGATGCGACCAGAGCCGGTAAGCGTACAATTAAGATTGGCAGCCTTGCTTGTCCGGCAGTTGATTGTGCCCGAACCAGCCATCGTCAGTCCTACATAATCAGCCTTCACATCGTCGACAAGGATAGTGCCCGAGCCAGCGTTGTTGAAGTTGGCATGACTGGCTACTACCTGGCTCACGGCAATCTTGCCCGAACCAGCCTGATTGAACGTGACAGCCGTCGACTTCATCTTGCCAACAACAATCTGTCCGCTGCCACTCATATTGAACACGCTCACGTCCGGTGCTTTTACATGCACAACAACGCTGCGTCTGTCCGACGAATCGGAAGTTTCGACATACACATTGCCAATGACATTGCCGTACTTTGAGATGTTCAGATCCGAACCATTGCTCCCTACGCGTATCCGGTCGAATGCTGCGGCATCGCCCACAAGACGAACCTCGTATGTACTACCCTGTTCGTACACCACTTTAATCGAACCGACAACGTTTATCACGCTGAAAGGTTTCACACTAAGTTTCTTCTCGCTCTTCTCAGCTCCGTATACCGACGCGGTAAGCATGAGCATCGCAGCCGTCAATATCAAAACAAACTTTCTCATAAGATTATCTCCTATCTATTTAAGTTGCACATTATATCTATGTATAGGTAAGTGCTGAAAGAAGGTCTCAGCGCCCTGCCCTTTCTATAAACAATAACGCAAGAAAGGGAAATTCTAAATATGCGGACGCCGCATTTAACACATATTTAACATGTTTCAAATTAATAAAGCGTAATTTGAACCGAACAAGCGATGCTTTGCTTTGCGACTATCAATAAAATATCGTAACTTTGTAAGCAACAATATATCAACTTGTTTTTATCCTAAGACTCATATACAACTATGAAATCGTTAAAAGAATTATATAGAATAGGCAAAGGCCCGTCGAGCAGTCACACAATGGGACCGCAGAAGGCGGCACAGACCTTCGCTGCGCACAACAAGGACGCAAAGTCGTTCGAGGTGACGTTATACGGCAGCCTGGCAGCAACGGGCAGAGGTCACATGACCGACGTAGCCATCGACGAGGTGCTGCGCCCTATCGCTCCGCTGAGCATCGTGTGGCAGCCGAAGGTGTTCCTACCCTATCACCCGAACGGCATGAAGTTCGTAGCGTTCGATGCTGAAGGCAATCGCATGGACGAATGGATTTGCTACAGTGTGGGTGGCGGCGCACTGTCGGAAGGCGAGAAGAGCCGCTGGTTCAACAACAAGCGCGACGTGTACCAGAAGAACACGCTGCACGAGATACAGCAGTGGTGCGAGAATCACGGACGCGGCTACTGGGAGTACGTTGAAGAGTGCGAGGATGAGGACATTTGGGAGTATCTGATGGAGGTTTGGCGTGCCATGCAGGAGGCTGTTGAGCGCGGCATCGACCACGAAGGCGCACTACCTGGTCCGCTGAAGCTGCCACGCAAGGGTCCAATCTACTACGTAAAGGCGAGCGGCTACAAGCAGTCGCTACAGTCGCGCGCACTGGTTTACGCCTACGCCCTGTCGGTGAGCGAGGAGAACGCATCGGGCGGCACCATCGTCACCGCCCCCACCTGCGGTTCGTGCGGTGTATTGCCAGCCGTGCTCTACCACCTTGCAAAGGGACACAAGTTCAGCGACACACGCATACTGCACGCCCTCGCCACAGCCGGAATCTTCGGCAACGTGGTGAAGCAGAACGCCTCAATCTCGGGTGCCGATGTAGGCTGCCAGGGCGAGGTAGGCGTAGCGTGCGCCATGGCTTCTGCAGCAGCCTGCCAGTTGTTCGGTGGCAGTCCGTCGCAGATAGAATATGCAGCCGAAATGGGACTGGAGCATCACCTCGGCATGACGTGCGACCCAGTGTGCGGATTGGTACAGATACCGTGTATCGAGCGCAACGCTTTCGCCGCTACTCGCGCTCTCGACGCCAACCTCTATGCGTCGTTCTCCGACGGAACACACAGCGTGTCGTTCGACCGCGTGGTGAAGGTAATGAAGCAGACCGGTCACGACCTGCCGTCGCTCTACAAGGAGACAAGTACGGGCGGACTGGCGCAGGCTTACGAGCAGCACATGCGCAAGTTGGCGGAGCAAGCAAACTCGAACGAAGAGGATATCAGTAAGTTTGGATACAATTAAATATAAGAGGATGTGTCAAAACTCACAAGCGACACGCCCCGAAGGGGCAACACCACATAGCCCAAGGCAACGCCTTGGGTTAAAAGACACACACAAACCATACGCCCTGTAAGGGCAAAAGCCTAATTATTAAGGTGTTGCCCTTACAGGGCGCATTGTTCATTATATACACCATCATACCCAGGGCGTTGCCCTGGGCTATGTGATTGTTGGGCTTTCAGCCCGCACTAATTAAGTTTTGACACATCCTTCTCAATTCTCAATTATAACAATCTGCGGTGTGCGTAGTGCAGGCTTCAGCTCGCCACCGATATAATAAACGCCGAGCCGTGTGGGCACAACCTGTGCCCCTGCTCGTGCGAGAGCCTGACTGGCGAATGTCGTGGTGAGCCATTGCCCTGCGACAGCATCAAAGACATAAAGATTACCACTGAATTTATACCAGCCGATTGGCTGCTTGAGGTAATCGTCTTTCTTCACACACTCATATCTACCGCTGATTGCATCGAGGAATATCGTGCGGTTCACGCCGCCTGTGGCGTACAACCGATTGCCGTCCGCCCACGCAATACCACCCGAGAGTGTCATTTCTTCACCATCAGCAGAGCGCGGAGCAGACAGAACGCCCCACTCCTTCGTGCGTATGTCGTAGACATAGCCATCGGTGTGTACCTTGCTTTGCTCGCCATGGGCATAGAAACCTCCCCAAACATACACCTTATTATTATAAGCAGCGGCTACGGGCTGCACACGTGGCGCACCCGGGACGCGGAGTGTGACAAACGCAGTGTTGTTAGATGCTTGAGCAATCGAGTTTGAGTCTTGGTTGGTGACGTTTGAGTCGAGCTGATAGCGCAGAACATTGGCAGACGGCTTACCATTCTGATTGCCACCAACAACGAATACGTCTGTTCCGGTGAGTGCCACAGCCATGTTGTCCGCCGTAGCAGACAGGTCTGCAAGACGGTTAAGCGCAATACCGGTGCCGGCAGCGTTCAAGCGTACACTATAAACCGAAGCAAGCGAGTGGTCGTTGTTGTTGCCACCGATGAAGAGCAGACTGTCGCCACTCACAACCGTTGCACCATACGCAGCCGGCTCGGGCAGAAAACCCACCAAGCGCCATTGCAGTGTCTCGCGGTCTATGCGTGCCGCATATACACCAGCGTAATACTTTTTCGGCTTACCTGCTTCGGGGAAGTTGCAACCGCCAGCCATAACGAGATAGTCGCCAATCTGACCGGCGTAACATGCCGACACACCGAGCGAATAACCTGGTTCGGCAGAGGGAAAACCAACAACGCTATGCACGTGCTGCGCAGAGAGAGACAATGCGGTAGAAAGAAAAAGAAATAAGGATAGAAGTTTGTTCATAAAACTATAAATTAAATGGAGGCTGCATCAATACAAGAAAATGGCTACGGCAAGAATGCCGTAGCCTCCTTATAATGCAATTAAGTGGGTGCGTGGGTATGGCAGGATGCCATACCCTCCTATGATTATGCTTCGAGCTTTTTCAAGATCTCCTGACAGAGCATGTAGCCCTTGATCATCATACGCGGAATGTGGAACGGACCCTTGTAGAGGTTGCCCTTAGCCGGCTGTGCCACTGTTCCGTCGCGATGCAGATAGCCGTACCACTCGCCGTACTCGGCATCGGGGAAGTGGGCGTATGTCCACTCGCTGATGCGCTCGTGACGGTAGAGATACTTCTCGTCGCCGGTTCCGAGGTAAGCGTAGAGCGAAGCGATGATGGTCTCGCACTGCGGCCACCAGAACTTCATGTCCTGCGAGTAGTCCTGCGATGGCAGGTTCTTGCAGTCGCGGAAGTTGATGATGCCGCCGTACTGCTTGTCCCAGCCCCAGTCCCATGACCAGTCGAACACCTGCAGAGCCAGGTCGAACATTGGCTTGTCCCAGCCGCGCAGCTTAGCCTCCTCCATGATGAACCAAGAGGTCTCGATGCAGTGGCCAGGGTTGATGGTACGAGTCATATTGGTGTCGATGAACTCGCCGTTCTCGCCTACTGTTTCAAGCAAGCACTTGAACTCTGGATGGATGAAGTACTTCTTCAACTTCTCAATCGACTCATCAATCTGCTGAGTGAGTTTCGGATCGTCCACCACCTTGCGAATGCAAGAGCCTACGTTGATGAGAATCATGACGATGCTATGACCCTGCAACTTCACGTCAGCCTCGAACTTAGCAGGCAGGAAGCCCGGTGTAGCGAGGAAGCGCTGTGTGTCTTCAAACACCTGGATGGCGCGCTTTGCCCAGTGCTGGTCGCCTGTAGCGAGAGCATACTCAGACATCGCGATTGCGGCAAAGGTCTCTGAGAACACGTAGCGACGCTTGCGCAGTGGTTTGCCCTCAGCAGTCACAGAGAAGTACATGTGTCCCTGCTCGTCGAAGCAGTGCTTCTCGATAAACTCGAGTGTAGACTTGGCAGCGTCGAGCCACTCCTGGTTCTTCTCTACATTGTTATAAGCGAATGAGCAAATGAAGGCGAAACGGCCCTGAAACCACACCGACTTTGTTGTGTCCATCAGCGATCCGTCGCGGTTGACGCAGGTGTACACGCCACCGTTCTCGCGGTCTAAGCCGTACTTCATCCAGAACGGCATGATATTCTCGGTCAGGTCTTTCTTATAAGACTCAGCCCACGACTTGATATATTCTTTTACGTTCATTTTCTTAAAGGTGATATGTTGTTATGTTGACGGGTTGACATTAGAACTGGTTGGCACGCTCGAAGAAACCAATTGCCTCAAGTTCCTTCTTCATCTGAACCTCTTCCTCATCAGTCATGTTGCGGAACGGCACACGGTTAGGTCCGAGGTCGAAACCGAGGAGCTTCATGATGCGCTTTCCGCCCACGATGTTACCGCGGAAGTGGCAGATGACGTTGATAACCTCCTGTGAGAAGTTCTGCTTCTCGCGAGCTGTCTCGATGTCGCCGCGGTTCCATGCGTCGACGATGCCCACGAGCTCACGACCGTTGTAGTTGGTTGTGCCGCCGATGCCACCACGAGCACCGCCCTGAGCAAGGCTCGGGAGGATTGTCTCGTCCTGTCCGTGGAGCATGTCGAACTTGCCACCACCGTAGAGACGGCACTGGTTGTACTCGTAGAGTGCCTCGTAAGTGTATTTGATGCCTGCGAAGTTCTTGATGCGTCCGTCGACAGCCTTCAAGAGGTCTACCATCGGCAGGAATGCGCCGTTGAACGCAGGGATATGATAGTAGTAGAACGGCAACTCAGGAGCAGCGTTCGCGATAGTCTCGCAGTACTCCACGAGTTCTTCGATACGACCAATCTTCGGGAACGGAGGTGCCATCGAACCGATGCCCCATGCACCAATCTTCTGAGCGTGCTCGGCAAGGCGCACACTCTCGCGCAGGCAGCAGCTGCCTACGTGCACAATAACCTTGAAGCCCTCGGGAGCAACACTCACCCAACGCTCTGCCAACTGCATACGCTCCTCGGTGGTGAGCATATATCCCTCGCCAGACGATCCGTTGATGAACACGCCCTTCAAGCCATTCTTCTGCAACATCTTTGCATAAGCTTCGATTGGTTCGAGATTAACGTCACCATTTGCATAGAACGGTGTAAACGGTGCGTCGATAAGTCCTACGATTTTTTCCATAGTCTTGTTTATTTTAATTGATTATTAATTTATTGTTTTCAATTAAGAGATGAAAAGTTATTGAGTATTCTCACCACCTCAACATCTCACCACCTCAACATTTATTCAACATTGTCTGATGTTGGGCGTAAGCACGTCAACTGCAACACGAGTGCCACGATGACGATGCCACCGAGCACAGCGAAGCCCATGCCGAGATTGCCACCATCGGTCCACTTGCCGAGCAGATGTGTAACGGCAGCACCTGCGAACACGCCCACCATATTCATTATGCCGTAAGCCGTAGCACGATACTTAGCCGAGATGATCTGGCAGAGTATAGGCATGTTGTTAGCGTCGAACATGCCGAAGCCGATGCCGAACAGCATTCCGGCTCCCACTACCGCCACTACGCTATGACCGAAGCCGAGCAGGATGAGCGCAGGGATAGTCATACCCAAGCCGATAGCACTGGTGTAGATGCGTCCGCGTATGTTGCGCAGCACCCACTTGTCGGACATCACACCACCGAGAAGCACGCCCACGAACGACGAAGCGGCAATGGTTATGGTAGACATCGGACCAGCCAGAGCCATGTCCAGACCGAGGTTCTTTTCAAAGAGCGTAGGCAGCCAGTTCTTAGTAGCCCAACCAGGGAGGCTCGGCACAGCGAAGTAGATGAGTATCACCCAGAACGCCCATGTAGAGAGCACTACGCTGAGTCCGCGCCAAAGGCTCTCCTTCTTCATCAGCGTTGCAGGATCGGGCGAAGCTGCGACAGCAGCCACAGCCTTCGGTTTGTCATGCAGAAGCAGTGCAAGTACCACCGAGTAAGCGATGCCGATGATGCCGAACCAGTAGAAGGTGCTATGCCATGAGAAGGTGGCAGCGATAGTAGCACCAAATCCGCCCACCGCCTGACCCACGTACAGACCCGTCATGTGTATACCGATAGCCAGCGAGCGCGACTTGCCCTCATGCCAGTCAGCGATGAGCGACAATGCGGAAGGTATATACAGAGCCTCGCTCACGCCCATAAGCGCACGCAACCAATAGAGCTGGGTGAAGTCGGAGGCGTAGCCCATGAGGTACGTAACGGCTGACCATACGAACAGACTGCCCACCACGAGCTTCTTACGGCTCACACGATCGGCAACAACACCTGCGAACGGACTCACGATGCCGTATATCCAGAGGAACACAGCCATGAGCGCACCGAAAGCCTCAGCCTTCTGCAGCTCAACGATGTCGAGTTTCATTGCTCCCTGCATGGTTGAGAGCATCTGACGATCCATATAGTTGAGCAATGCCACCACCCAAAGCAGTGCCACTACGAGCCACGGATAGAACTTTTTGTTTTTCATTTTGATAGAGATTTGTTTTTAGTTGTTTGTTTTTCAAGTTTAAGGCTGCACTCCGTAGCTGAATGCGGGGCGCAGCCTATCCTATTCAATGCAAAAGTATCACTTTTTTTCTACACGACAAAACAGAACGTGTGCTTAATTGTGTTTTCCAGCCTCACGCTCTGCAATTTTTTCGTTTGCCTTATCACGGGCGTATGCTGAGTCGTGCGCCTTTCTGTCTTCATCGTAGTAGACGGTGCGATAGGTGACATTGCCACCTCCACCACCTTTAGGCTCGGGCATTGCGTACAGAACGAAGCCTATAATGACTCCGACTATCAATATCTGAATAATCAGTTTGAAGATAACGACAACCAGTCCCCATACGGCTACGATGCAACCGAGTATATAGACAATAGTGAAGAGCGTGAGCAGGAGACCCAACTTCTTGCTCTTCATAAGCTCGATGTTGCGCTTCAACGAGAGAAAGACACCAATGCCCAATGCCAAAAGTAAAGAAACGAGTATTAAGAGTGACTCAACCCATCCGCTTAAGCCCAAGAATTCAAATATAAGTGCTGACACTATCACTACGGGTAACGCGGCGAGTATGCTTATGAGTGCTGGTTTCACAGATATGCCGTCGTGTACGTCGCCGTCGAAGGCTTCGCCCAAGATTACAGGCTCGTAGAACTTGATGCTCATAACCTGATAGAACACAATCAAGCCGAACGGAATGATACGCAGCAACGAGCCGAAGAAGCCATAACGGTTCTTGTCGCACCACCAGAAGCAGTTGGTGCCCAACACGCTATAAGCCCATATCTCGAGCAGCGTGCCCGCCATGATACATGCGGGTATTGCCACCACGGCTATCGAGCGTATCTTCTTGCTCCTCATAGCCAAGATGTTGAGCACCATAACGCCGAGGAACAACAACGCTATTATAATATAAGGTATAATAGAATTGAAGATGCGGCCCTGTATGGTATGCGCCAACTCGTCCGACTTCGTCAGTACCTTGTCCTCTACACCCTCCGGGTTGTCCTTACTGAACACGAGGTTCTCGCTAAGCGTGCAGTATTTCTTGCCGTCTTTCTGTATTACGGCATATCCAATGGAGCCTCCCGTATCAATCACACCCTTGTAGTAGAACTTATCCACGCCTTCTACCTGGTCGCCATCGTGCAGATAGAACACGAGTTTCTCGCCCTTACTGTAGTAGGTGTCCTCTGAGCGGATTGTCTCCACAACATCATATACAGCAACAGAGTCGCCACGTAGACACTTCACGTCGTACTTCTGCGCACTTGCCGCTACGACATATAGCAGCAGCAACATCAATAGGTTAATTGCTTTCTTCATAAGTTTTGTTGGTTTTTGGTTTATTAGTTGTGTTTATTAGTTGCGTCTTTTCACTTCTACAAATATAGTAATAAATACTCAGACTGTGCAACTTAAACCAAACAAAAAGCCCAGAAACCGAACAAAAGTGCCCGTTTGCTGACACTTTGTCACCAAAAACAACTAAAACAGCCGTTCATAACGACATATTGTCACACATATAACGTTGGAATATAGTTTGTGTAATGGTTTATAGAAAACAAGAAAACAAAAAGAAAGGAGAACGATATGACATTCGACAAATTCACAATCAAAGCACAAGAGGTTGTTCAAGAGGCATTGAACACCGCACAGCGCAGTGGTCAGCAGAGCATCGAGCCGATGCACTTGCTGAAGGCTCTGCTTGTGAAGGCTAAGGACGTTACGACCTTTATCTTCCAGAAGCTTGGCGTGAATGCCACGCAGGTGGAGAGCGTTGCCGACGCCGAACTGCAGCGTCTGCCACGCGTTCAGGGCGGACAGCCTTATCTTTCTAACGATACCAACGCCGTGCTGCAGCGTGCGCAGGACTTCGCTACGAAGAACGGCGACGAGTTTACGAGCGTAGAGCCTATTCTGCTCGCTCTCTTGCAGGTGAACTCTACGGCGAGCCGCATCCTCAAGGACGCAGGCATGACCGAGGCTGACACCGTGAAAGCAATACAGGAGTTGCGTCAGGGCGAGAAGATACAGTCGCAGTCGGCTGACGAGAACTTCCAGAGCCTCGAGAAGTACGCCAAAAACCTCGTTGAGGAGGCGCGCCAGGGCAAGCTCGACCCCGTTATAGGTCGTGACGAGGAGATACGCCGCGTACTGCAGATTCTCTCGCGACGTACTAAGAACAACCCGATATTAATCGGTGAGCCGGGTACGGGTAAGACTGCCATCGTGGAAGGCTTGGCGGAGCGCATCGTGCGCGGCGACGTACCAGAGAACCTGAAGGACAAGCAGCTCTACTCGCTCGACATGGGCGCACTCGTAGCCGGAGCCAAGTACAAAGGCGAGTTCGAGGAGCGACTGAAGAGCGTCATCAAGGAGGTTACCAACGCCGACGGTCGCATCATCCTCTTCATTGACGAGATTCATACGCTTGTTGGTGCAGGCGGTGGCGAAGGTGCCATGGACGCAGCCAACATCCTCAAACCGGCACTTGCGCGTGGCGAGCTGCGCAGCATCGGTGCTACGACACTCAACGAGTATCAGAAGTACTTCGAGAAGGACAAGGCTCTGGAGCGCCGTTTCCAGACCGTAATGGTCGACGAGCCTGACGAGCTTTCGGCTATCTCCATACTTCGTGGTCTGAAGGAACGCTACGAGAATCACCACAAGGTGCGTATACAGGACGACGCCTGCATAGCTGCCGTGAAGCTTTCGGAGCGTTACATCTCCGACCGCTTCCTGCCCGACAAGGCTATCGACCTCATGGACGAGGCGGCTGCAAAGCTGCGCATGGAGCGCGACTCTGTGCCCGAGGAACTCGACGAGATTACGCGCCGACTGAAGCAGTTGGAGATTGAGCGCGAGGCTATCAAGCGCGAGAACGACACCGAGAAGATTAAGCAGCTCGACAAGGACATCGCCGAACTGCGCGACCAGGAGAAGGCGTTCCGCGCTAAATGGGAGAGCGAGAAGGGCTTGGTGAACAAGATTCAGCAGGACAAGCAACAGATGGAGCAGCTGAAGTTCGAGGCGGAGCGTGCCGAGCGCGAGGGCAACTACGAGCGCGTGGCTGAGATACGCTACGGCAGACTGAAGGCTCTTGAAGAGGACATCCGACAGATACAGAACCAGCTGAAGTCGACGCAGGGCGGCAACGCCATGATACGCGAGGAGGTGACAGCCGACGACATAGCCGAGGTGGTAAGCCGCTGGACGGGAATACCCGTTACGCGCATGATGCAGAGCGAACGCGAGAAGCTGCTGCACCTTGAGGAGGAGCTGCACCGCCGCGTCATCGGACAGGACGAGGCTATCAAAGCCGTGAGCGATGCCGTAAGACGTTCGCGTGCCGGACTGCAGGACCCGAAGCGACCTATCGCTTCGTTCATCTTCCTCGGCACGACGGGTGTGGGCAAGACGGAGTTGGCAAAGGCTCTCGCCGAATACCTGTTCAACGACGAGACGATGATGACGCGTATCGACATGAGCGAGTACCAGGAGAAGTTCAGCGTGTCTCGACTCATCGGTGCGCCTCCAGGATACGTAGGCTACGACGAGGGCGGTCAGCTGACGGAGGCTGTACGCCGCAAACCTTACTCTGTCGTACTCTTCGACGAGATAGAGAAGGCTCACCCCGACGTCTTCAACATCCTCTTGCAGGTGCTCGACGACGGACGACTCACCGACAACAAGGGTCGCACCGTCAACTTCAAGAACACCATCATTATTATGACTTCAAACCTTGGTAGCCAATACATACAGGCTCAGTTCGCCGGCATCACGCCCGAGAACCGCGACCATGTCATCGACGACACTAAGGAGAAGGTGATGGAGATGCTGAAGAAGACGATACGTCCGGAGTTCCTCAACCGTATCGACGAGACTATCATGTTCCTGCCGCTCACGAAGGAGGAGATTGCGGAGGTTGTAACGCTGCAGATGAACGCCGTGAAGAAGATGCTGGAGCCGCAGGGCTTCACGCTCAACGTCACACCGGCAGCCATCGGCTTCCTCGCCGACGAGGGCTTCGACCCGGAGTTCGGTGCACGCCCAGTGAAGCGCGCCATACAGCGCTGCGTGCTCAACGACCTCTCAAAGAAGATTCTTTCGGACGAGGTAAAGCGCGAGCAGCCTATCACGATTGATGCAGATGATAACGGATTGGTGTTCCGCAATTAAAAATCGCAACAACTGTCATCCGCATCGGTCGACGCAGACATCCGCATCGGTCGGCGCAGACATCCGCATCGGTCGACGCAGACATCCGCATCGGTCGGCGCAGACATCCGCATCGGTCGGCGCAGACATCCGCAACGGTCGACGCAGACATCCGCAACGGTCGATACAGCATGGATAAAGATCAACATAGATACTAAAAAAAAGTAGCAGAGGTCAACGACTTCTGCTACTTTTTTTTGTTTAAACACTTGCTAAGAATGTGCCGAACGCACCTCTTGAGATTTTATTTACTTCACATATTTCTTTCCGTTCTGGATGTAGATGCCCTTTCCTAAGGTACTGAAGTTGTTGCCAACATAGCGTCCGTCGATGGTGTAGATGCGTCCGTCGTTGGTCTTAACGTCGACCTTCACGTCCTCGATGCCAGTCTCGCCAGCCACGCATACCTTCACCTCGTCGAGGAAGAAGCGCTTTCCGCCGTTGAAGTAGACACGGTCGTAGCCGTTGCCCTCAAACTCTACAGCGTAGTCGTTCCACTTGCCTTCCTCCATGAAGAAGCGCTCAAGCATCTTGTTGCCGAAGTAAACGTCGATAGTGTTGTCGTCGCCCTTGAACGGAGCCGCCTTAAATGTGAGGCGCACCTTGCCCGGCACGTTGAATGCAGGCGTAGAAGCCTCGCCCGGCACAGCCTTTGAACCGAAGCGTGCGCACTTGTTGCCGGCGTTGCCCTTGTTAAAAACCCAGCCTGTCAGGTCGGTCTTCAGTGCGTTGCTTGTATTAGGATTCCAAATGCCGTCGTTGCCGCCCTTAGCGGTGTTGGCATCGAAGGTCTCGTTGAGGAGCACTGCTCCCGGAACGATGTCGATGTTCATGCCAGGCAGACCGCGGAAACGGAACGAAACAGTTCTGTCGGCGTTCTGTGTGATACCGAGCAGAGCCTTGCCCATCAGCTTCGAGCCGTCGAAGTTGGCGTTGAAGAGTGTAGCAGCAGGCGCAGAAGTGTCGGTAAGACTGTCGTTCTTCACAACGCCATTCTCCATGTACGGGTATGTATCGTAGGCTGCTTTATGACCTGTCGCCATGTTGTCGGCATGGAACACCGACATACGCTGGTGAAGTGGGTCGTCGTTCACGCTGTTTGCATCCCACACCGACTGGAGATAGTCGACATGTGTCACGAGTAAACCGTTACCTGGCAGCGATGCGTCCCAGTTTGTTTTCTGGCGGTTGTCGATGATGTAGTACTCGTCGCGGTTGTTCTCGTTGTACATGATGTATGTCTTGCCACCCTCGCTGAGCGGTTTCATGTTCGAAATGTCCTGATTTTTCACCAGCTCGATTGGCTCTATCCAGCCAGCCACCCACTTCTCGTAGCCTGTGAAGCCTGCCGGGCAGAAGCCGTTGCCGTTGTAGCAGCCAGAGTGGAGCAAGTCCCAGTCGTCCATGCCGTAGCCGCCGGAGTAGGTAGTGTCGTACATGTCGGCGAAGCCAAGACAGTGAGAGAACTCGTGGCATACTGTGCCGATGCCGTCGCACTCCTTATCGGGGTTGAGCTCGCTACTGCAAGCGTATGTGTTTATGTAAATGCCCTCGCCCGTATCGTACACCTTACCGTAGTCGCTTGCGCGGAGAGTGCTCATGTGAGGCCAGATGTTAGACGCAGCTGCTCCCTCATAGTTCTCGCCACGTCCGGCGTAGAGGAGGAACACCTGGTCGGCATAGCCGTCGTTGTCCCAGTCGTAGTCCTTGAAGTTCACCTTGCCCTTGCACTGGCCGAGTGCCCATGCCACGAGCTCGCCGATGTGACAGTCCGTTCTGCCGTTAGAATAGTTCTCGCCGTAGTAAGCAGCCTCCTTCGGAGCTGTGACCGGACCGACGATATCGAACGTCAGCTCGAACTGACCACCGCTCTGTGCGTGGTAGTAGTCGCGCACTGAACCCTTGAATGAGCCTTCTACGTAGTTCTCTTTGTTAGCAAACTTCTCGTAGAACGCCTTGTCGTGCTTGCTGTTGAACGGACGGTCGGGGAACTGCACGAGCATGATCAGACCCTTCTTCTGTCCGAAGTAGCCCTTCTTGCCCTCGTCAGCCTTCTTCATACGCAGACGTTTTGCGCCAATGACCTCGTTCACCTTTGCACGCTTCAGGCGCGCACTCTCACGAGCAGCCGGCATATCCATGAGCTCGTAAAGCCCATCGGCATTCTGATAGTAGCACTTGCCGTCCTCGGCGAGATAATAGTGCAGGAACTCGTCGCCCTGAAGCGAAGCCTTCAGTTCGGTTCCATTGACAAGCTTGATGACGGTAGTGCCCTTTCTTGCAGGAACGGCAAAAGCAGAGAGCGACGCCATAGCTATGCACAACGATAGTAAAGTCTTTCTCATATAAGATTTGGATGTAATAAAATAAATATGCGATAATGATTTAAATCAGTTGCAAATTTACTTATTTAATTTTCATTTTTCAGTGTTTTTCAAATAATTATGTATGATGCGATGTGTTTTTCACCAATTTTAAACTAACTTTGTAGAGTTGATATCAACCCCTCAACATCTCAACCCCTCAACCCCTCACCCCCTCAACATCTCAACATCATTTAAAACCCAACAATATGGAAAACAACGAAAAAGACCACATCCAGTTGCCCGACAACGCCTTCACCGAGTTGAAGCCGGGCGAGGAGTATCAGCCCGTGATGGAACCGGGCAGGAGTTATCCGGAAGTGAACCTATGGTCGGTGACCTGGGGCATCATCATGGCGATGCTCTTCTCAGCCGCCGCTGCCTACCTCGGACTGAAGGTGGGACAGGTGTTTGAGGCAGCCATCCCTATCGCCATCATTGCCGTAGGCGCATCGACACTTGCCAAGCGCAAGAACCCGCTTGGCGAGAACGTCATCATCCAGAGCATCGGTGCCTGCTCGGGCACCATCGTAGCCGGTGCCATCTTCACGCTGCCTGCCATCTACATCCTGCAGGCTAAGTATCCGGAGATGAGCGTATCGTTCGTGAAGGTGTTCATGTCGTCGCTGCTCGGCGGCATCTTGGGCATACTGTTTATGATTCCGTTCCGCAAGTACTTCGTGAAGGACATGCACGGCAAGTACCCCTTCCCCGAAGCCACTGCCACTACGCAGGTGCTCGTGAGCGGAGCCAAGGGTGGCTCGCAGGCTAAGCCGTTGCTCATCGCCGGACTCATCGGTGGTCTGTACGACTTCATCGTGGCTACCGTCTACTGGTGGAACGAGTGCTTCACGACGCGCGTCGCGGAATGGGGAGCCGTAGCTGCCGACAAGGCGAAGCTCGTGTTCAAGGTGAACACCGGTGCTGCCGTGTTAGGTCTGGGCTATATCATCGGCTTGAAGTATGCCTTCATCATCTGCCTCGGCTCGTTCGCCGTATGGTGGCTCATCGTGCCAGGCATGTCGATAATCTTCCACGACCAGGTGCTCAACCTCTGGAACCCTGAGATTACGCAGACCGTTGGCGCAATGTCGCCAGAACAGATCTTCAAGTTCTACGGCAAGAGCATCGGCATCGGCGGCATCGCCATGGCTGGCATCATCGGCATCATCAAGTCGTGGGGCATCATCAAGGGTGCCGTATCGCTTGCTGCTAACGAGATGAAGGGTGGCGCACAGTCGTCTGCCAACACCGTGCGCACACAACGCGACCTGCCGTTCAAGTTCATCGCCATCGCTTCCATCGCTACGCTCATCATCACCTTCCTCTTCTTCTGGTTCGGTGTGATGGATGGCAATCTGCTCTTCGCCGTTGTAGGCATTCTACTCGTCACCGTCATAGCGTTCCTCTTCACCACCGTAGCCGGCAATGCCATTGCTATCGTAGGCTCCAACCCCGTATCGGGCATGACGCTTATGACGCTCATCCTCGCGTCGGTGGTACTCGTGGCTGTCGGACTGAAGGGCACTGGCGGTATGGTTGCCGCGCTCATCATGGGTGGCGTGGTCTGCACCGCACTCTCTATGGCAGGCGGTTTCATCACCGACCTCAAGATTGGCTACTGGCTCGGTACAACGCCGAAGAAGCAGGAGACGTGGAAATTCTTAGGCACACTCGTATCGGCTGCTACCGTTGGCGGCGTGATGATTTTGCTCAACCAGACATACGGCTTCGCAAGCGGAGCTCTCGCAGCTCCTCAGGCTAACGCTATGGCTGCCGTCATCGACCCGCTTATGAACGGCGTGGGTGCTCCGTGGGCATTGTACGCTATCGGAGCCGTAATCGCTGTGGTGCTCACCTACTTTAAGATTCCGGCTATCGCCTTCGCACTCGGCATGTTCATCCCATTGGAGCTGAACACTCCGCTCCTCGTTGGTGGCATTGTGAGCTGGTACGTTACATCGCGCTCTAAGGACGCAGAGGTGAACCGCGAACGTGGCGAGAAGGGCACACTGCTCGCCAGTGGTTTCATCGCTGGTGGCGCACTGATGGGTGTTCTCTCTGCCCTGCTCCGCTTCTGCGACGTACACTTCGTAACTGATGGCTGGATGGAGTCATGGCTTGCTAATCCTCTGTCAGAGGTAGCTTCGCTCGCAGCCTACTGCTGCTTGATCGGCTACTTCGTATTCGCCACAAAGGGCAAGAAGTAAGGATATAGAATATAGAGCATACGCATCGGTTGATGCGCAACATCATACTAACGCTATACATACAAAACAAGGGGTGCAACCGCGGTTGCACCCCTTGTTTTTTGTGTATAGCGTATAGCTTAAAATATTAATCGATTTCTTCATCAGCCTCGTAACCACCCATCTCGCGGATAGCATTCTTCAGTATAGTGTACTGCTGATAGAGGTGGTTTACCGGCTCCTCGCCCTTAGTGTAGTCGTGCATCGGAGCCTTGAGGAAGAAGCTCAGGAATCGCTGTATGCCGTAGCGTCCGGCACGAGCAGCGAGGTCGCTGAGCAAGGTGAGGTCGAGCAACAGCGGAGCTGCGAGGATAGAGTCGCGGCAGAGGAAGTTGATCTTGATCTGCATCGGGTAGCCCATCCATCCGAAGATGTCTATGTTGTCCCATCCCTCCTTGTTGTCGTTGCGAGGCGGATAGTAGTTGATGCGCACCTTGTGATAGTACTGTGTATCCTCGTCGTTGCCGTGTCCGTAGAGGTCGGGCTGCACGTCGGGCTTGAGGATTGTCTCAAGTGTAGAGAGCTTGCTGACCTCCTTGGTGTGGAAGTTGGCAGGCTCGTCGAGCACGAGTCCGTCGCGGTTGCCGAGGATGTTTGTAGAGAACCATCCGCTCAAACCGAGACAACGTGAGCCAATCATCGGAGCGAAACCGCTCTTCACGAGCGTCTGACCGGTCTTGAAGTCCTTACCGGCGATAGGCATCTTGGTCTGCTCAGCGAGCTCCCACATAGCCGGGATGTCGACTGTGGTGTTAGGAGCGCCCATGATGAACGGTGCACCCTCTGTCAATGCTGCGTAAGCATAGCACATAGACGGAGCTACATGCTCGCGGTCGTCAGCCTTCATAGCTGCTTCGAGAGCTGCCACTGTGCCGTGTTTCTCCATGTCTACTGGTACGTAGATCTCGGTAGACGCTGCCCAAATAACAACGATGCGTGCGCAACCATTCTGCTCCTTGAAGTCGCGGATATCCTTGCGGAGGGCCTCAACCATCTCCCAGCGAGTCTTGCAGTCCTTAACGTTGTCGCCGTCGAGGCGCTTAGCGTAGTTCTTGTCGAAGGCAGCCTTCATCGGCACCACCTTTTCCAACTCTTCGCGCACGGGGTTGATATCCTTCTCCTTCAGCACCTCGGCATACATAGCTGCCTGATAAGCATTCTGTGGATATACGTCCCATGTTCCGAATACGATATCGTTGAGATCGGCGAGAGGCACGATGTCCTTATAGTGCAGATACTTCTTGTCTGCGCCCTTGCCAACACGAATCTTGTCATACTGAGTCATTGAACCAACCGGCTTAGCAAGTCCCTTGCGAGCCATGAACACACCAGTCATAAAAGTGGTGGCTACTGCGCCACAGCCTACAACCAAAATACCCAGCTTTCCTTCTGCTGGCTTAACGTTAGTTTGTTTCATCTTTTAGTTATTAAATTTTTAATAATTAGGTTTCTATGCACATTCTGTTATGAAACCACAATCGGACAGAAGCATATTAACGCTTCAAACCCTAATTGTTTCACAACATGACTTAGCAAAAGTACTAATTTAATCCGAGAAACACCCAACTTAAACCATTTGTTTTCAAAATATGGTACTATTTAACACTTTTGTTGCAATATACAACAGCATAACGACTCTACGCAACTAATCACAGGCTATAGCTCACAGGCTATAGCAAAACATCTGAAAGCAGTAAACAGATACACGTTTTGTCGGGCAATGGTCTTCTTTTGGATTGGCATAATAGATGAGTGCCACCTTTTGATTGGATCCATCTTCATCGCGCGTAATGGTTAGCTTGGCATGGGAGCCGCCCCCGAAGAAGTTTTCGAGCATGAAGTCCTGACGTTTCTGGTATAGCTGCATATCGATAATATTGCCTTTGTAGCGCACGCTGTCGCGATAAGTCAAAGTGCAGCACTGCTTACGTTGCTCGCTATCGTACGTCACGACCAACCTACCCATATCTGCAACGAGGGTGTCCTCGGGCAGTTCGCTGGAGAACTCGACGTGATAGCGGAACGAATAGGGATTAAAAAAACTGTCCTGTGCATGACTGGTGCATACACAGGATAGTATAATGATAACGAATGATAAAAATCTGAACTTTGCCATTTCAGTAGAATTAGACTAACTTTACCACCAACCGAGTGAGCAATCGCTCTCTGGGCAGTTGTTGGTTGCATACTCATCAGCGAGTTTGCGACAAGCTGCTCCTAACTCTTTTCTGCTGAGCTGCACCGACTCGTCGCCATAGGCTGTTTCGTACACCTTCTCCATCATCTCTAAAGCCTGCTCGTAGAGGTTGCAGTCCTCTGGAATGGCGCAGAGCTCGAACAAAGCCTGCTCGTACTGCTTGCCATTGATGAGCGTTTGTGCCTTACGTATGATTGATGCGGCGTTGTTGTTGTAGTAGTCGATGATGCGCTGCTTCGACTTGTCAACGAGTTTGCGGAGCTGTGGCGAGTTCTTGATGTTCTTCAACGCATTAGTGAGCGCCTGCTCTTCGGTGTTGCCGATGCCAGTGAACTCAACGATAGACGTACCGAAGCACGACTTTGTGCGTGCATCGCCAACGGCGAAGGTTGCTGATATGCGTTGCGCCATCTTTGTGCCTGCCACTTCTGTCTGCAACGGAACGGTCTTGCACGCCAATACGAAGCGCGAGTTGTAGCCACTCACCAGCTTCATCGAGGTGATGACGCTGCGCAAACGAGCCTCTACGATAGCCTTCTGACCTTCAGTTGCCTTGCTCTCCTTTGCATCGTACATCGGTGAGAGCGTTATCTGTGCAGAACTTGCGAGCGAGCAAAGTGTCAACGCTGCAAGAACAAATAGTTTTCGTATCTGCATAATCATAATGTTTTAGAACAACATGTTATTTGTTTTGAAGTCTCGCAAGCCGATAGAACTTGCAAGACTTTCTTTTTGCTATTACTCAACGAGGAAGTTGACACGTCCGAGCGTGTTGCCCTGTCCCTTGCTTACCTTAAAACCGGTCTCTGCCTTGAATGCCTTTCTTACGCCCTTAGCCCAGTCTTCAGCCTCGATTGGTTCACCGCTCTCGTCGAAGAATGGTATGCGCACAGCCTTGAACTCAACCATCTTAGCTGTCTTGCGTCCTTTCTTGCAAGCCTGATTTACGGCGTGCTTCTTCACCCATGAGTAGAGGAACTCGTCGTATGTGTCGCCGTCGTCGCCGATCTCGTCCTTGATGAAGTTGATGCCGGCACTTGGTGCAGAGCGGAACACAACAACAATCTTGCGACCGTTGTCGCGCAGGTCCTTATAATACTCGATGATGCGGTCGCACAAGTCGTCGCAGTTGCCTGCCACTGCCTTACGCAGTGCGAGGTCGGTGGGATCCATTGTCATCTCGATAGTGCCTTCTACCGACGACACTTGCTCAGAGGTGTAAGCGTCGACAGCCTTTATGGAGTAAGAGATGTTCTTGCGCGGACCAACCTTAGACACAGCGTAGTCGACATCTACACGGATGTCAGGACGCGCCTGCTGCATGAGTTCATCCATAGCACCCTTCTCAGCCTCGTCGCCGTCAGCTGCATTGGCAAGTTCTTCGGCGCGTTCGCGCTTCATATCCTTCAAAATGCTCTGCAGGTCTTCGTGTTCGAACTTACGCTCCTCAAACACCTTCTGTATTGCCTGGATTACGGTACCCATCTCGCGTGTGTTCACGAAAGCGTCATTATACTTCGGTATGTATTCGGTTTCGCCCTGATTGTTGAACGTCTTCATAAAGCCGTGGTCGTTCATCCACGAGTCAGAAGGGAAGACGATGATAGTAGGCATTGCTGCCTGCTGCGCCTTCATCACAACTACGAAGGTAAGGAGCAGGAACAAACTAAAAATTCTTTTCATAATACGTTTTTCTATTTACATTAAAACATCTGCTATTATCGAGTATTAGCGCGAGAAGATGCTGCGCGCTCCTTCTATAATGCCGTCCTTTTCGAGGCGTTTGCGTAATCCGTTGAGGTTGACCTGTACGAGCATACCAACCTGCCACTCCTTCTTGCCCTTGATTACATCGCCGGCAGACTGTGCGCCACGGCTTGTGAACTGCACAAACTGACGATACTCGCCCGACTCAAAGAAGCGGTCGAAGTACTCCTTGTGTGCCTGATAACCTTCCGGGCAGAGCGGACGTACATTGCCCTGTGTACCCGAGTCGTTGGCAGCCAAACCTTTAAAAAGCAGTCCGTGTACAGCATTACGCATACAAATATCCTTTGTAAGCAGTTCTTTCTTCTTGCCGTAGCTCCACACCTTAAACACCTTGAAGCCTGATGTAGCTGCAACATTCTCCTTAGCGAGTGTCAACTCGTATCTATAGTCGACGAAATCCTTTTTCTTACCCGCACTTACTGAAAGCACCATGCAGAAGCAAATGGCGATAAAGAGTAATCTTCTCATAATCAAATCTATTTAGTATTTAACCAAAACGTCTTTTAAAAGCTACACACCTATTATATATATGTATTGTAGCTTTTAAAAGACAGTATATTTACATTATTTTATTTTGCGAGACGGATGAGACAACCCTCACCTATCTTCTTTCCTGGTTTGCCATCGAATATGGTGTACTTCAACTCGGCATTGCCTTCCTTCTTCTCACCGTCTTCGGCTTCGCCTTCGAGGGTTTCGTTAGCACCTTCCTGGTTGTCCCCAACAGAGTTCTTGGCAACCTTTATTGTGCCTACCTTCTTCCACTCTACTTCATTGTCGTTCTTCTGACACATGAACACGTCGAACTTATCGCCTGCCTTCACGCCTTCCTTTGTACCGATGTAAGCAACGAGTTTGCCGCCATCTACGTGGAGCGAACTCATTGGGCGGAACTCGTCGTAGTCGCGCTGCAGGGCTGCGAAAGCAGCGTCGGTAGCACGCAATGCACCACGAGCAATCAGCTTGTCGAGGTTAGCCGACTTCATTGTCAAGCCTGCGCCTGCGTACTTAGATGAGCGACCAACATACTTCAGCTGATAGTTTGCGTTAGCGTTGAAGTCGGCTGGTTTATCCCAGTATTTTGCATAGAAATCGTCGAACTTAGCCTTATCCCAATCGAGTTTGAAGAGGTAAGCATTTGTTCTTACGAAGTAGCCCTTTGTCTTAGCAGCAGCTGTCTCGGCAGCCTTCACTGCGATCTGGCCTGCCATCTTAGCGATGCCTGGCAAGAAGTCCAACGTAACCTTAGCCATTGCAATGGCTGTAGCACTCTTCTCCTTTGCGTTCATCATACGATAGTTGTTAACGCATACGTATGTTGTGCCGAGGAGTTTGTTCTCCGAATTGCCACAGAGAGCAACAAGGTTCTGGGTCTGCTTTGCGTTCTCGCGAGCCTCATCGCTCAAGCCCTTCATACCGAGAGCCATGATAACGCCAAGCTGCTCGTCCCACGCAGCCACGTTCTTATAGTCAGCTCCCTGCGGAACGTGCCATTTAGCCACGAGCTGGTTGCCGAACTTGTTTGCATTGAAGTAGTTGAGCAAGCGTGCTGCGTACTCGCGTTCTGCGATTGGGTCAACCTTTACGCCCATTGAAGCGAGCGTGGTCTTGAGGAGTGCGTCCTTAGCCGACTCTTTCTCGATAGCGTCCATCTCTGCCTTTGTGGCTGTAGGTACGGTAGACCAGTCGATGTGGTGGCTACCAAGGTTGAAGTCGTTATAGTTAGGATAGCGCGTTGCGAAGTCGATGCCGTCGAACGCCTTGTTTGTTACCTCGTAAGCGTGGGCATACTCCTCGTTGTCGGCTGGCATATCGAGTTTAAGCATGTACACAGAGTTACGGATGTAGAGTGAGTCGGAATTTTCCTGTGCGCTCACAGCGTTTGGTGCCATGCTCAGAAGAGCGAGACCCAAGAACAGATTTGTTTTCATTTGTTGATATTTTTTAGGTTTTAAATTCGTTGGTTGTAGTTTCGCAAGCTCAGCACTTGCGAAACTATATCTTCGATTGTTAGATTTCTCTTACAGTTCGATGATGAGGAAAGCAGATGCTTTCCAGAACTTCTCTGCATCAACGATGGTGAGTGTAGATGTGCCGTCGCCGTTCTTCTCGATGGTGTAGCTACCCTGTGGATTGCCTGAAACGACTTTCGGCTTCTTCGACTGCAGCTTGAGAGTCTTGAACGAACGCACGTCAACAGTCTTGAAGAGACTCTTGTCGATGGCAGCGTTGTTTACCTTCTTCTTCTTTAGGAAGCCGCCCTTGAGCAAACCCTTCTCGCTAAGCTCCTTCTTCGAGCCTACGCAGTAGTAGCGTTTGTTCAACTCTTTATCCTGCTGATAGTTCTGCTCCTTCAGATAGTCCGACTCGTTGGTCAGCTCTTTAACGTTGTAGCGCAGTTCGTCAATCTTCACATCCTTTGTCTGCACGAGTTCCTCGAGCTCAGCGATGCGTGCCGTCTTTTCAGCCAACTGTGCGTTGAGGTATTCCACCATCTTCTGCAGGTTGGCGATAGTCTGCTTCGACGACTTTTCCTGCGCCTTGTTCTTCGCAGTGAGTGCGTCTATCTGCTGCTGCTTGCGTGCAAGCAGTTCCTTGAACGATCTGAGTTGTGTGAGCATGTGCTGCTTGTCGGTTGTGCCTTCAGGATGATTGAAAATCATATTCTCCTGTACTTGGATAGAGTCGAGACATGACGCAACAGAATTGATAAACGCAGACATCTCTGCTACTTCCTGGTCTTCCAACGCCTCGTTTACCACGGCTGTAGAGTCGCTACCGTCAGTAGTCTGTGCGTTCTTGTTGTTATTACACGAAACAAATGATGCGAAACCAATGGCTATCATTACGATAAGCATCGAGGATTTGATTTTTTTCATATTGTTTGAATATTTAGGTTACAAGATATTATTCAGAGTTGCCTTTATCACACATTTTGTGTCCGATTAGGTGATTGCAAAGTTAGACATTTTATTAATACAAGCAAAAAATATATAACGTTTTTTTTCTATTCATTAAAAAAAGATAGACAACTTTATTGTGTCTTCTTTTTTTTCTCTAAATTTGCAACGTCTAAGAATAAATACCGAAAAGATGGTTTTTAAATACGACTTTCTGATTATTGGTGCCGGAGTTGCCGGCATGAGCTACGCTTTGAAGGTAGCTCGCGCACACAAAGGTAAGGTGTGCATGATTTGCAAGACTTCGCTTGACGAGGCAAACACTTCGTTTGCCCAGGGAGGCGTTGCCTCAGTGACTAATCTTGCAGTCGACAATTTCGACAAGCATATAGAAGACACGATGATAGCGGGCGACTTCATCAGCGACCGCCGTGCCGTAGAGCAGGTGGTGCGCAATGCGCCGGAGCAGATTGCCGAGCTCGTGAAATGGGGCGTGAACTTCGACCGCAAGGAAGACGGTGAGTTCGACCTGCACCGCGAGGGCGGACACTCCGAGTTCCGCATACTGCACCACGCCGACGACACGGGTGCCGAGATACAGCGCGGACTGATGGCTGCGGTGCGTGCATGCCCAGACATCGACGTGAAGGAGAACCACTTCGCCGTGGAGATAATCACGCAGCACCACCTTGGCGCGCGCGTCACACGTCGCACACCCTATATTAATTGCTACGGTGCGTACGTGCTGAACCCAGAGACGCAGAAGGTGGACACGTATCTGAGCAAGGTGACGCTGATGTGTACGGGCGGCTGCGGAGCCGTATACCAGACCACTACCAACCCCGTCATCGCTACGGGCGACGGCGAGGCAATGGTATATCGTGCTAAGGGCACGGTGAAGGACATGGAGTTCGTACAGTTCCACCCGACGGCGCTCTATCACCCGGGCGAGACTCACCCTGCGTTCCTCATCACTGAGGCGATGCGTGGCTACGGTGGCATACTGCGCCTGCCGAACGGCGAGTCGTTCATGGAGAAGTACGACGAGCGCCTCTCGTTAGCTCCGCGCGACATCGTGGCGCGTGCCATCGACAAGGAGATGAAGATACACGGCATCGACCACGTGTGCCTTGATGTTACGCATAAAGACCCTGCCGAGACGAAGAAGCACTTCCCGAACATCTACCTCAAGTGCAAGTCGATAGGCATCGACATCACCACCGACTATATCCCCGTTCGCCCGGCAGCCCACTACATGTGCGGCGGCATAAAGGTTGACCTCAACGGACAGTCGTCGATAGAGCGCCTGTACGCCATTGGCGAGTGCTCTTGCACGGGTCTGCACGGCGGCAACCGCCTGGCGAGCAACTCGCTCATCGAGGCTGTGGTGTACGCCGACGCAGCTGCCAAGCACTCGCTGGAGCACGTAGACGAGTACGACTTCAACGAGAAGGTGCCGGAGTGGAACGACGAGGGCACGATGACCAACGAAGAGAAGGTGCTCATCACGCAGAGCGTGAAGGAGGTGGGCGAGATAATGTCCAACTACGTGGGCATCGTGCGCTCCGACCTGCGTCTGAAGCGTGCGTGGGACCGCCTCGACTTGCTCTACGAGGAGACCGAGGAGCTCTTCAAGCGCGTAAAGGCGAGCCGCGACATCTGCGAGCTGCGCAACATGATTAACGTGGGCTACCTCATCACACGTCAGGCTATCGAGCGCAAGGAGTGCCGCGGACTGCACTACACCACCGACTATCCGCTGCACGCGTACGACAAGAAGTGATTCGAATTGAGAATTTAGAGTTGAGAGTTTAGAGTTATGATTAGCTTTGAAGATTAATGTCTACTTGTACGATATTAAAAGGTAATCATAACTCTCAACTCTCAATTCTCAATTCTCAATCTTCAATCTTCAAAGCTAATCATAACTCTCAACTCTAAATTCTCAACTTTCAACTTATTATAAATTATGAAGCAAAGAACATTGCTCATCGCTCTCTGCTCATTCGCCCTTATGAGCTTCTGCGTCAGCAAGAACGCCATAAAATACGAGAAGGGCACCGCCGTAGTCAACACTACGTCGATAGTGAAGGCGCGCGGTTTCCAGGGCAAGACGCCGGTGAAGATATACATCCGCAACGGCAAGGTGCAGAAGATAGTGGCACTGCCCAACCAGGATACGCCCTCGGTGTTCGCACAGGCGGAGACACTGCTGAAGAAGTTCGTGGGCAAGAGTGTCGACGAAGCTGAGCAGATGAAGGTGGACGGCGTGAGCGGTGCCACCTACTCGTCGAAAGCCCTCATACAGAACGTGAAGGGCGGACTGAAATACTACCGAGAGAACAAGAAGTAGGGCGTTTGACATAGCTCTAACAGTATAGAAGGCTGATGTTTTAACTGCGTTTTGCGGCTAAAACGTCAGCCTTTTTCAGTACTTTCACCATCGTGCAGCGGACGGAATCCGATCGGGTGGCGGACGCAATCTGATCGGACGGCGAACGGGATCCGATCGGACGGCGGACGGAATCTGATCGGGTGGCGGACGGAATCCGATCGGGTGGCGGACGGAGCACGATGCGTCGTCTATAAGGTTCGGAGTTAAGAAGTTGAAAAAAATGAGAACAAATAGTGAGTATTATCCAATAAAATCGTTACCTTTGTAAAATTAAAGTCTGTATCACAAGACTTAAAGCCAACACCCCGAAACAACAAACAATACCCCGAGACAAAAGGATATCAAAAGAACACATTAAACAAATAAAGAAAAGAAAGATGAAGACTGTTTATGATTTCTCGGTGAAAGACAGAAAAGGTAAGAGCGTGTCGCTGAAGGAGTATGCCAACGAGGTGCTGCTCATTGTGAACACAGCTACAAAATGCGGCTTCACACCGCAGTATGAGGAGCTGGAGAAGCTCTACGAGAAGTATCACGCGCAGGGATTCGAGGTGCTCGACTTCCCGTGCAACCAGTTCGGCGCACAGGCTCCTGGCACCGACGAGTCGATACACCAGTTCTGCAAGCTCACGTACAACACCGAGTTCCCGCGCTTCAAGAAGGTGAAGGTGAACGGCGACGACGCCGACGACCTCTTCAAGTTCCTCAAGGAGCAGAAGTCGTTCGCAGGCTTCGACCCTGCACACAAACTCACACCGGTGCTTGAGGAGATGCTCGCCAAGGATGCGCCCGACTATAAGGAGACAGCCGACATAAAGTGGAACTTCACAAAGTTCCTCATCAACAAGCGTGGAATGGTAGTGGCTCGATTCGAACCGACAGAGAGCCTCGACAATATCGCAAAGCAGATTGAAGAGATTATCTAAGGTGGTGTGGTGTTGAGATGTTGTTGTGTTGACATATCTCAACACCTCAACATAACAACACCACAACCCCACATATCTCAACACCTCAACATAACAACATTACAACACCACATACAACCCCACATATCTCAACACCACAACATCTCAACATAACAACTTGTAATAAAATCAATAGAAATGGAAAATAGAGAACATGTGCGTTGCCTCATCGTGGGCAGCGGTCCGGCAGGCTACACTGCTGCAATATACGCTGGACGCGCCAACCTCAGCCCGGTAGAATACTGCGGCATTCAGACTGGCGGTCAGCTCACACAGACTACCGTCGTAGAGAACTTCCCCGGCTACCCCGAGGGCGTGGACGGCAATCAGATGATGCAGGACTTGCGCCAGCAGGCTCTGCGCTTCGGCGTGGACATGCGCGAAGGCTCAATCGCAAAGGTCGACTTCTCGAAGAAGCCTTACGTGCTCACAACTGACACGGGCGCCGAGATTGAGGCAGACACCGTGATCATCGCTACCGGAGCAAGCGCCAAATACCTCGGACTCGACGACGAGAAGAAGTACAACGGACAGGGCGTGAGCGCATGTGCCACATGCGATGGCTTCTTCTACCGCAAGCGCACCGTTGCCGTAGTGGGCGGCGGCGACACAGCGTGCGAGGAGGCTCTCTATCTGGCTGGTCTCTGCAAGAAGGTGTACATGATTGTGCGCAAGCCTTATCTGCGTGCGTCTGACGTAATGCGCAAGCGCGTGGAGGAGAACGAGAAGATCGAGATTCTCTACGAGCACAACACTCTCGGACTCTTCGGAGAGGACGGCGTGGAGGGTGCTCACCTCGTGAAGCGCAAGGGCGAGCCCGACGAGGAACGCTACGACATCGCTATCGACGGCTTCTTCCTCGCTATCGGCCATAAGCCGAACACCGACGTGTTCCGCCCGTTCGTCGACTGCGACGAGACTGGCTACATCAAGACCATCGACGGAACGCCGCGCACTAACGTGGAGGGCGTGTTCGCTGCTGGCGACTGCGCCGACCCGAACTACCGTCAGGCTATCGTGGCTGCAGGCTCAGGCTGCAAGGCTGCGCTCGAGGCTGAGCGCTGGCTCACTGAGCACAACCTGTAATTTTTAACATAGGAGGGTATGGCATCCTGCCATACCCACGCAACCTCTAATGTTTACATAGGAGGGTATGACATCCTGCCACACCCACACAACCTCTAATGTTTACATAGGAGGGTATGACATCCTGCCATACCCACACAACCTCTAATGTTTACATAGGAGGGTATGACATCCAGCCATACCCACGCAACCTTAAATCGAGGGTTAACAAGTAAAAACAAAATATAGGGCAAATTGTAGGAGGCTACGGCTTTCTTGCCGTAGCCATTAGCAACAAAAGTCTGCAAGCAGTGTGGCTACGGCAAGAAAGCCGTAGCCTCCTATTATATCAACCAAAACATGACAATCCTCCTCACCGTAGCCGCCTACTTCGCGGCTCTCATGCTCTTCAGCCGCCTCACCGCACGACGCGGCGACAACAACGAGACCTTCTTCCGCGCCAACCGACGCTCGCCGTGGTACATGGTGGCGTTCGGAATGGTGGGCGCATCCATCTCGGGCATCACGTTCGTGAGCGTGCCGGGCATGGTGATGCGCACCGATATGACATACGTGCAGACCTGCATCGGCTTCATCCTCGGCTACTTCGCCATCGCCTTCCTGCTACTGCCGGTCTACTATCGGCTGAACCTGACGACCATCTACTCATATCTGAAGGAGAGGCTCGGCAAGCGGTCGTACAAGACCGGCGCATGGTTCTTCCTCACGTCGAAGATGACGGGCGCAGCGGTGCGCTTCTACGTCGTCTGCATCATTCTGCAACGCTTCGTGTTCGATGCCGTGGGCGTGCCGTTCCCCATAACCGTCGTCGGCATGACGCTGCTCATCTGGCTCTACACGCGCCGCGGCGGCATCAAGACGCTGGTGTGGACCGACACGTTTCAGACCACCTGCATGTTTGCCGCGCTGCTCCTTATTATATATAATGTGACGCAGCAGCTGGGCATGAGCGTGGGCGAAGCCGTGCGGGCGGTGGCTGCCGACGAACATAGCCGCATGTTCGTGTGGGACGACTGGGTGTCGACGCAGAACTTCTGGAAGCAGCTGCTCAGCGGAGCTTTCATTGCCATCGTGATGACGGGCTTGGATCAGGACATGATGCAAAAAAACCTCACGTGCAAATCGCTACGCGAGGCTCAAAAGGATGTGTGTACGTATGGTTTCGCCTTCGTACCAGCCAACCTGCTGTTCATGGCGCTGGGCGTGCTGCTTATGATGCTGGCACAGAAGGAGGGCACACCGCTGCCTGCGGCTGGCGACGAGCTACTGCCGATGTTCGCGGCGACGGGCGCATTGGGCACCATCGTCACGGTGTTCTTCACCATCGGCATCGTGGCGGCGTCGTTCTCCAGTGCCGACTCGGCGCTCACCGCGCTCACCACGAGCTACTGCGTCGACATCTGCGAGCGCCCCGAGGACGAGCGTCTGCGCCGACGGGCGCATGTGGGCATCGCCGTGGTGTTCGTGGCGTTCATACTGCTGTTCCGCATGCTCAACTCTACGAGTGTCATCGACGCCATCTACGTGCTGTGCTCCTATACCTACGGTCCGCTGTTAGGTCTGTTCGCCTTCGGACTGCTCACGCACCGCGCCGTCAACGACCGCCTTGTGCCCTATGTATGCCTCGCCTCCCCCCTACTCTGCTACGCTCTCGACATCGCTGCGCAGCATCTCTGGGGCTACCGCTTCGGCTACGAGCTGCTCATGATCAACGGAGCGTTCACCTTCGCAGGGTTGTGGGCTACGAACAGCGCAAAGAAATATGAAAACTCCCACAGATTTCACACTATACGTTAGAACATAAAAACTCCCACAGATTTCACAGATCTGCACAGATGCTGATTGCGTTATTCTCCCACAGAATTCACAGAACACACAGAACCTTTTGCTATAAAAATCTGTGAAATCTGTGGGAGTTTTTCTCAGCAGAAAGTTCTGTGGGTTCTGTGAATTCTGTGGGAGTTTTTCTCAGCAGAAAGTTCTGTGTATTCCGCGAATTCTGTGGGAGATTTTCTCAGCTGAAGACTCTGTGGGTTCTGTGAATTCTGTGGGAGCACACCCAGGGGGTGCAGCTGTCTCAGCTGCACCAACCGAGCAGACGGTACGCCTTCTCGGTTGGTGCACTTCTTGCTCTGTTGGTGCACTTGAGACAAGTGCACCCCCTGAAAGCCCCCTAAGAATCTGTGAAATCTGTGGGAGATTTTACAGCAAGAAAGTGTATTCCGTGGGAGGATATATCAACAGAAAGCTATGTGGGTGCGTGGGTATGGCAAGGATGCCATACCCTCCTACAATACCCTCCTACAATACATCTGTGGGAAGAGAAAGATTATAAGCCTGACCAGACACTCGGGTTGAACGTCTTCTCGACCTGCGCCTCTACATCATCAGGGAGGTTGCAGAAGAAGTCGATGCCGGTGCGCTTCTCAAGCTCTGCGATAGAGATGGCGTGTGAGCCCAACGTCTCGTTCACGCGCCACTCATTTTTCTGTTCGCTCCAGAACGCCATGCCAGCATATCCGAACGAACTCTTGCGCAGGATAGCCATGTAGAAGTACTTCGGCACGATGAGCTTGCCGTCGATGCGAGTTATGATGTTAGTCTCGCTGTCGATTGTGCCACCCTTGCAAACGAAGATAGTATCCGTTACAGAGAGCTTGTCAGCCCACTTGCGCAGCTGGTTCTCCATACGCACCCACAAGCCATTGTTACCACTGTCGTCGAAACCATTAAACTTATGATACTGCGGTTGCATGTTCGTCATTACGAACGTCTGAGCGTTCATCTCCTTTGAAGCGGTGCGGTCGCCGCTCGGACAGATGTGTCCACGGTCGTAACCACCAGGGAAGTATTTGTACTCGCCCCAATACTCGTTGCTATTGAGGTTTGTGGTGTCGAAATAGAAGTTGGACACACGAGTGTACTTGCCCGAGTAGCCTTTGTGCATCTGATAGCACGTCCAGCGCTGCGAACGCTTGTCGCAGTCCCACTCCACCGAGAAGTTAACACCGTCTTTATCGTAAGATGTAGATGTCATGCGATAGACAATAACCTTCTGCTTGCCCGTCTTCTTTAGAGCTGGGAATTCCCTGCGCTGAATAGCCTTGTTGTAGCCGTTGGCTGCCGACGGAATGTTGGCATTCTTGTTCTTCTTATCAACCTGACTGCTCTGACTGCCGCTGCCCTCATCGTCATCGCCTCCACAAGCGATGAAGGTGAGTGCAGAGAGCAGCATCACAACAACAGTTGCATAGCGCAGCGCGTATTTAAAACATTGTTTCATCCGTTATTTTCCTTTAAAGTCCCTTTTACCTTTTTACTTTTTTACTCTTTTACTTTTTTACTTTTAAAAAATATGTTTTGTGGGGGCGTGGTATGGGCAAGATGCCCATACCTCCTACTTTTTACTCTTTTACTTTTTACTCTTTTACTCTTAAATAAAAAAGAGAGTATGTTCCATACGTATATGCAACTACGGATGGAACACACTCTCAATATTCTATTTCAAAAATAGAGCGTGTCTATTTGAAGTATATATCTCGTTCTTTTCCTTACTTGCGAACCTTTGCGTAGCGGTTCATGAACTTATCTACGCGACCTGCAGTATCGACAAGCTTGCTCTTACCAGTATAGAACGGGTGAGATGTGCTTGAGATTTCGACTTTTACCACTGGGTAAGTTTCGCCTTCAAACTCTACTGTCTCTGTAGCCTTGCATGTAGACTTTGTAAGGAACATATCGCCGTTGGACATATCCTTGAATACGACGGGGCGATAGTTTTCTGGATGAATTCCCTTCTTCATTTTGTTTAAATTGTTATAGTGTTAAATAAATATTTCGCTTTCAAATGCTTAGCGGATGCAAAGTTACGACTTTTTTACGAGACCGACAAATTTTTGAAAACAAAAATTCCAAGCCACCTCATCGTTTGAAATGGCTTGGAATATTAAAGAATCGTATTACTTACGATAGTAAATAAGCCTATTACTTGGCGTATGTGATTACGATCTTGTTTATACGCAACTGAACGCCACCGCCAGAAGCCTCTTTGAAGACGTTTGTATAAACCATCTTCTTGCCGTCGATAACAACAGTAGCTGTCTCGTTGCCGACGCAATTGACATTCTTGTTCTTGTCTACATCGCAGATGAACTCTATCTTAGCGATTGCCTTGCTGCCCTCGAATGTAATCATGTTGTTCTTGTAAACACGGATGTTAGAGTAGTTAGCACCTGTGTAATACTTCGGACCATTCTTCTCGCCGTTTGCGTCGAAGACGATCTTTGTGCCGTCCTTAAGAGTGATGGTTGTAACCTCAGTACCATTCTCTGTATAGAAGTCGCCAGGAACCATCTCTACTGTTGTTGCACCAGCCTGAACGCTCGGGTTAGAGAGTGTGAGTGTTGTGCCGTCGATAGCGATATTGCCATTGCCTGCAGGCTTGTCCCCACCAGTGCCCGGCTTGTCCTCGCCACCAGTAGAACCACCCTCTGTCTTACCGTTTACAGAAACAAGGTATGTAGTGTTCTGAGCTGTTTCAAGAGTGTTGCCCATGTAGTTGGTGAGTTTGCCGTAAACTACAACCTCGTCGCCAACCTGAATGTTTGCCTGACCCTCTGTCCACTTCTGATTGCCGAGGTAGAGTGAACGGAACACGAGGAACTGACCATCTGCCTTGCCGTCGTCAGAGATATAGAAAGAAGCATTGCCATACTGTGCAGAGAAAGCCTCCTTTACAGAAACTACCTTACCCTTGATGTAATAGCCCTGCTCAGACACGGCGTTTGCAGCCAACTTGGCTGCCTCTGTATTAGCAGCTACACTATTGAACGGATCGTCCTTTGTACCTGTGCCCTTCGGTGTGCCAGTGATTCCGGTGCCACCACCCTCTGTGCCAGGCTTTGCACCGAACTCCTTGTCGCCGAGCTTAGCCCAGACAACCGACTTCAGACCGGTCTTGCCGAAGTAAGCCTCGATGTTACCGCAGAGAACCACTTCCTGCTTGATGTTTGCAGGATTGTCCTTGAGGTTGATAGCATTGCGCACATCACCGACAGGCAACTGTACTGGCATTACATTATCAACTGATGTCTCGTCAGCAGAAGCTGCGATGAGCACGTTGCTTACAGCCTCACAACCCTCGGCTGTGAACTTTGCGTCGTCGATAGCCTTTTCAGGAACGAAACCTACGATGTAAGCCTTTACGAAGACATTGCTTCCTGTTGCGCCATGCTTCTTGATGTCCTCTACAGTGTAAGGGTTCTCTGCAGTACCGTTGCCAACCGTTTCGGTTGAACCACCGTTACCGCCGTTACCACCGCCTGGAATTTCATAAGCTGCAGGAACGTCCTCGCAGCTTGTGAATGTGAATGCTGTCATTGTTGCGACGAGCATTGAGAAAAATATCTTTTTCATATTCTTTTGTTTGTTTGCTTGTTATATAATATATAATAATGTAAGATAGCCTTACTTCTCTTCTGCCGGCTGATTCTTCTCTGGCTCGAGCACTTCGATGTCGGAGAGTGTGCGCAGCACGAGCTGCACTGTTGTGCCGTAAGACGATGTTGCGCTGGTCTTGTAAACGGTGAGGATACCGGTTACGTTGAGCTTGCCCTTCGGCAGTTTCTCGGCAGCGAACTTAGCGTAGCAGCTTGTACGGATGCCGATCTGCTTCTTCTGACCAGTGTAACCCTTGAAGTAGCGTGTCACGCCGTGGCCTGTAGTGGCACCTTCTGCCTCAGGAGCGAATGTGACGGTGCCGTCGGCTGTGTCGAACTCCACACCCTTCAGTGTCACAATCTGTCCAGAGTACTTCTGTGCAACGGTCTCATCGTTGAGTGTGCTGATTTCAGAAGTCTCGAACACGTGAGGTACCACGAGCGAAGCGTCGGGCTTGCCGAGAATCTTGAAGCGTGTCTGCCATTCTGCACGGCTGATGCGGCTCGGGTAAGTCTGGTTCTTCTTGAAGTCGGTGTACGGGATACCCAGCTGTGGTTGTGTGCGATATACGCCATAGTAGAGTCCGCCAAGGTCAACGAGAATCTCCTGACCAACCTGCAGCTGACCGTTGATGCCGCCCTGAGCAACGCTGATGATGATACCACCGGTAGCATCCTCGATCATAACCTGGCTATAGATATTGCCAGAGATATCGTTGCCTGTGACGCGACCCTTGATCTGCACACCGTCGGCGATGCGCACTGTGTCGTTCACTACATCCTTCAGTTGTGCACCGTACTTTGCCTTAAGATCAGCAATAGAAACGACATTGGTCTCCTGAAGCTGGTTGTTGCCGAACGGTGCCACCTCGCCAGTAGGGTCGGTCCAGTCCTCATCCATACATGATGTAGCAGAAAGACCTATAACAAGCGCGAAGAGCGCGAGTTTCAGATATTTTATACTTTTCATCTTCTTTCTGTGATTTAGAATTTATAAGTAATGTTCAGCATACCGTTTGTACCTAAGGCGTAGAACTTGAACGGGTTCTTCTCGAATGAGTAGCCACGTACGTTCAGGCTCTGTGTGTAGCCGCTTCGGCTCTGCTCGTAACCACCTGTAACGATGTCGCGGTTGTTGAGGATGTTCTGAACCATGAGGTTGATTGAGAGCGATCCGTGCTTGAGGTATATACTGCGACCGATTGAGCCGTCGAGCATGAAGCCACCGTGACCCTTAGCCTGATCGAGTGCTCCTGGAACGATTTCGCCGGTCACGTCGTTGATAATCGGCTGACCGAATGCCTTCATCACATCGTTACGGTTCACCACGTTCTTGTGGAAACGGTAGTTAGGCGAGTACGACAGGTAGATGCGGTCGTAGTAGTTGCAGTTGAGGTCGATGAACCAACCTTTCTGATGATAGCTTACGCCGAGGCTGAGAGCGGTGAGCGGTGTGCCGCTGTCGCGCATACCCTTGTTGTGGATATAGTCGTATTTGTCACCTGTCTGGGCGGTGCCGTACAGTGTGGCATCTGTCGACTTCATGTAGCAGAGCTTAGAGTTGTTCGTAATCTTGGCCTCGCTGATTGTACCGATGAGCTTAATGTCGAGGAAGCTTGCGAGCTTGAACTTAGCGCCGAGCTCTGCACCGTAGTACGACTTGTTCATATCGGTCATAGACACATAGATGAACGAGTTGCTATCGTCGTTATAGAAGTTCTGCCAGTCGGATACGTTAGTCATGCGGCTGTAGTAGCCCTTCACATTGAGGTGGAGCCATGAGTTCTCGTACATATAGCCGAGTTCTGTGCTGAAGATGCGCTCGTTCTTGAGTCCCTGAACGAAGTCGTTGTTAATCTCTGGCGACATGAACGCTGCACGTGCTTCTGGTGCGCGGTGCTCATAGCCTACGCCGAGCGAGAGTACGTTGCCACGACCGAGTGTGAGGTTAGAACCGAACTTGAAGCCACCATCAACGAATTCTGCTCGCTTGCTCTTGCCGAACGAGTTGTCGGCAGCCAAACCGTTACGCATCTTGCCGTCGCGCTGGAAAGAGGTATAGCCGAGCTTAGCAGCTATAGTATAGTTAGCCCAACCGAAATTCTCGGTGTACGAGCTCCATACCTTGCCCTTGTTGATGAGCAGGTTGTAGTCGTAGCAGAAGCGGTCGCCTTCCTTAACGACTGCGTTAGGATGGTTGAGGTCATACTGTGCTTCGGGCGAAGTAGCTGTGTACTTATCTGATATAAGATATGTATTGATGTTATGGAACTGGGTAGCACCGAGCAAGTCCTCCATTGTCTGGTAGTGCATTGCCTTATTGGTAGCTGCAAGTACGCCTACGTTTACCTTCTTGTCCTTGTCAATCTGGTGATTGAATGTAGAGGCAAACGAGAGCATCAGGTTGTCGTTGTGCTTAGCCTGGATGTAGTACATAGCGTCGCCGCCCTGTGCTGCTGCGTTCTTGTTTGAGTAGTAGAGGCGATCCCAGTTAATCTGACGATTAGCCTTTGATGCACGCCAATAGTTGTATGATGTCAACCAATCCTCGTAAGCCTGCTCTGTGCGATATGTAGAGTTTTCGCTATTCCACACGTCGTAGTAGCTTGACGGCATATTCTTCCAGTAGTTAGGATGCGGATTGTCAGCATTGTTGTAGTTGAGCTTTGTGCTCTTGTACATAGAGTACTTGCCGAAGAACGATGTAGTGAGCTTCGAGTTCTCGTTGAAGTTCCAGTCCCATGTGAGGATTGCACTTGGAGCGTAGTCGTTCACCACGCGTGAGTTGCGCTTCTTACCGTTCTGATAGCCCCAATAAGGGTTGTAGTAACGGTTGTTGGCGAGCCAATACATCTCGTCTGTACCTGCGCCCTGTGTAGAACGCTCGGTCGGGTTGCCCCATGTAGAGAGCGAGAGGCTGTGCTTGCCAATCACCTTCTGCACGGCGAGGAAGTAAGAGAGCGAGTTGTAGAATGTGCCCTCTACGTAGCCGTTGCGTGCCCAACGATAGCTCACGCCACCAGTGAACGCCCAGCCTTTCTCTGAGAGACCAGTGCTATAGGTGTACATGCCACGCAGAGTGTAGTTGCGGTTAGCACCACTGAGGGTCATACGATGACCTACAGGCATTGCCGACGGACGGAAGTTGTAGTTGTTGGAGCCACCCATGCCCGACATGGTGAAGTTGTTGCCTTCAAACGGAAGGGCGAACTCCTGGTTGCGGGTCATGTTGTTCAGACCGCCGACCTGAGAGTAACGGAACTGTCCGCTCTCCATGTCGTTCAGCTGCAAGCCATTGAGATAAACCTCGTTGTACTTCTGGTCGAAAGCACGATAGCGGAAACGTGCCGGTGAGAACAGATAGCCCACCTGGCTGGCATAGATGTCGGTGTTGGAGTTGACGATTGTCACGTTCTGTGTCATGTCATCGTCCTCACCGAGCTGTGCCTCAGTGAAAGTGAAGGCAGCCTCGCTTGCAGCTTCGCTATGATAACCGATCGAGTCGGTCTGTGTCTGAGCGAAAGCAGACGGAGCGCAGCACATTGCCAACACTGCTAATTTAAGCTTCTTTTGCATGTAATGTTTATAATTAAGTTTTTAATTTTCGTTTCTAAATCAACTACTACTTTTTTTATTTCATTCAATTAGGGTAGTTTAAGAAATAGATTGCAAAGTAACACATTTTTATTCAATTAATGAAACATTTCCATATTTAATTTTTATTAAGTATATGTTTCAATGCAGAACATGCCAACGGATTGGAAAACAATCGCAATTTCATGCAAAAAAAACACGAAATAGGGCACAATGATAACAAATTACTGTAACTTTGTAGGCGTGTATCACGTACACGCAGTGTGTAACGAATAAAAACAAAAAACAAATAACTCAAATGAAAAAAAATCTCTTTATCCTCGCCTTACTCCTATGCGTGACATTGGGAGCATCGGCTCAGAAGAAATTCAATCTCTATGCCGTAGGTTTCTACAACCAGGAAAACCTCTTCGACACTTGCCACGATGAGGGCAAGCGCGACTACGACTTCCTGCCTAACGGCGCATACAAATGGAACGGACTGAAATATAGCCACAAACTACGCAATATGTCGCAGGCATTAGCCGACCTTGGCACGGACAAGCTGCCGGGCATCGGATGCGCCCTCATCGGACTCTCGGAGGTGGAGAACTCGAAGGCACTCGACGACCTCACAGCACAGCCTGCTCTGAAGCAGCGCGGATATAAATATGTACATGTAGAGGGTCCAGACCGCCGTGGCATCGACTGCGCGCTGCTCTACAACCCTCGCTTCTTCACCGTGAAGGATGTGCGCCTCGTGCCATACGTTCCCGAGGAGAAGAAGGACTCTAACTACGTGACACGTGGCTACCTCACCGTTAGCGGCACGCTCGCCGGCGAACACGTGGCTGTAATCGTGTGCCACTGGCCGAGCCGTTTCGCCACATCCTACTACCGCGAGGTGGCTGGCAGACAGGTGCGCGTGGTGAAAGACTCGTTGCTGAACGCCGACCCCAACTGCAAGGTGTTCGTAATGGGCGATATGAACGACGACCCTACAAACAAGTCGATGACCGAAGGACTCTCTTGCAAACCGTCTATCGAGAAGACGGGCAAGGACGACATGTATAACCCGTGGTATAACATTCTCACAAAGCAGGGCAAGGGCACACTGTTCTACAACGGATCGTGGAACCTCTTCGACCAAATCGTGATGACTCCGAACCTGCTCAACCCGAAGGGCGTGAAGGACTTCTCTACTCTGAAGTACTTCCAGCATCAAATCCACATCCGCCCGTACCTCATACAGAGCGAGGGCAAGTACAAGGGCTCGCCGAAGCGTACCACCGCAGGCGGTGTATGGCTCGATGGCTATTCCGACCACTTGCCGGTAGTAGTGTATCTGGTGAAGGAGCAGAAGTAATGAATACCGAACGCCATCCCTTCACCCCGTTTCTCCCCGACGGCTGCCGGCTGCTCATGCTCGGCAGCTTTCCACCGGGTGAACAGCGCTGGTCGATGCGGTTCTACTACCCCAACTTCACCAACGACATGTGGCGCATCTTCGGGCTATGCTTCTTCAACGAGAAGCTGCACTTCGTCGACACCGAAGCAAAGACGTTCCGACTCGACCGCATTATCCCGTTCCTCAACGAGCGTCGCATCGGCATGTACGACACGGCGACGGTGGTGCGCCGACTGAAGAACACGGCATCGGACAAGGACTTAGAAGTGGTAGAGCCTACTGACCTGAAGGCAATGGTGCGCTCCCTACCCTCGCTCACCGACATCGTGACCACCGGGCAGAAAGCCACCGACGTGCTCTGCGCGTGCTTCGACATAAAGGTGCAGCCGAAGGTTGGCGAGAACGTGCAGTTCGGCTTCGACGACAGAACACTGCGTCTATGGCGTATGCCGAGCAGCTCGCGCGCCTACCCCATGAAGCCCGAACGCAAGGCAGAGTTCTACAGCCGCATGTTCAGCACATTATACGACCAAGCTTAAGAATATGACAAACAACAAGATAACAATAATTGGTATTGCCGGTGGCACAGGCTCCGGCAAGACCACTGTAGTGAAGAAGATTGTTGAGGCACTGCCGCCGCACCACGTGGCTGTCGTACCACTCGACTCGTACTATAACGACACGTCGCACATGACCGAAGAGGAGCGCCGGGCTATCAACTTCGACCATCCCGATGCGTTCGACTGGAAGCTACTGATAAAGCAGATTAACGAGCTGCGCGAGGGCAAAGCTATCGAACAGCCTACGTACTCGTACCTGAAGTGCAACCGCGAGAAGGAGACGATACACGTGGAGCCGAAGCCGGTGATTATCGTGGAAGGCATTATGACACTGCTCAACAAGCGTCTGCGCGACATGATGGATCTGCGCATCTTCGTCGACTGCGACCCCGACGAGCGACTCATACGCAACATACAACGCGACACTATCGACCGCGGACGCACCGTGTCTATGGTTGTCGACCGCTACCTGAAGGTGCTCAAACCTATGCACGAGCAGTTCATTGAGCCGACAAAGCGCTTCGCGCACGTCATCATACCAGAGGGTGGAGACAACCTGAAGGGCATCAACATGGTGTGCAAGTACATCGAAAGCATCGTTGAGAAATAGTCCGCGTCGGTCGATGCGGATGTCTGCGTCGGTCGATGCGAATACGCATAACGACCGACGCAGACCATTACCTTTTTACTTTTTTACTTTTAAACAAGTTCGAGCCCTAACGATTCGACGAACGCTCGCACTTCCTTTTGCTGCATCAGTTCGTCGTACACCTCTTTCTTTGTCTTTCGGCGGCTTATCTCTTCTGCCTCGGCGAGGCGGAGCGATATTGACACATTTCCGTTGTGCAGTGCCTTGGCGAGCGTGACGCGTATGCGACCTTTTATCTCGTTTACCTGGTCGAGCAATATCTGGTTGTCTACCAGCACCTCGATATCGGGGAAGGTGGTGATACGCGGTTGCATGTTCTTCATTCGGGAAGCAAGCCCCACCATCTTCTGTGGCATACGGTTGCACATCGAGAGCCATTGCAGATCGAGGAACTCCTGCGTGAACTGCTCGTTCTCATCCTTGTTTGTCTCTTCCGCCTCTTTCTTTGCCGCAACCGCATCCTTGCGCTGCAAGCTTTGGAAGGTCATGCCGAGCGACGAGAGCTTCAAGCGTGGTACGCCGGCAGACAACTTGTCGGAGACGGCTGCCGAACCCGATGCGGCGGTCTGCGAAGTAGGAGCCTCAGCTGAAACATGGCTCACCGAGGCATGGCTTACCGGAGCAGCCACCTGCTGAGCCACTTTCGTCCGGGTGAAATCAAGAAGTTTGAACAGGGTTTTCAGCTGCTTGGGGCTACGCCCCGCACTGTCGGCATCCTCCGGCTGCGTGATCTGTGCCACCTGGATGAGTGTCAGCTCTACGAGCAGACGTTTGTTGCTGCTTTGACGGTAGCTTAGGTCGCACTGGTTCATCAGCTTCAGCGCCTTGTAGAGGAACTGCGTGGGACACGCCTTTGCCTGTGCGCTGTACTTCTCACGCTGTTTCTCGCTCACCTCAAGGAGCTTCAGCGTCTGCGCATCCTTAGCCATGAGCACGTTGCGCACGTGCGAAGCGAGTCCGTTGATAAGATTACCACCGTCGAAGCCTTTCTCTATTATCGAGTTGAGGAGCACCATACACTCGCTCACCTTGTTCGCCAACGCATAGTCGACGAATTTGAAGTAGTTGTCGGTGTCGAGCTCGTTCAGGTCCTCAATCACCTTTGCGTATGTGATGTTGCCCTGGCAGAAGCTTGCCGTCTGGTCGAAGATAGAAAGAGCATCGCGCATACCGCCGTCAGCTTTCTCGGCGATGAGTGCCAATGCCTCTTCCTCGTAGGTGATGCCCTCCTTCTCTGCCACATGCTTCAGGTGGTTGATGGTGTTCTCCACGCTCATGCGCTCGAAGTCGTAAATCTGACAACGCGAGAGGATGGTTGGCAAAATCTTATGCTTCTCGGTTGTGGCAAGAATGAACACCACGTGTGCAGGCGGTTCCTCCAGTGTTTTCAGGAAAGCGTTGAACGCTGCCTGCGAAAGCATGTGCACCTCATCGATGATGAACACCTTGTACTTGCCCACCTGTGGCGGTATGCGTGTCTGCTCCATGAGCGACTTGATGTGCTCCACGGAGTTGTTGCTGGCTGCGTCAAGCTCGAAGATGTTGTACGAGCGTCCTTCAGCAAACGCTTTGCAGCTTTCGCACTCGCCACATGCCTCGCCCTCCGTAGTAGGGTTCATGCAGTTGATTGCCTTCGCAAAGATGCGCGCACACGTCGTCTTGCCTACTCCGCGCGGTCCGCAGAACAGGTAGGCGTGTGCCAATTTGCCACTCTTCACGGCATTCTTCAACGTAGCGGTGAGAGCAGCCTGCCCCACCACCGAGTCGAATGTCATCGGGCGGTACTTACGCGCCGATACTATATATTCTCCCATATCGTGATTTTACTTTATACTTTCTACTTCTTCTACAGTCAGACCACTATATTTTGCAGCCTGCTCTACCGACAGACCATTGCTCAACATAGATTTAACAATATCCTTCTTTGCTTCTGCACGACCCTCGGCACGACCCTGCGTAAGTCCCTCTTCGCGTGCATTGCCAAGCACATCATTCTGTATCATCACAGCGTTGAGGTGCTCATCATAAGCATAACGCTCGGCATCGGTCATCGAGTAATACTGCAGTTTTTTGCGTGCCTCCTGCAATCCAGGAGCAGTGGTGTTTTCCTTTATTACCCCACTCTTCAAGTAAGCGACCCACTCCTCCAACGGAGTCACTGCTACCTTGTCGAACTCGTTGACACGCACAAGAATGTACTCGGGGAATATCTCTGCCGGACTCTTCTGCACTAAAGCACCTTTCTCCTTAGCGGTTATGACGAGTTGGTCGTTTGTATGCACACCGATAAACTTGTTCTGTCCTACATACAGGTAGTCGGCACCCTTACCTATATCGAAATAGAGGATGCTTATAGAATACACCTTCTTCACCTCCTTGTATGTATCACCAAGATGAATATGCTCGGTGATGGCTTTCGCCACGCCATACAGGATGCGCTCCAGATAATAAAGCTCGCTTGTGTTCTGCACCTCTACAAGTATTATCTCACCCTTCGAGTTTCGTGCTTTGATGTCCACACGGTTGAACTTATCGTCTTGCGTTTGCTGATTGCCCTCACTCTCGAGTATCTCCACAATCTTCACCTCCTCACCGATAAACACGGTAAGGAAACCTTCCAACACGTCGAAGTTGGCTTTCTGACGGAGCAAGCGCTTGATAGCCCAGTCGAAACGTATGTATCTATCTTTCAGTCCTCCCATAATACAATAGGTTTAATGCTACTTTACAAAGTTACAATTATTATTCTGAAAACACGGCATGAAGCAATTAATTTTTATTGTTGTCCGGTAAATAATACATCTCCCTTATATTGCTTCATGCCTTTCTCATATTGCCGCAGCAGAACAACAATGTTGCCGCAGCAGAACAACAATGTTGCCGCAGCAGGACAACAATATTGCCGCAGCAGGACAACAATGTTGCCGCAGAAGACTAATGAGAACGACGTAGCAGATTAGACAACGGATAGAATGATAGATGAATGGTAGATGTCTGGTAGATAGGCTGGCAGATATAGCTCTCGGAAGCATATCTGCCAGCCTTTAACATGCTCATAATCTGTAAGTTGCAGCGACACTGGGAGATATGGTAGATTTTTTCGCGTACTGATACTTTACTATGATATATTGCTTCTATATAAAAAGGGGTTTCCGAATGAACAAAAAAGGCTATGACATTGCTGCCATAGCCTGGATATCTGATGTGAAGTTATATCTTCATCTTATAGTTTAACCTTATACAAGATTGCGATGTTTCGCTTGACTGTCTCGTTGTCTGGGTCGAGCTCGTGCCAACGCATAAAGTATTTACGAGCCAACTCCTTGCTCTTCTTCACATTGAAGTAGTAGCCAACCAAATAACGAGTTGCCATCAACTGCCAAGAAGCATTTGCAGAAACGCTATTATACAGCTGCAAAGCAGGTCGCAATCCAACGCCTGCCTCTTGATCAGGGTCGATTAACGGACTCAACTGAAGCTGATTGATATAGCCATAGTCTGCATAATCAGGGAATCGTTCTGCAGCCTGTCCATATATATCAAAGGCTTTCTTATAAGCTGCCACCTGCTCCATTCCGACACACTCTTCCGCCTTATCCTTATACATCGCAGCATAGTTCTGCAGATGGAAATAGTTCAGCTTACCATTGCTCTCAACAGTATTGATATACTCTTGATAAGCCGTTTCTGCCTTATCGTATTCGCCCATATCCTTATAGGTATTACTGATAACACCCATTGCAGAAGCTACCTGATCATCTTTAATTGTCGGGCTCTTTAGCAATTCCTTCAACACATCTATTCCCTGATTTAACTTATTGTTATTAATAAGTGCCTTACCATAATTCAAGTAATTCAAATCGGTAATAGCTGTGTCTTTGCTTGCGATCAAAGTTTCACTATACTCCAATGCCCTTGAAGCGAACAACTTCTTATACTCATAAAGAGCTTCACCTTGCTGCTTCTTTACAAGATCATACGCTCTGTTCGCCCAATCCGCACCAGTGGAGAGAATATAATAGTATGCAGGATATCTAACCAAACCACTATCGCAAATATTCATAATGCGCGTATAGAGCTGCAACTTTGTGTTACCATCGGCATTGTCCACAAAGGTATATACCATTCGGGCCTGTGATGTATAGTCGTCAGCCTCTAAAGAGTCCTTTTGAGCTTCATCATACAACTGAATGCCCTTTTGAATCTCATTTGTAGTAAGACCGTATGCAGCATACAAACGTGCACAATCACGATTATAGGGGAATGTAGGATTGGCTTCCTTAGCCATTGCGTATATATTTTCCAGCTTTGCTCTACGTTTACGTACTTCTTCTTGAGCCTCTGTATCGCCCGCAAACGCACGCTCTGTCACCTTGTCCAAACCCGCCTCTACAAACGCTGCATACTTACGATACGTTCTGAAGTCGTTGGGAGCCATCTCTATCGCCTTCTTATAGTAGTTTATAGCTACAGTAGTGTCGTCAGCCCACTTGTAGATGTCGCCCTTGAGCATATAGGCAGGACTATAATGGGGGTCGAGTTCTATTGCTTTGTCGATATATTTCAAAGCGTATGTGGTATCGCTGACACCCGATTTGAGCCAAAAGGCATTGGCTGCGCCTACGTAGATACGTGGGCACACGCTCTTCTTGGTCTGTTGCGACTCGCAAATCTGCTGCACAATAGGTTCCACCTCAACGAGTGTATGCGACACAATCTTCTCTATACCCAAAATTGCGGCTTCTACATCATTGATGGTCTGCACCTTGCGTGGCGAATTAGAACTTGACGCTTTGTTAGCCTTTGTCTTGTTGTCGACCTTTGCTTTCTTTTCGGTCTTCGGTTTCTTCTCCTTCTTGTCCTTCAGCGAGACAGAAGCAATCGAAGGCGCAACAAGTGCGAAAGCGAGCAAGCCTATAGCGATTTTTCTCATGTTCATATCTTGTATAGCTTTAAGAGTGGCGAAGGTGTTGGTTCCTCCGCCCTATTATTTACTTATAATACGTACTGCACACCGATTATAGTGTGTACTGCACACCGAGGTTGAGTGTCTGGAACGTGCGCAGCTTCAGCATATTAACGCCAAGCATGTCTGGGTTGTAACGCACTACGTAGAGTTGCGGTGTTAGCGTCACAGCGATGTGTTTAGCCACGTTCATCTTTATCTTGATACCTCCATTGGCACCCATAAGCGGGCTGGTATTGTACTTTCTTGGCGAGTACGACATGGTATGCGAACTATTCACCTTTATCGAACCATCGGGTTCTGTGCTATTGCCTAACGACAGCAGCAACGCCGGACCTGCGAACAACTCCGCTTCAAACATACGATTGCTTTGGTAGCCTGAGCAGAGGTTGGTGACATTCAGCAAATAGTTGAGTGCCACGAAACCTCGCTTGTAGTTGTTCTTGAAGAGTCCGGTAGTGGTGTATTCTGTGCCATACTCAGTTGTGCCAGTATAGTTGTCCGGCGCAACGCTATTGATAGACAAGTATTCGAACGAAGCACGTACGCCATGCACCTTACCGAAATGTCCTTCAACGAAGGCCTGTGCATTATAGTTGAACGCTGCGCCCTCGTATGTCTTCTTGGTGTTGAACAGCATCGTACCTGCGCCCAAACCGAAGCTAAGCGGAATGCGTGGTGCCTCATAGTCATCTTGCTTCATCGTACGATAGTTCGTAGCACGTGTATAGGCTGTAAAACCAAGACGAACCACTACTCTTTGGGCGTTGAAACGCTTCACTGCGTCTATGTTGCGATACGGTATTCGGTAGTTATAGTTGGTGAAGCTCGGTTCGAGGAACACCTGCAAGTCGTTGCTGAGGTTATACGAGAGGTGTAAGCCTGCCGTGTAGAACGTACTAATGGTGCGCAGATGGGTCTTCTGCTCTCGCATAATCCAACTAAGACCGCCACCGAATGCTAACGCCACGTTGAATGGTTGGTCGAAAGAGTAGTTCTTCATAAATCCTAACGGATTGATAAGAGCCTCTGCGGTTGCATCGGCGGTCATATCATGCAGGTCGACAACAGCATCGTCTTGCACTGGTATGCTTAGCATAGCGCGTCTATCCTCGTCCTGTTCGCCCATTGCCTCATGGGTTTTGTCCCATGTGGCGGAGGTGAGTCCTAAGCTAAGGCGCACACCTACCGACGGCGAGAACCATCTACCTACAGACATCTTCGTAGAGTGTCCCATCTTTGGGCTCACATTTTCACCTCCCACGCACCATGCCATGCCTCCTGAGAGCTCGGCAAACCATGGTGTACGCCATTTCTGCGGATGCCACTGCATTGTGCTGTCCACATATTCAGGGCGGTTCTTCATATAGCGCATACGGTCCTCGATAGAGAGGTTGTTGTGCAGATAGTACACCATACCGATGTTTACACCATAGAAGCCTCCGAACTTATTATGCAGGTGTCTTGACTTGACACCTACATACGGCTCTATAGTGAGGTATCCTTGCGGACCGGTGAATATCTTTCCCTGCACACCTCCACGTATTTCGTATCGTGTGCGATGGTAGTCAACTATGTTTGTTGTGTTGTGACGCACGCCAAAGCCAAACACTGTTGACACATCGAGCAGTCGAGACGGACAATAGCCGTCCATCAACGTCGAAAGACTATATATCCAGTCGACAGAACCTTGCCACTGTTTATAGTTCTTCTTGTTACCCTCATAGTAGCCATATCCCAATCCGGCTGTAAGGCGCACTGTATGGTAAGGGTTGAACTGCTTGCCCACACTCACGTGCGCCATCGTGATTGGCGAGAGGTTATAGCCTGGATATTCTAAGTCCTTATGCAATCCTCCGCCGAAGCCTAAGAAGAGGTGGTCGTACCACTTCTTTCTGAAGGTGTCGTCATAGCCACGATAGCGGTCCTCAAGCACGTACTTGAGGGCATTGAACTCCGTAGCGTAGTTGTGGCGAGTTTTGCCAATGGTGTCTTCGTCGCCCGACTCGTCCCATAGTGAGTCGGGCACCTGTGTGATAGCACGTGGAGCGACACTGAACGTTGTCGTTCTTGCTACACTACAGCTCAAGCCACCTATCAAACAAATCGCTGTTGCGTAAAGGCGTATGATGTTAATGCTCATTGTTCTTGGTCTTATTTGTTATCGTCAGCGGTGTTATCCTTATTATCTTCCGACTGCACTTCTTCCTTTGTCTCACTTACAGCTCCGCTTTCCTCAGCCTTCTTACGGTCGGTGTAGGCTTTGAGTATCTCGAACTTCTTTCGATAAGCCGGAATATCTTTTCGCATATACTTCGACTTCTTACGGATGTCGTCGTTCACATTGCCCTCGTTGCGATACAGGCGTATGAACTTAGGCTCCAGATCGAAGCTATGCTGGAAGTAGGCGAGGTAGAACGGCACTTTGCTTACGTCAAGCTGCGGTCCGGTGTTCTTCTTTTTATACTCGTCAAGCTGCTTGTAGTACTCTTCTGCCTTCTCGGGGTCGGTGCGTAGCAGTTCGTTCTCCTCTTCTTCCGTGAGTTCTTTAAAACCGCTGTTTGCTGCCGAGTAGTCATCTATCTGCGGTTCACGTCCCCACTCGTCAGCCCATATAATGCCTTTCAGATACCACTTCTTTGGGTTATCGTCGGGCATACGGTCGATAAGAGCCTCGCATTCTTTGCGCGATTTGTTAAGATATCCGTGCAGTTCGGTGTAGATGATAGCACGGTTGTCGTCGCCCGTACTGAACACGTAGCGCTCTGCTTCCTTTATCTTTGCCACCTGCTCTGGGTCGGTTATCAAGCCCTGTATATAGAACGGGTAGCCTTGCTGGAATGTGATGAGCATACGTAGGCGCTTTGTAGCCTGCAGCTGCACATTCTTTTTCTCCAACATCTCAATGAAGAACATCGCGGTGTCGAGCTTTGCCTCCTGGAAGTACATCACGGCTTGGTTGAGCACGATCTGCTCGCGGTTTATCTTCACAGGGTTATAGCGGTCGCTCATATCCATTTGGTTCACACCCTTACGGAAGTCGATAAACGGCTTCAGGATGTTCACATCGGGCATACCTCTGCGACTTGCCATCAGTGCCATTTGGTTAGCCACGTATGGGGCAAGCTTCAGACGTGTGTAGTCCGACTGCGCAATGATGTGTTTGTAAGCAAGTGTTGTGATGGTGTCGAGCTCTAAGCTATCAGTGACTGTAGCCAATAGGTTGAAGTAGTCACCGTTCGACATCTTCTTCTCGCCCGAGATATATTCGCGCTTGTGTGCGAAGTAGTTCTCCACTGCCTCTTCTGCGTTCATAATATGTTTTATCTCGTAACGATATTTCACAACCATGATACGCAGGTTTTCAAGAATAGGTACGATGTCGCTCTCGAAGAACGGCTGTGTCTTCAACATTCCGAACACTTCGTTCGGTTTGTATGTTTCGATGGTGTTCTTCACTGCGTCGTACACCTCCTGATTGCCATTCTTGCCAACTTGCTCAAGCACGTCGTCCCATGTAAACACGCGTGGTTCGAGTGTCGACACACGTATATCCGAGCTCAAGTGGCGCTTCAGAATATTGCGAGCCACAGCCGCACGCTGTGTAGCAAGTCGGGTGTTGAGCTCCACACTACCCTCAGGCGAAGCACCGCCCTGTACCTGTACGTCCCAAAGCAAATCGCCGTACGACTTCAGCTCCTTCACGATGGCTTGTTGTTCTACTATGTTCATCGAGTCGTTGAGCAGCACGTCCTTACCAACGACGAACTTCAGTCGCAAGTCGCGGGTCACGTTAGCCATATTCTCCTCTGCTGCCTCCTGGAACTCGCTTGTGAGTGGCATCTCGGCAGCCGTCACTGAGAAGTCGAGAAACTTCAATGGCTTGAACGCAAGGCACGAGCCAGTTGTCATCTCTCCGCTATCCCATGTGCGATGATGATAATCCTCGAGCACAACGCGATAGCTTCCTCGGTATGTCTTCTCCTTATCTGGTTTCTTAAAGGTGACATTGGTACTGTAAGCCACCTCCTTATCGCGCTCCAAAACGTACGATGGGTCATAGCCACGAGCCACCGAATCGTTCTTCATATAGTTGAAGCCCATACGCTTATCCTGCTTCTTATGATACTCTGCGCCCTCAAGTATTATGGGCTGCAGATAGGCTATAGTGTCTTCGGTCTGACAGTCGACAGCCATCGGTTGGCAGATGATGCGCGACTTCTCTGTGGTGTAACCCTCTGGGATGGTGAAGTTGACATTGAACGTCACTCTATCGCCGGTGTCCATACCAGGCACGGGCTTCATCGTAGGATTGGTGTTGCGATACTTACCATCAACAACGGTCTCATCAAGAATTTGGTCGCTACTCTCAAGCGTCACCGTGAACTTGTCCTGTCCCGACTTTATCTCTACAGCCTTTGCACCGTACTCCTCGTCGAAGACTACAACGCCCTGACCGCTCATGAGGAACTCCTCAATCTCACCATTCGACTTAGAGAGCTTGAATGCTATGCCGAGCGAACGTAGTTCTTTCTCCAATGCTTTCGAATCGCCACTGAACACCTTCGTGTTAGCCACGTTGATACGATTGGCTGCATCAAGAGCCTTGTTGATAGAGCGGAATGATGTACAATACTGCACTGTCTTTGCAGGCTTTGGCTCGCCCTTCTTACCCATCTTCAAGTACACCTTGATCTTCACCTTACGCGAACCTCCGTCGTCCTGCTGCAGAACGGCAGCCGTAGCGGTGAAGGTGACAAGCAGTATAGCTATCAGCGCGAAGCATATATGTCGTAAAAAGTTTCGTTTCATTGTTATTGTGTGTTATTATATTATTTGAGGATGTAAGCCACTGAGATGCCTATGCGTTGTGGCATGAGGTAATAACCAGATGCATTTGGTCTGTTGAGTCCGCCAACCACATAGTCGCCGTAGTTATCTCCTGCGAAGTATTCCTTACGATTGTAGCCTACAGCAGCCACTCCGGCGTGGAAGTCGATAAAGAGTCGCTTCGTGACATTCATTACGTAACCAAATGTGATGCCACCACCGTAAGCTATTCCTTTGTACACTTTTCCTTTTATAGAAGCATCGTAAATTGCGCCTACGCCTCCAACGCCAACGAATAAGCTATGCATCGGACGTCCTGAGAAGTAGTATCTGTATTCGGGCTGTGCTGCCAACAACTTTATGTTCTTGCCATACGGCTTATTACATCCGAGCACATTGAGTCCGAGGGTCGACCAGTTGCCGACCGTCATCTCCAAACCGACGCTTGGTATCATGCACGCATCCATAAGCACATCGGTGTTGACGGCGAGCTTCTGCGCCCGAGCGGAGAATACTGCCGAGAGCATCAAGAATGTCAAGAGTAATTTCTTCATTTTTACTATGTTATGTTTAAAGGTGCGGCATCGCGCTGCACCAGCGTGTTGCTTTATATATTGTGGGGCTTTGATATTTCTACTTTAGTGGGTGCTGCCCTATGGTGGGCTACACCAGTTGTATGTTTTAGGGTGTTTGTTGGGTGTTGGAGTGTTTTTGTCTGAGAAATCATTAAGAGTGGGTATGGCTTAACGCCACACCCGCTCTATAATTATAATGCTTATTCGAGTTCGATTACGCGCTTCTCCCACGGAGTGAGCTCGCCATATGTCTGAATCTGCTCTGGGTCAGAAACTGAGATTACGATGTCATACTCGTAACCAGCTTGCCAAGGCTCACCATCGACCGCAACACCAGCAGTAGTCTTGAATACTGGCTTAATCTCGTACTGTGCTGCCTTGTACACCTTGTCGGGTGCATCGGAGAGGTAGTACTCTACACGCAAGCGGAAGATACCCTTGTTAGCTAATTCTGCAGCGACTGTACCAAGGTAGCCATTGTCTTCATACTTGTAAGAGCCGTCATCGTTAGTACCAATCTTTGTCGGTACAGGGAGGAGGAAGCCGTCACCAACAGTAACCTTTGTGTTATCGCCGAGGTACGGACCATTAGCTGGGTTACCGATAGTATTGCCGTCCTTGTCCTTCAACTCGAAGGCAGTAGCCTCAGTCTTATGGTTATTAGCAGTAGTCCAATCGACAACAAACTCGCCTTCCTTACCCTTAACATCGTCAGTCAAAGCATCGAGACGATTGTCGAGGTCAGCAATAGTAAGTGTACCTGCGTCAGCCACATTGAGGAGCTTAGCCGACTTGATACCCAGCTTTGCAACACGAGTATTTTCGCCGCTACCCTTTTGGAGGATGATGTTGAACTTCATGAGCTTGTGCACGAAAGTGAGATTCGGACGGCTCTCCTTGTGTGCCTTATCATCCCATGTTCCACCGCCTTCCACTACGCGCTTCTTCTTGTCGCGCAGATACTTTGCGCTGTAAGCGTCCGCCTTGTCAGGATCATCTGGTTTTACGAACGACTTACCCCAGATAAGATCGGTTGTGCCGTCCAGACCTGTTACCTTCACGCTGTACTTATTGCCGTTGTGCACCACATTCGCTGAGTAAGGATAATAGCCATAGAATGTATAGCTATACTGGCTGCCCATCGGGTAATAGTGATTAGTTTGTGTTGTGCCACCATTCTCGTCGAAGAGTGTAAGGTTTGTGACACGCTTGCCTAAGTCGGCATCCTCAGAAGTCACAGCTTTTGCCTGAATATTCTTCAACCAAAGGAAGTTAGGGTTGTCGTTGCCTTCCTGCCAAGTAATTTCCTGCTTAGCTGCAATCTTGCCAGTAGCAAGACAGAAGAAGCCGAGGTTTTTGTCGGCAGGTGTATCGAATGTGCCGTCATATGTGCCTGTAGTAGGGTCAACATTGCCGAGCGCTGCGCGGGTCTTGTTTGCCTGCTGACCAGCAGAAAGCACGATAGGCACATCAGAGTTCAGTCGCTGATTGTTGCTACCGCCAGCGAGGTCGTCCTCGTTTGTGCAGCTGGTCATAAACATGGCAGCAGCCATTCCCATTAAGAATATATGCTTATTCATTTGTTTGTTGAATTTATTGTTTTTCTAAAAAAACGTTTATTCATTGGGATTGTTGAAACACTCGTCTCTTCCTCACCTTTTGCAGCGAGGAAGAGAGTCTATATATCTCCAATCCATTTCTGCAGGGGCAAGCCCCTACGCTTTGTATATGCACCCTTATGCGGTTGCATACTCAAATAGAGATTCTTATCAGATGCTCTGATTAAGGCTCTATTGGCTCTGGAGTTACAGTAGGCTCAGTGTACTTGCCGTTGTTCGGATCGCGGTCGTCGTCGATATCGATTGAACCACCATCAGCCCAAGGTACGAGAGTAGCTGTAACCTCGATTTCCTGAAGACCGTAAACAGTGATAGTAACCTTGTAAGACTTACCCGGCTCAAATGTCTTTGTACCGTCCATCTTGATAGTAGCCTTCTGCTCGAGAGGCTTAGTAACCTTAACTTCACCAACCTTCTCAAGAACATCCTGAGAAAGATTGATTGTAAGAGGATACTCTGTCTCACCAGGAGCAACAAGGAGAGCCTCGCCTACCTTAATAGCATCACCAACAGTAGCTTCACCAGTAGCAGGCCATGTCAAAGTAACAGGCTTAAGATCAATGAGTGGTGCATTGTTATCTGCTACAGTTTCATCACGCTGCATCAATTTGAGAGCAGAAGCATCGCCAGTGAAAGTAAGGAGGTCTGCAGCTTCCTTAGTCGCGCCTGTGTAAGCTACTGTAAGAGTACCAGTTGTCTTTGAGTCTACAGAAACACCAGTTACCTTAACAGCGTCAGTATTGCCACCTGCCGGGAGACCCGCTGTAGCCTTAGATCCTGCACGTACCTCGAATGTGAAACGTGTGAGGAGGTGGTTGAATGTGATGTTCGGCTGAACGCCCTTACGTGCTGCATAAGCAGAGTAGAAGTTGTCAGCATAGTTGCCAAGCTTAGTAACCTCATCGGTAGAAGGAACTGCCTTGCCTGCCATGATGTCCTGTGAACCATCGATTGTGATATCAACAACACGCTTTGTAGCTACATTTGCTTCTACTGCTGCACCTGTGTCATCAACAGTCTTTACAACAGGTGTAGCTCCAGCAGCATCGTCAACGCGATAACCCCAGAAGTCGTAGTTGCCACTAACCGGGTAGTAAGCGATAGTGCCGTCAGCTGTAGTAGCCAAACCAGATTTTGTGTTGTTAGCTGCATCAGGAGCCGTAAACTTCTTGTTGTTGAATACCTCTACATCAGGAGTTGCTACACCACCAACAGCCGGAGCCTTGTAGTAAGCAAGATCCATGCTACCCTTCTGGAGCATGTACACCCAGAGAGTCTGGCCTGCCCATACGTTCTCAGCGTCAGTCATGCCACCTACGGTACCAGTACCACGGGTCTGAACCTTAGACGAAGCAACGCCGAGACGAATCTGCTGTTCAGATACGTTCTGATCGCCATTTCCACCGAGAGTGTCATCATTTGAGCATGCTGTCAGCATACCAGCTGCAGCCAATGCAAATAAAAACATTTTCTTCATAGTCGTGAAAAATTTAAATTAATAAAAAGTTATTTATAAAAGATTGTCTTATTCCTATTTTAATATCCATTGATGTTAGGGTCGTTAGGATCTTTGTCCTGGTCGATATCAATATCGTCACCCTTGCCCCATCCGTCAACGCTTCCGCTGATCTGGATCTTCTCCAAGCCGTAGACACCAATCTTCACATTATATAATAGACCTTTCTCGAAGCTTACTTGCTCGCCCTCTTTCTTAGCTGGCGTGATTTTGTATTCGGTCTTGTGCTCCTTCATCTGACCGTTAGGTCCGTCGGGGAATTCGTATGTGAGCGTCACTACGTACGACTCCTGCGGAGCTACGAGCAAGCCAGCACCGAGCTCAACGGATGCCTCGTCCATCTTCTCCTTTGTAGTAGGCACGTGTGTAACGCCTGGCACCACTTGGCTCTCGTTGTCCGCCCACTCGTCCTTCCATTCTACCTGATAGCCTTCATCTCTCAGCTTAGGTATAATCTTGCCATAGACATTATGCGTCTTTCCATTCTCATCGGTTTCCTTTTGGAACTCGCCAAGTTTCACCGCCTTTTGCAGCACATCAACCGCATTCTCGGGTTTGAACACGAGTTTACAGTCGTCAATGTTACGGCTTGCGACGGTGAGTGTGCCCTTTGTCAGCGTCATCACCGAAATATCCTTTATCACTACGTCCTTAGCCGACGAAGCACCTGGATAAGCAAAGAACTTCAGCATCGTGAGCTGATGCTTCATATTTACGACGGGGTGCACGTTGCGGTGTGCCGCAAATGTACTATAGTTACCAGGTATGTTTAGTATCTTTTGCTTCTCATCTTCGGTCAGTCTGGCAGCCTTTTCGTAGATACCACCTTCGGCGAAGTCGGCTTCCGTAAGCGGAGTCTTGGCTGCGCCCACGAGCACGTCCTGGTAGCCGTCGATTTCTATGTCGTAAGATATCTTATCCTTTTCACGCGTATAGTTACTCAAATCAAGATCGTCTACGAAATAACCGAAGAAGTTGTAGCCCACATCCTGATAACGAGAGCTGTAATAGATGTCTTCAGGATAGTCTTTGGTGAGCACATTCATTGTGCCGATAAACTGGTCGGGCTCGAACTTGAACGGCATACCCAATTTGTACTCCGGTCCGTCGAGCAGACACGATGTGTTGTACTCGTCCTTGTTGCCCTCGCTCGCATCTTCAGCATAGCGGTATCTCGACATAGAGGGTTCCTCGGTGAGCACTCCCTGTCCGCCGTTTGGATCGGCATCGTTGTAAGCACGGAATGCGAAGATGTGGAACTTGGAATTCAAGTACTTGTCGCGGTTGTATGCCACGGTCTCCATTGGTTCGAACGCACCCGTACCACGTGTGCCCACAGAGCCACGTGTGTCGGACACTACCGAGAAGTATGCCGGATTACTTGTATATAGCAAAATAGATGTCTTGTCGATGTTGACATCCTCATCGTTTGTTGGCGGTTTTTCCTGCGGTAGGTCCAAGTCTGGATAAGAGACATTGCACGACGCTGTGAGCAGCAGTGTTACTGCAGCTGTCAAGATGTTAACAATATGTTTCGTTCGTTTCATCTTATAGGTTATTTTTTAAATGTCGATATTTATATCGGAATCCGTTTGTATCCAACGATCGAGAGCGTCACCACCCTTGTCTATATTACCGACCGTTTTTCCATCAAGAAGTATTTCGGCACTGATGTTTATTGCTCCGTGTTCGCCATTGCGGTACACGTACTTGTTATCAGATGTCGTTTTCATCAGTTTCGCTTGGTTCAGAGTGTTGTAGAGGTTTATGATGCCCTGCCACTTCTGAGGGAAGGTATGTCCTGTTTTCGGGTTGTACACTTCTGTGTATATAACCACCTGCATAATACCAGGGCCGTATATCTTCTTGCGCACATCTGCTAAAGTCTCTCCGTAACCGCGCTGCACATTCACCACGCCCGTCACATTGATATTGCCGTGGCAAGCTATTCGCTTGTTCTCGTTAGTGTCGTTGCCATTGTCGTCTGGGTTGCTCGGCTTGATGTCGGTCTTAAACAGCATCTTGCTTGTTTTGGTTATGTCGAGATAGCCTGTGTTCATCTTTATATAAATAGGTACACCACTTATCTCTGCCCATACCTCCGTCACCTTAAACTGCACCTCGTCCGTATTCTTCACGATGTTGAAGTTGATGTCTATATTCTGCGAGAGTATCTTCGGTTTGAACTCGAAGGTTGTCTGACGGTCGGCGCGTACTTGTTGCACTGTTGTTGAGTCGTAATAGAGTGGCTCCACATCGGGCTGTATGTACTTCGCATACGGGTTGAAGTCTTGCCAAGCTAATGGTTTGTTGAGGTCAGGGTCTTTTATGTCATACACCTTATAGCTCAAGCCTACGTTCTGCAACGGGTAGTCGGCAGCATCCTTTTCAATGAACTGCTCAAGCTCCGAGTAGTCGATGGATGGATTGTCGAGCGGGAATGTCGCAAACTTATAATAGCCGCGCGGAATATTTATAGTCGGCGTAAACGGAGGGGGAGTCGTTCCAGTACCAGGCTCAGTCGGCTCGGTTGGTTCAGTCGGCTCAGTTGGCTCGGTCGGCTCGGTCGGCTCGGTCGGCTCGGTCGGTTCAGCCGGCTCGTCTGCATAAGCCAAGAGAACTTGACGCTTTACAGACTCTTCATTTTCAGTTTCTGTTGGTCCTGTAGCATCTGCGTTATCACCGCCTGCGTTATCACCGCCAGTGTTGTCGCCACCTGTGTTGTCACCACCTGTGTTGTCACCCTCGTCCGGGTTTTCGTTTGGACGGTTTTCGGGTGTGATGGTCGTCTTACCGATGAGGCGCAGTGTGAGATCGTCGGTGTTCACCTCTGCCACCTGCTTCCACTGTCCCACGACACGATAGCAGAGCACACCCATTCGTTTCGGTTTGTCCTCTGGCTTATTCCATGTATACGTGAAGTTGACATCGCCCGCATGTGGGTGATTTCTTTCACAAATCTCTACCTCAGTACATGAGGTGAGTGTTGCTCCAAGAAGGAGTGTGTATAATAACTTCTTACTATTCATCGCTTGCCTCCTTTCCTGGTTCAGCAGAAGACTGATTCGTTGCCTGTTGAGATGTTGCCTGTTGAGATGTTGAGTTTTCTTCTGCAGTATTTTCACTTTCTGCCGGGGTCTGCTGCTCCTCTGTAGGAGTTTCTCCCTCTGTAGGAGTTTCTCCCTCTGTAGGAGCCTCGCCCTCTACTGGGGTCTGTTCCCCAGTAGGCTCGGTGGTTCCGTTCGGTTCGGTAGCCTCGGCACCTTCGGTTGGCTCAGGTTTATCTTCCGCCTTTTTGCCCTTATTTTTCTTTTCTGCTTTCAGGCGTTCCTTCTCCTTCTGAGCCTCAACAGCCTTCAGTCGGTCAGCCTCTGCCTGCTTGCGGTCAGCCTCTGCTTTCAGCTTGGCGTTCACTATGCGCATCGAGTCAGCCTTAGCACTGTTGACAACAGCCGCAGAGTCGTAAACCTGCCAGAACTCCTTGTAGATAACAGACTCAACAGAATCTCTGTTATGCTTATTGATAGCATCAACAACGCGCTGGTTAGCGATACTGTCAACTCTGTACTGATATTGTGCATCGGCATCGTAACGCCAACGATATTTCTTCGTGATTGGATAGCTGCCAAATCGATATACGAATCCTACACGTGCCGCAGTGGGCATCGGGAACGGAACAACCTTCCACGAACCTTGCTTGGTGCGTGTGTAGCAGTTGTCGGCACGATTGTATATGAACTTCTCCGAGTTGACTGCTACGAAGCCTGCATCGAAGCCGAGGTCAAGGTCGAGGGTGTTACCTGTGCGGAAAGCGTAGAGAGGTTTTATTATACCGTATGTAATACCAGCCGACAATGCTTTGCCTTGATGTCCTTCTCTGCCAAACTTTATCGAGAAATCGCTGAACGACATGTACGCACCTCTATAATATGTAGTCTTCGGATGCTTCACCACATGGCGACGGCATGAGAAGAGACGGTCGATGAAGCCGGTATGCGCGGGTACCTTATTATTTATCTGACGGGTACGCCAATAGTTGCGGAAGTCGGCACGCACCTCCGTAATGTTATAGAAAACTCGGTTTTTGAATGTCGCTGGTGTATTCCACTTTGTCTTAAACGTAAGTCCAACAGCCCAGCGGTTCCAGTTGGTCGATTTCACATCGAATTCTACACCCAAATTAGGAGTCAGCAAAGTCCAATCGACAGCATTGGTGCGCAGTGAGATACGCTCAGCAAATGTAAGCGTATCCACACCAGTCTTGCTCTCGAATATCTGAGCTTTGCCGATTTGCGGAAAAAGCACCGCAATTATCAAAAATATGGCGTAAAGCCAGTTTTTTGTTGTCTTAGTCACGTTGTTTTTATTGATGGTTTTAAAAATTGCCGTCTCGACGAACTTTTAGGGATCAAATAATATTGTTGTGTTTTTAACAATCCAATATTATATGAGCCACTTTTAGCATGTCGAAAACTGCATCGATTTTCATTATAACAACTCTATTTCATCAATTATAACTAAAAAATAGTTATGTCACGGCTGCAAAGCTAAACTATTTTTTCAATTAAACCTAATTTTTAGACTTAATTTTTCACCTTACCCCTATTAATTTTTTATTGCAGAAGCGCATTTACCCCCCCCATTTCGTTGTGTTATAGGACGCAAAAACCCTCGTAAATACGGCATTTTCAACAAAAAGACGGGAGCATAACTCAATAATTGTTTTTTTTTTTGTACTTTTGCCTGTTGACAAGATTTTTGAACAAAAATAGACGCCTTGTACACTCGTTTACTCGTCTACTTGTCAACTTATCCACTCGTGTACTCGTTTACTCGTACACTTGTCAACTAAAAAAATAAAAAACATGGACGACGAGAAAAAAGACATCATGCCAAGCGATCACTCCGACTACAAACCTGTCAACCGTTTCGACGCTTCAGCAGTGCATCACCTCAGTGGTATGTACCAAAACTGGTTTCTGGATTACGCCTCATACGTAATCTTAGAGCGTGCCGTGCCTCATATCGAGGACGGTTTGAAGCCTGTGCAACGACGCATACTCCACTCGATGAAGCGCATGGACGACGGCCGTTTCAACAAGGTGGCTAACATCGTGGGACACACCATGCAGTTTCACCCTCACGGCGACGCTTCCATCGGCGACGCTCTTGTGCAGATGGGACAGAAGGACTTGCTCGTCGACTGTCAGGGCAACTGGGGCAACATCCTCACGGGCGACCGTGCGGCTGCACCGCGATACATCGAGGCACGACTATCGAAGTTTGCGCTCGACGTGGTGTTCAACCCTAAGACCACCGATTGGCAGCTCTCCTACGACGGACGCAACAAGGAACCGATTACGCTGCCGGCGAAGTTTCCGCTCCTGTTAGCGCAGGGCGCGGAGGGCATTGCCGTGGGTCTGAGCTCGAAAATCCTGCCGCATAACCTCGTGGAGATATGCGATGCTGCCATCGCCTACCTGCGTGGCGAGGAGTTCCACCTCTACCCCGACTTCCCCACGGGCGGTTCTATCGACGTGGCGAAGTACAACGACGGACAGCGTGGCGGCACCGTAAAGGTGCGTGCGAAGATAGAGAAGCTCGACCAGAAGACTATCGTCATCCGCGAGATACCGTTCTCGAAGACCACGTCTACGCTCATCGACTCCATCCTGAAGGCTATCGAGAAGGGCAAGATAAAGGCGAAGAAGGTTGACGACAACACGGCTGCTGAGGTGGAGATACAGGTGCACTTGGCTCCGGGCGTATCGTCCGACAAGACGATCGACGCGCTCTACGCCTTCTCCGACTGCGAGATAAACATATCGCCCAACTGCTGCGTGATAGAGGACAACAAGCCGTGCTTCCTCACCGTGAGCGACGTGCTCCGCCACTCCACCGACTCCACTATGGGTCTGCTGCGCCGCGAGTTGCAGATACGCCAGTCGGAGCTGGAGGAGCAGCTGTTCTTCTCGTCGCTCGAGCGCATCTTCATCGAGGAGCGCATCTACAAGGAGAAGAAGTTCGAGCAGGCGAAGTCGCAGGACGAGGTGGTCAGCTTCATCGACTCGAAACTGGAGCCGTTCAAGAACCAGGTGTTCCGCGTGCAGGACTTCGAGTACTCGTTCCACCGCGAAATAACACGCGACGACATCCTGCGCCTGCTCGAGATAAAGATGCAGCGCATACTTAAATATAATAAGGATAAGGCAGACGAGCTGATAGTGCGCATCAAGGCGGAGCTGGCTGAGATAGAGTACGACCTTGCGCACATGACCGACGTGACGATACACTGGTTCGAGTTTCTGCGCGAGAAGTACGGCAAGGATCATCCGCGCCGCACCGAGATACGCAACTTCGACACCATCGAGGCTTCGAAGGTGGTGGAGGCGAACCAGAAGCTATACATCAACCGCTCCGAGGGATTCATCGGCACGGGTCTGAAGAAGGACGAGTTCGTGTGCAACTGCTCGGACATCGACGACATCATCGTGTTCTTCAAGGACGGTAAGTACAAGATGGTGCATGCTGCCGACAAGATATTCGTGGGCAAGAACATCCTGCACGTGCAGGTGTTCAAGAAGAACGACAAGCGCACTATATATAATGTGGTGTACCGCGACGGCAAGGCTGGCGCAGCATACATCAAGCGTTTCTTCGTGCCGACGATGACTGCCGGTCGCGAGTACGACTGCACGCAGGGCACTGCCGGCTCACGCATACTCTACTTCACCGCCAACCCGAACGGCGAGGCGGAGGTGATAAAGGTGACATTGGAGGCGAACCCACGCCTGAAGCGCATCTTCATCGAGAAGGACTTCTCCGAAATCGCCATCAAGGGACGCGCCTCGAAGGGCAACCTGCTCACACGCAACCCTATCCACCGCATCGGACTGAAGAGTCACGGCCACTCCACGCTTGGTGGCAGAAAGGTGTGGTACGACCCGGACGTGAACCGACTCAACTACGACGAGCACGGACGACTCTTGGGCGAGTTCTTCGACGACGACTCTATACTCGTGGTGCTCGACGACGGCAACTTCTACATCTCTACATTCGATGCCAACAACCACTATGAGGACAACATAAAGCTCATCGAGAAGTGGGATCCTGACAAGGTGTGGACAGCAGCCCTGTTCGATGCCGACAACGCCAACAACCTCTACCTCAAACGCTTCCGCATGGAGGCGACGAAACGCTGGCAGAACTACATCGGCGAGAACTCGAAGAGCGAGCTACTGCTGCTCACCGACACGCCGTTCCCACGCATAGAGGTCGACTTCGCACCGACCACTGCGCCTGACGGCTCTGAGACGCAACGCCCGTCGTTGGAGATAGACGCGGAGGAGTTTATCGCCGTGAAGGGCTTCAAGGCGAAGGGCAAGCGTGTCACCACGTTCGACGTGCAGGGGGTGAAGGAGCTGGAACCAACACGCTTCCCCGAACCCGAAGCGGAGGAGGACGAGGAGGAAGCTGAAGAGGTAAACCTCGACCCTGATGCTGGCAAGAGTCAGCAGCAGGTGATTGACGAAATGACCGGACAACTTAATATTTTCACCGAACATGAGGATCTGTAGTCTATTGCTCGCCATGCTATGGTGTACCTCAGGGGGTGCAGTTTCAGGGGGTGCAGTTGTCTCAACTGCACCAGATTTCCTCTCAGGGGGTGCAGTTGTCCCAACTGCACCAGATTACTTAAATACAGATACGTCGGTGCAGTTGAGACAACTGCGCCCCCTGAAGCAGCACCCCCTGAGGGAGAATGCTCTTATGCTGGGGGTAGGCTACACCGACATCCTCGACACATACCTCTCGCCGGAGAAGTACCGCGGCACCGACCTGCGCTTTCTGTCGCACACGCGCCGCGAGAAGGACTCCACCTGCCTCGTGCACCAATTGCTGCACGAGGGCTGCATCGCCACTGCCGACAACCGCTCGGGCAATGGGGGCGAGATAGGGGGCGGATACACCTTTGCCTACTCGCTGCTGCGCAAGTGGCAGATGCCCGTGGGCAGTTGTCATCTGCGACTGCTCGCCGGTGGCACAGCGGAGCTGAGCGTGGGCTTTCTGTATAACACACGGGGCAGCAACAACCCGGCACAGGCACGACTGGCACTGCAGCTGAAGCCTACCGTGGCTGCCGACTTCGACTTCCGACTATTCCGCCGCCAACAACGACCGTTCACACTGCACTACGAGGCATCGGCTCCGCTCTGCGGTCTGATGTTCTCGCCCAACTACGGACAATCGTACTACGAGATTTTCTCACGTGGCAACTACGACCACAACTGCGTGCCGACGACTATCGCCTCCACGCCGTCGCTCCGACAGATGCTCACGCTCGACTTCCGTGCGCTGCACACCACGTGGCGCATCGGCTACCTCGGCGACTGGCGCCAGGCAAGCGTGAACAACCTCAAACAGCACACCTACACTCATGCTCTCGTCTTCGGCATCGTCAGACGCTTCCGCATCGAGAAACTGTAGTCGCCCACGGAACTCACTCTTCTGGTTGAGAAGTACCTCCCACAGAACGCACGGAAAGCACAGAACCTTCTGGCAGAGAAGCACCTCCCACAGAACGCACGGAACACACAGAACCTTCTGGCAGAGAAGTACCTCCCACAGATTGGCACGGATGCGCACAGATTAGGAGGGTATGGCATCCTGCCATACCCACGCAGCCTCAGGAATCCAGTAGTCTCAGCTCGGCTTTGCCGCCTGCCAGAGCAAGAACTGCACCAACAAAACAAACTGGGATATCGCCCACAGAACGCACGGAACACACAGAACCTTCTGGCAGAGAAATACCTCCCACAGATTGGCACGGATGCGCACAGATTAGGAGGGTATGGCATCTTGCCGTACCCACGCAGCCTCCGGAATCCAGTATATACTTATGTGGGAGAACAGACGCAACCAAGCCATCTGTGCAAATCCGTGAAATCCGTGGAGAACTTACGCAACCAAACTTCTGTGAATTCTGTGAATTCTGTGGGAGGACTTACGCAACCAACCATCTGTGCAAATCTGTGAAATCTGTGGGAGGACCGACGCAACAAAACTTCTGTGAATTCCGTGAATTCTGTGGGAGGACTTACGCAACCAAGCCATCTGTGCAAATCCGTGAATTCCGTGGGAGAACCGACGCAACAAAACTTCTGTGAATTCCGTGAATTCCGTGGGAGGACAGACGCAACCAAGCCATCTGTGCAAATCCGTGAAATCTGTGGGAGGACTTACGCAAGCAAACTCCCATGAAACCTGTGGGAAGATGGCGATACTATCTCGGTTGGTGCAGCGGAGACCGCTGCACCCCCTTTAGAATGTTCAGAGGGCGGAGTGGGTATGGCAAGATCCATACCCTCCTAAAGAGTATAACAATAAAAACAAATGCGAATGAAAAGAATAATCACTATACTGTTTGCATCGCTACTGCTGCTGACCACAGCGTGCGTCGACGAAACGGAGTATGCCGACAATCCGCGCGGCAACTTCGAGGCTCTGTGGCGTGCCATCGACGAACACTACTGCTTCTTCGACTACAAGCACGAGCAGTACGGACTCGACTGGGACGAGGTGCACGAACGGTACAGCCGACAGATAGCCGACGACATGACGACGGGACAGCTGTTCGAGGTGTTAGGCAATATGCTCGGCGAGCTGCGCGACGGACACGTGAACATGTACTCAGCGTGGGACGTGGCACGCAACTGGTCGTGGCACGAGGACTACCCGTCGAACGTGAGCGACACGCTGCTCTCGAAGTATCTCGGCACCGACTACCGCATCGCTGCCGGACTGCGCTACCGCGTGCTCGACGATAACACTGGATACATACGCTGCGCTACCTTCGCATACAACTTCGGCGAGGGCAACCTCGATAATATAATGCTCTACCTCGCACCGTGCAACGGACTGATCATCGACCTGCGCGACAACGGCGGTGGACAGCTCACGGCTGCAGAACAGTTGGCGGCACGCTTCACCAACGAGCGACTACTGGTGGGCTACATGCAGCACAAGACGGGAAAAGCGCACACGGCGTTCTCGGAGATGAAGAGCCAATACCTGAAGCCGTCGAAAGGAATCAGATGGCAGAAACGGGTGGTGGTGCTGACCAACCGCGCGGTGTACAGCGCAGCCAACGAGTTCGTGAAGTACATGCGCTGCTGCCCGAACGTGACCGTCGTGGGCGACCGCACAGGCGGTGGAGCGGGTATGCCCTACTCTACCGAACTGCCTAACGGCTGGAGCGTGCGCTTCTCTGCCTGCCCTATGTACGACAAGGATAAGAACTCAACGGAGTTCGGCATAGAGCCCGACCATAATGTCGCGTTGAAAGAAGCCGACTGGCTGCGCGGTGAGGATACTATCATCGAGTTCGCACGCGAATTGCTCAGAAAGTAAAGAGGCAAAAGTGCCTTTTTACTTTTTTGCCCTTTTACTTTTTTACTCTTTTACTCTTAAATCTGGCTGCGTGGTATGGGCAAGATGCCCATACCTCCTACTTTTTTGCCCTTTTACTTTCTCATATTTCTTATTTATCTTTCAATCCCTTTTCCAATTCTTCAATAGTCGGCATGGAAGACTTGAAATCTTTCGGGAATAGCTTAGACAGTTGATATTCTGATATTCCCATTGGTTCCTTGTATGAATCCAAAGCGTATTTTGCCACCACATTATCTTTGTCTTTGCAGATGAGCAAACCTATGGTAGGGTTATCTATGTCGGTTTTGAACTGATGATTGATGGCTGACACATAGAAACTCAGTTGCCCCAAGAATGATGGATGGAACGACTTTGCTTTCAATTCGATGACCACATACGCATGGAGGTGGGCATTATAAAACAGCAAGTCTGGAAAGAACTCCTGCTGACCTACTTCCAAGCGAAACTGCCTGCCCATATAGGAAAATCCCTTTCCAAGTTCCAAAAGAAAACGAGTAACGTTGTTCAGCAATTCGTCCTCAATGTCACGCTCGTCATATTTCTCCCTTAGGTTAAGGAAGTCCAACTGGTAAGGGTCTTTGGTTATTTGTTGCGCCAAGTCGCTCTGCACAGCCGGAAGTGTGGATTGGAAGTTGGTGATAGCCTTGCCGTCACGCTCGTACAAGTCGGAGTCAAGCCAGTTGAGAAGAGCATCACGTCCCCAATTGTTTTCCCAAGTCTTTCTTACAAAGAAGAGGGCTTTATCCATGTTTCCCTTGCATCTTGATATTATTCGACAATGATGATCCCATGGTATCATAAACAACAACTTGAAATCGTCAGCACCCTGCTGACGATTTTGATTATGGGGCGCACTTTGTTGAATATCTGCACTATATACACCTTCCATGAAATCGTCAGCAACTTGCGGACGATTTGCTACTAATGGAGCATAGAGCTTATAAAAGTAGCTCATGTACTTCAAGTTGGTTGGCGAGAATCCCTTTATCTCTGGCATTTCATTCTTCAAGTCCTGACTGAGATTCTTGTAGAACCCTGAGCCGTAAGTGTTTGTATATTGCTGGGCTTCAATGTCGCGTCCCAACTTCCAGTAGAATTCCAACAGATAGCCATTGGTGACACATGACGCTTTGAGGCGATGGCTGTAGAAACGTTCCTTGAGTTCTACAAGCCAATCCTTATAGTCACTATCATTATGAAGAACTACCGCCAAGTCTATATTTTTATTTGCCATTTTTATATTCTTTATTTACGCCACAAATATAATGTTTTATCGTGATAATTCATCGTTAACAAAAAACTTTTTGAATAAAAGGGCCTTTTTACTCTTTTACTCTTAAATCTGGCTGCGTGGTATGGGCAAGATGCCCATACCTCCTACTTTTTTACTCTTTTACTTTTTTACTTTTACTTCTACCAGTACTTGTTGCGGTAGTACTCCAGTACTCGCAGAGAGATTACTCCAGTTTAGCAGCGAGATTACTCCAGTACTGTAGTGAGATTACTCCAGTACTGCTGCGGTAGTACTCAAAAAGGGTACGCTTAGGGGTGTGCAACAACGCTTTTTATAGCTGCATCGTGACCACTTCGGCGTTAGCCATGCGTGGCGTTTCGTTCATCGGTGTGCCGCTATGCACGCTTCTTATCGCCTTGTTCGTTATGCCGTGTCCCACGGCAAGCACGGTTTTTCCCTCATAATTATCCCTCACAAACTGCAGGAACGCAGCGGCACGCGCCCTCAGAGCGTCGAGCGACTCGATGTCGTCGGTCCACCGAGCATCCTTTAGGTCGGGGATGTATCTGCCTGTGAAGCTGCCCCAGTCGCGCTCGCGCAGCAGCTTTGTCTGCACGATGGCGTCAGGCGACACGCCGTGCGCAGCCGCCAGTATCACACACGTGTCGAAAGCGCGCTTTAGGTCGCTCGACACGAACACGTCGATAGGCATGTCTTTCAGCTCGGCAGCGAGGGCACGTGCCTGCTCGATGCCGTTCGGGGTCAGCTCGCCTTGAGTCTGCCCCTGCATAATCTGGCGCACATTGTCGACGGTCTCGCCGTGGCGCACAAGAAGAAGGGTTGTCATATTGTTGTTATTTTTAGGAGCAAAGACATGGGAAGGCTGCGTGGTATGGGCAAGATGCCCATACCTCCTACCTTTTTACTTTTTTACCTTTTTACTCTTTTACTTTTAAAAGCACTTTCACCGCTTCGCTCACTGTCGGCACACCGCTCACCACCATTGAGCGTTTGCCGTTCACCTCCTTGAGGTTGCAGCGGCGTGCGTTGGCAGCGATGAAGTCGAGTGCCTTGCCGAAGGTGGCACTGCGGTAGTAGGCAGAGTTGGGGTTGCTGACGAACTGCATCTGCATACGTCCCTGTTTGAGTATTATCTTCTCGCAGCCGAGACTCTTGCCGTAGCGGCGCAGTGCCACCACCTGCAGCAGTTCCTCGCCCTCGTGCGGTATGGCACCGAAGCGGTCGATGAGTCGCTGGCGGTAAGCATCGAGCTCGTCGTCGTTGTCGATGTTGTCGAGCTCACGGTAGAGCAGCATACGCTCTGCGCTGCCCGGCACATAGGTATCGGGGAAGTACATCTCGAGGTCGCTCTCCACGGCGCAGTCCTCCACGAAGGCATCGCCTGTGAGGTTGTTGCCCTGCGCTATCTCCTCGGCGTACATGTCGGCAAACTCGTCGTTCTTCAGTTCGGTGACCGCCTGGTTGAGTATCTTCTGATACGTCTCGTAGCCAAGGTCCTCCATAAAGCCGCTCTGCTCGGCACCGAGCAGATTGCCCGCACCGCGGATGTCGAGGTCTTGCATGGCGAGGTTGAAGCCGCTGCCCAGTTCGGAGAAGTTCTCCAAAGCCTCCAGTCGGCGGCGTGCCTCGGAGGAGAGCACCGACTTAGGCGGTGCAAGCAGATAGCAGAACGCCTTGCGGTTGGAGCGACCCACGCGACCGCGCATCTGGTGGAGGTCGGAGAGTCCGAAGCGGTGGGCATCGTTGATGATGATGGTGTTGGCGTTGCTGATGTCGATGCCGTTCTCTACGATGGTCGTGGAGAGCAGCACGTCGTAGTCGTAGTTCATAAAGCCGATAAGAATCTTCTCCAGCTCCTCGGGCGACATCTGTCCGTGTCCGATAGCCACACGCGCGTCGGGCACGTATTTCGTTATGAGCGAGGCTATCTCGGGCAGGTTGCTGATGCGGTCGTTGACGAAGAACACCTGTCCGTTGCGCGACATCTCGAAGTTTATGGCGTCGGCTATTATCTCATGCCCGTACACGCCCAGCTCGGTCTGCACGGGGTAGCGGTTGGGCGGCGGCGTGCGCATGATGCTCATGTCGCGTGCGCCCATCAGCGAGAACTGGAGCGTGCGCGGTATCGGCGTAGCCGACATCGTGAGCGTGTCGACGTTGGTTTTCAGCGTGCGCAGCTTCTCCTTTGTAGAGACACCGAACTTCTGTTCCTCGTCGATGATGAGCAGTCCGAGGTCGTGCCACTCCACAGCCTTTCCTATAAGCTTATGCGTGCCGACGAGTATGTCTATCTTGCCCGCCTTGAGGTCGGCAAGCACCTCGCGCGTCTGCTTCGCCGTGCGGGCACGCGAGAGGTAGTCGACACGTACCGGCATACCCTTCAGACGGTCTGAGAACGTCTTGTAGTGCTGGAAGGCGAGCACCGTTGTGGGCACGAGCACTGCCACCTGCTTCGAGTCGCACGCCGCCTTGAACGCTGCACGTATAGCCACCTCGGTCTTGCCGAAGCCCACGTCGCCACACACCAGGCGATCCATCGGTCGGGCAGACTCCATGTCGGTCTTCACGTCGTGCGTGGCGCGCTGTTGGTCGGGCGTGTCCTCGTAGAGAAACGACGCCTCAAGCTCGTGCTGCAGATAGGAGTCGGCAGAATAGGCGAAGCCTTTCTCGTGGCGACGCTTGGCGTAGAGCTTGATGAGGTCGCGCGCAATGTCCTTGATGCGCTTCTTCGTGCGCTCCTTCAGCTTCTCCCATGCGCCGGTGCCGAGCGTGCTGAGTCGGGGCGGTTCGCCCGTGTCGCTGCGGCGGTACTTTGATATCTTGTAGAGCGAGTGGATAGACACGTCGACGATGTCGCCACGCTGATAGTAGAGGCGTATCATCTCCTGGTAGGAGTCGCCCACAGGCACGCGCACCAAGCCGCCGAACTTGCCGATACCGAAGTCGACGTGCACGATGAAGTCGCCTGGCTCCATCTCCTGCAGCTCCTTCATCGTGAGTGCCATCTTGCCTGTTCGGGCTGCGTCCGACTTCAGGTTGTACTTGTGGAAGCGGTCGAATATCTGATGGTCGGTGAAGAAGCACAGACGCAGGCCGTTGTCGGCGAAGCCCTCGTGCAGAGTGCGGTTGACGGGAGTGAAGGGGAGGGTTGAATGTTGAATGTTGAGGTGTTGAGGTGTTGAGGTGTTGAGGTGTTGAGAATTCCTGCGCATCTGTTGCAGCTCCTCACTGTCGAAAATATCGCGCAGGCGTTGCGTCTGCTTCTCCGAGTCGGCGAGAATATAGAGCTGGTAGCCCTGCAGAAGATAATCGTCGAGGGTCTGGGTGAGCAGACTGAAGTTCTTGTGGAAGAGCGGCTGCGGCGAGATGTGGAACTCGATGGACACCTGCGGTGTGCCCGTAGGCTTTGCGCCGAACTCCACGAGGCGGAAGCGGCATATCTCCTCGCGGAAGCGCGTGGGCGACACGAGGTTGTTCTCCTTGCGCATATCGCGCATTATCTGCTGCTGCTCCACTTCTGTGGCACCCTCCAAACGTTCGGTCATGGCTTGCTGCGAAAAGCCGTCGTTGTATATCTGCTCGATGGTAGAACAGAGATAGAGGCGGTCTTTCATCACGAGCAGCGCGTCGTCGGGCAGTAGCGACGTGAACGGCTGCTTCTCCTCGGTGAGCTGCGCCAGTTCGGGCACGATGCGCACCTGCTGCTTCGCGTCCTTCGAGAGCTGATCGGCTACCTCGAACGTGCGTATGGTGTCCACCTCGTCGCCGAAGAAGTCGATGCGGAACGGCAGCTCCGACGAGTAGGAATAGACATCGATGATGCTGCCACGCATTGCGAACTGACCAGGCTCGTAGACGTAGTCGACCTCCTTGAAGCCGAACTCGCGCATCTGGCGTCCGAGGTCGGCAAAGTCGATGATGTCGCCAACGGCGATGTTGATGGTGCGCTCGTCGAGGCGGCGCTTCGACACGACAAGCTCGCTGAGCGCCTCGGGGCAGGTCACAACGTAGAGAGCTTCAGCAGCACTGTCTGCATTCTTGCCTGCGCCCTTGCCCGTTGATGCCTTCTGCGTGTCGACAGAGGTAAGAGCCGCGAGACGACTCAACGTCTCGGTGCGCAATATCTCGTTGGCTGCGTCGCGCTGTCCGTACTTCACCGCACGACGGTAGGACGACGGGAAGAAGAGCACGTTGTCGGTGCCGAGTATCTGCGTCAGGTCGTGATAGAAGTAGCCTGCCTCGTCGTTGTCTTGAAGGATGAAAACGGCGGTGAGAGTTTTGAATTTTGAATTGAAGCGTTCGGCTACGGCGGAGAAAAACACAGGAGCCGATGAGGCAAGTAGTCCACCGAGGAATACGTGTCTCACCGACTCGTCGCTGATAGCTTTCAAAAAAGCCCCGCACTGTGGCAGGGCTGTATAAATGTTGCTGATGTTTCTTATTTCCATAGGTCTGGTTAGTGCTTAAACCGTCTGTTGCGGACCTTTTGCTTTGTTGGTGCACTTGAGACAAGTGCACCCCCTTGAGGTGCAGAAAAGCAGCTGATGCGGTCTTAAGCAATAGAGTTTTTTAGTGTTTCGCCTCAGGATACTTTCTGAACCAGCCGTCCCATCTGAGTCGCATCACGCCGAAGAACGCCTCGCCGAAGATGCCACCGCTCATCTTGCTGACACCCTCGCGACGGTTGACGAAGATGACCGGCACCTCCTTTATCTTGTAGCCCATCTTGTAAGCCGTGAACTTCATCTCTATCTGGAAGCCGTAGCCCTTGAAGCGCACCTTGTCGAGGTCGATAGAAGAGAGCACGCAACGACGGTAGCACTTGAAGCCGGCTGTGGTGTCGTGCACCTTGAAGCCCGTAACCATACGCACGTACTTCGACGCGAAGTAGCTCATCAGCACGCGACCGATAGGCCAGTTGACAACGTTCACACCACTCACGTAGCGCGAGCCGATAGCCACGTCGTAGCCCTCGTCGTGACAAGCGCTGTAGAGGCGTGGCAGGTCGTTGGGGTCGTGAGAGAAGTCGGCATCCATCTCGAAGATGTAGTCGTAGCCGTGCTCAAGCGCCCACTTGAAGCCTGTGATGTACGCCGTGCCAAGACCCAACTTGCCACTGCGCTCGAGGATGAAGAGGCGGTCGCCGAACTCATCACTGATGAGGTGCTTCACGATGGCTGCAGTGCCGTCGGGACTACCGTCGTCGATGACGAGGATGTGGAAACACTTCTCAAGTGAGAACACCGCGCGTATGATCTTCTCGATGTTCTCCTTCTCGTTATATGTCGGTATGATTACTATACTATCGCTTTTGTTCATTGTTTTGCTATTGAATGGTTTTACATTGTCAACTCGTCAACTCGTAACTTGTAACTCGTCAACTAATATGCAAATATACTAAATGTATTCGATACGAGTGCCGCCGTAGCGTTAAAAAACGTGTTTTCGGGAGTTTTACTGGTCGGGGTTCTCCACAAAGCCCTGATATTGCTCCTCCAGTCCGCTCATCACCACCTTGTAGCTCTCCTGCTCAAGATACTTGATATTGTCCGTACCCTTGCCAACAGGCAGTATCGGCTTGTGTATGGTGAGACGGAGCGGATGCCAAACCACCCACTTCATATCGCGAGTGCGTGGCATGATGTCGAACGAGCCATTGATGGTGAGCGGCACAACGGGCAGCTCGATGTCATCGGCGAGCATGAAGGCTCCGCGCTTGAATACGCCCATGTGTCCTGTGAACGAGCGTGCCCCCTCGGGGAACACCACGAGCGACATACCACCCTGCAGCGTCTGTCGAGCGCGGTCGTAGGTCTCGCGTATCTTGCTTGCGCCACGCTTGTCGACGAAGATGTGGTGAGCCGACTCGCACGCCTTGCCAACGAACGGCATCTGGCGTAGCTGGCGCTTCATCATCCACTTGAAGTTGCGCGAGAGGAAGCCGTAGATGAGGAAGATGTCGAACGCTCCCTGGTGGTTGGCTACGAACACATACGACTGGCCCTTCACAAGATTCTCGCGTCCCTCCACCTTCACCGGCAGCAAGAGTATGCGTATGATGAACTGCGCCCACCACTTGCCGGGGTAGTAGCCCCAGAAGTGACCATTGCCTAAGGTGCAACCGATTGTAACCATCAAGCTGGTGATGAGGGTGTATATAGCTATCAAGGGGAGAGCTATCAAGAGCTGATATATACGATATAGATATTTCATTGCTTGTTTTGTTTTTTTATTTTATAAGCCGAACTAAGCCTTCTTAAGCCTTTCTAAGCCTTTGCCTAAACTTTTGCTAATTAAGCCCTCCCCGATGGGGAGGGTTGGGAGGGGCCCTTTTTACTTTTTTACCTTTTTACCTTTTTACTTTTAACGTGATTTCCACAATCTCCGGTTTCATGTGGAAGCGGAACGGCAGGAAACCTCCCACGCCCGTAGACACAAAGAGGAAGCGTTTGCCCTCGCTATACAGTCCGGCATCCTCGCTGTTGACAAGACTTGTGGGTCGCCAACCGAAGAGCGAGAACTGTCCGCCGTGGGTGTGTCCGCTCAGCGTTAGTTGCGCTGTGCATTGTGGCAGTATGTGGCGGCGCCATGCCGACGGGTCGTGCTGCATCATAATGACGAACGATTCGGGCGATATGCCGTGCAGTGCCTTGCGATAGTCGGCTTTGCAGGGGAACGGCGGACGACCGTCGTTCTCCGTTCCGGCTATCACTATCGAGTCGGCTCCGCGGCGCAAGATGCGACGCTCGTTGAGCAGCAAGTCCCAGTTGAGCGAAGCCTCGAACGAACGTGTCATACGCTCCATACTACGCTTCTGCTCCGCCGTGGCTGTCTTCACATAGTCGGCGTAGTCGTGGTTGCCAAGCACGGAGAATATACCGTCGACCGGATGCAGATGAACCAACGTGGGCGCATGACGCACCAACTCCTGTGGGCGCATATTCTGTAAGTCGCCAGTGAAGAGAATGGCATCGGGATGTAGCTCGTTCACCTGTGCCACCATGCGCTGAGCAAACTCCTGCTTCATCGAGCCGAGGTGCATATCCGAGAGCTGCACGATGCGATAGCCGTCGAAGGCTTTCGGCAGACTGTCGAACTCGAGCGTAACGCGCTTCACGTGCAGCTGGTCGGGACCCACCATCGTACCCATGAACAGCACATAGAACCAACCGAGCACAAGCACCAATCCGGTGTGGTTGCCCCAGTTGGTGCGCAACTTCAGCAGTCGCTTGACAGCCAGTCCGGCGAGCGACGACAAGGTGAAGACCACCTTCGGCACAATGAGCAACCCGAGCATGAACAGATACACGTTGAAGAGCGTGAGGTTATCGGGCGCAAAGTTGCGCATCATCGAATAGGCTGCGGTACATGCTATCATAGCGGCTCCCGGCACCCACCACAACAGACGCATCCATAGCGTCATGTCGAAGCGCCAGCGCAGATAGCGTCGGTATATGTACAGGTCGGGCAGCAGCGTGAGCAGCAGTATGAGTATTGATATCCTTGCAATCATTATGTTCCATTTTATGGCACGTTTTCTCGCCATGGCATAACTCGAGCAAGCTCGGTTCTGCTCATTTGGCTTAACGAAAACGTTTCTTATAAACTTGCGATAGTGTTGTTACAGAGTTTTCATCTATTTCAAAAACCTGCGTATGAGCTCCACGGGCAGTCCGCGACGGTGCGCATAGTCGCGCAACTGGTCTTCGCCGATGCGCCCCAACTCGAAGTAATGCGCCTTCGGGTGGGCGAACATCAGTCCGGACACCGATGCGTGGGGCTTCATGGCACCACTCTCGGTGAGTCGGATGCCAATCTGCTTGAGGTTGATGAGCCGGTCGATGATGAAGTTTACACTCGTGTCGGGCATCGACGGATAGCCCACAGCCGGACGTATGCCTTGAAAATCCTCGCGCAGGAGTTCGGCTACAGACAGATTTTCGTCGGGTGCATATCCCCATAACGAGCGACGTACCTCCATGTGAAGCACCTCCGCCGTAGCCTCAGCGAGTCGGTCGGCAAGCGTCTGCGCCAGCATACGCTGATAGTCGTCGGTAAGGAAGTCGTGCTCCAACGCCAGGTCGACCGTAGTGGCGAACACTCCTATGCGGTCTGTCACGCCCGAAGCCTGCGGACGGATGAAGTCGGCAAGCGATAGGTTCGGCTCACCCTCACGTGTGGGATGTTGCTGACGCAGCATAGGCAGCCGCACATCGTCAATGAGTATGTCGTCGCCGTCGCTGTTAGCCTCGAACAGGCCTACGGCAGCGTGTGTCTGGTAGCGCGTCTCCAAGCTGTCGAGCATATGTTCTGCCTCCGCCCGCATTCGGTCCTTAGCCTCCTGCGGCTTGCCCGAGAGCCCCCAGGCGAAGTAGAAGTAGAGCCAGTTGATGTACGGACGCAGGGTGGAGATGTTATAATCGGTGTATTGCAGCATCGTCGGTCTACTCTCTAAAGCGCACCGCCTCGCCACGGCTCGACGCATCGAACGCCCAGTTGTTATATATAATCTGTCCGTTGCACATCGTGGTGCGCACCTGCCACTGATAGGTATGACCCTCCATTGGACTCCAGCCGCACTTGCTCTGTATCGTCTCCGGCGTTACGGTCCACGGAGCGTCGGGCTTCACGATGACGAGGTCTGCCTTGTAGCCCTTGCGCACAAAGCCACGCTTCGACACCTCGAAGAGCGTAGCTGGGTTGTGCGCCATCAGTGTGACGAGGCGCTCCATGCTGAGCACACCTTCGTCCACAAGTTCGAGCATTGTGACAAGCGAGAACTGCACCATAGGCATACCCGAAGCAGCGCGTGCACATCCGCCCTCCTTGTCCTTCAGCAGATGAGGTGCGTGGTCGGTGCCGATGGTTGTTATGCGTCCGTCGACGAGGGCGTGGCGCAGTGCGTCGCGATCGGCAGCCGTCTTGATGGCAGGGTTGCACTTTATGCGTGTGCCGAGGCGAGCGTAGTCGTCCTGTGTGAATACGAGGTGAGCCACGACTGCCTCTGCCGTGATGCGTGGCGAAGAGCCGAACAGCTCAAGCTCGCGTGCTGTGGTCATGTGTGCCACATGCAGACGCGCACCTGTCTGTTCAGCGAGGTCTACGGCGCGCTTTGTCGACTCGTAGCACGCTGCCTCGGAGCGTATCTCAGGGTGGTGCTCAACGGCGGGGTCGTCGCCGTACTGCTCCTGTGCGTGCTTCATATTGCGGTTGATGATGTCGGTATCCTCGCAGTGAGCCATCAGTGGCAGTGTCGCCTTGCTGAACAGTTCGTGTAGCACGTCCTGTCTGTCGACGAGCATGTTGCCCGTAGACGAACCCATGAAGAGCTTTATGCCCGGCACGCGGTGTGGGTCGATACCGGTGACGCAGTCGATGTTGTCGTTTGTAGCTCCGATGAAGAAGCTGTAGTTGACGTGCGACTTTTTGGCTGCGTCCTCAAACTTAGCGTTGAGTGCTTCCTCGGTTGTGGTCTGTGGCTTGGTGTTCGGCATGTCGAAGTAGGTGGTGACACCGCCGTAAGCCGCAGCACGACTCTCGGTCTCCATGTCCGCCTTCTCGGTCAGTCCGGGGTCGCGGAAGTGTACATGACAGTCGATCACTCCGGGCATAACAAAACACCCCGTGGCATCTACGATGCTGTCGTAGTCGCCACGAGGTGTTTCTGTACCTTCTATAATGTCTGTAATGGTGTCGCCGTCGACAACGAGGGACGCTACTCGCGTAGCCCCCTCGTTGACAAGCTTACCACCAAATACTAATGTTTTCATATTTCTTAGATATAGTTACTGATCGTTGTTAGCGTATGCTATTCGCTGGCAGCGGGCTGTGCCAGCTCGTTCGGCGTCGGTCCGTCGGGCATCGAAGGAACGGTAGCAGCACCGGCAGGCGCATTGTTCACTTCTTTCATGCCGTTCATAATGGCTTGGTTCTCCAGAGCCTTCTGATAGTAGTCCTTCACGTATGGGTCGTTCTTGAACTTGTCGGTGGCTTTGCTCATGATATCCTCTATCCACGGTGTGAGTTCGGGATAGCGATAGCCGATGGTCATCATGAAGAATACGCCCGGACCGAGCACATTGTCGAAGTTCTCGGTGACGAATGTTGTGACGAGCTTGTCCTCTTCTGCCATGAGTCGCACTGCCTCGGCGTTGATGTGGCGTGTCACTGCCTCCATATCGCTACCGTCCATGATGGCGCGGTCGTGAGTGTGCAGCAGTTCGGCTTCCTGATTTTTCAGCTGGTTGTACTTGTTGAAGAACTTAAAGAGCTCGTCGTTGAGCGGTGTGCCACTCACATTCTGCTGTGTGTTGTCGAGCTTTATAGTGATGTCGCCACTTTCGATTACGAGTGGCAGTATGCTCTCGTCGTCCATGAAGATATTGGCGAGGCGCACGGTGTCGAACGTTCCGCTGAACTGAAACTGTCCGTGTACGACATCGCAGGAGTCAATCTTCTTGAAGTCGTTATTGCTTAGCACCTTCAGGTAGAGCATACGACCATCGAGTGTGGACACGTTCGAGGAGCCTTGTATGTTGTACGAGCTGGAGCATGATGCCAATGCTATTATACAGAGTAAAGCGTAAAGTAGCTTCTTCATTATCATGAGTTTTTATTGGGTTCTTATTGTTTTCTTATTGTCTGTCTGTGGCTGGAGCATCGTCCTGCTCTTCACTGTCGGCTTCGTCCTCCACTGCGTCTTTCTTCAACTCCGATGCTATGCGGTGCATAGAGTACATCTCGAGTATGGCTGCAGCGAGCAATAGCAACACCCATTTGTTGTAAACTACGTTGAAGTAAGTGATGGTGTCGGCGAAGTAGTCCTTGAGCCACATGTTAGCACTATCTACCATGAGCAGACCTGCCAATACGAAGAAGATGTCGGCGAAGGTCATTATCTTCTTGAGTCGCTTGATGGTGGGGTTATGTCCTTCGTATGCCTGGTTCACCTGCATCGCTGCAAACAGTAATGCTCCGACAAGGAATATCCAGCATACAATCTGCTGTGCGAACATAAAGACGAAGCAGCCAGCTCCTATCACCATTAATACGCCTCCGATGAGGAATAGCGCGCTTTGTATAGTATTTAGTTGTTTCATTGTAGTTTACTCTTTTGCTTTTTCAGGTTGGGGGTCGTCGCTAAGCACATAGATATCCTCGTCGTCAGCCTTCATAAAGTAGCGTTCGCGTGCTATCTTCTGAAACGCTTGCGGACCCTGTCGCATCTCCTTCAGCTTCTTCAGGTCGCTTTCGTTCTGCGCATTATACTTCGCTATTTCCTCCTCCAGGTCGCTGATTTGCATCTCGAGTTGGAAACGATGCAGGAAGCTATTCTCATCAACAAAGCCCACGGTGAGCACGCCGATGATTATGGTTATGGCATATTTATAATGGCTTATCAAAGCCAAAACGAGTTTCAAACGCCCCATTTTCGTTCTATATTATATATAATGTGTGAATATCGAAAGGCGCATCAACCCTTTATTGGCTCGCCTTTTCAGTGTTGCAAACTTACTACAAATTTTTCATATTCCGCCCGCTACGCACATTTTTTAGGGTTTATTATACAAACAAATTGTTTGAATATGCAAAATTTAGTTAACTTTGCACCCAGTTTATATAGTGTAGACTAAGGGGTGGCGGAATATTTGCCGTCTGAGAACATACCCTCAGAGCTGATCCGGATAATACCGGCGTAGCGATAAGGTACAGATACGAACGGTTTTCTTTATTTCAAAAGCCCTTATAGTCTTATTATTGGATAACAACATCAACTTTAAAAAAGATGAAGAAAATCATTGGAGTAGCCTTGGCTGCTGCGTGCACTTGCCCTTCGCAAGCTGCTGGCGAGCAGAACAAGCTCGACACTACCCGTGTGAACAACCTCAACGAGGTGGTAGTAAAGGCTGTAAGAGCCCCGAAGAGTTCACCATTTGCAGTAGAAAACATCAATAAGCCTGAGCTTGAGCGCTTCGCTACCTCTGGTAGAGAGCTGCCTATGCTCTTCGCTCGCACACCGGGCGTGCTTGCATGGAGCGAGAACGGCGTGGGTACTGGTACTGTTTATATGCGTATGCGTGGTGCTGCCGGTAGCCGCATTAACGTAACGGTAGACGGTGTACCTCTCAACTCGCCTGAGGACCAGTGCGTGTTCTGGGCAAATATGAACAGCTATGCAGCCCTCATGGGTAGCGCACAAATTCAGCGTGGCATCGGTTCATCAACCAACGGCGACGGAGCCTTCGGTGGTGCGGTGTCGCTTGCTACAGCTGCGCCGTCGCTGAAGCCAACCGTAGAGGTTACTGGCTCTTACGGTTCGTTCAACACATACCGCTTTGGCGGCAAGTTCTCAACGGGTCTGCTCTGGGATCACCTCGTACTCGACGGTGCTTACCACGAGACCAATACCGACGGATACATCCACGGCACAAGCGGACGCTCAGGTTCGTACTACGGCGGACTGACATGGTTCGGCGACCGCTTCAAGATTTCGTATAAGAACATCGGCAACTTCGAGCACACAGGTCAGGCATGGAACGGCGTACCGGCATGTAACTACGACGGCGATACCGACCTCAAGGCATGGGGCATCAAGAGCTATAAGGATATGTGGAAGCATGGATTGGGCAAGTTCAACCCGCTCTACGAGTCGCTCAACATCCCGATGGATGACAACTGGGCACCCGATCCAAGTAAGCCGCTCACAACAGAGCGTTACAAGATGCGCGACGGCTCATACAGGGATAAGACCACTGACAACTTCGAGCAGAGCCACAACATCCTCAACTTCACATGGCAGCCTACCGACCGTTGGAGCCACTCCGTAACAGCTCACTACACATACGGCTACGGCTACTACACCGAGTTCAAGCAGAACACAAAGTTGGCTTCTAAGTTTGGCATCAACGAGATGTACGTAAAGGACGGCGAACTGAAGCTCGTGAAGTCGGATGCTATCCGCAAGAAAGGACTCACACAGAACAACTATGGCGCTCTCTACAACGTGAACTATAAGGATGCTCTGTGGGATGTTACGGGCGGTCTTAGCATGCAGCTCTTCCGTTGCAACCACTGGGGCAAGGTGACATACATAGCTGACAAGACTCTCGAAGAAAAGTACTTCACTAATGGTCGCTACAAGTACTACGACTCTGACGCAGATAAGAACGACTGGAGCTGGTTCTTCAAGGCTAACCGCAAGTTCGGCAAGGGTTGGAACTGGTTCCTCGATATGCAGATGCGCTATGTCAACTATCAGACCGACGGCATCAACGACCACTTCGAGCAGGGTGCCGACGGCAACTACAAGAACCAGAGCATCAACATCAACGAGAACTACTTCTTCGTCAACCCGAAGGCTGGCATCAGCTACGATGCTAACGGACATAAGGTTTACGCTTCTATCGCCTACGCCAACCGCGAACCGGAGCGCAACAACTTCACCGACAACATCGGCTACGGCAATCCGTCGCCTGAGCGTCTGCTCGACATCGAGTGGGGTTATCAGTATCAGGGCGAGAACTGGTTCGCAGGTGTCAACTTCTACTACATGAAGTACGTCAACCAGTTCGTGATGACTGGTGAGAAGAGCGACATCGGCGAGGCACTGACACGCAACATCAAGGACTCTTATCGTCTCGGTGCTGAGTTGTCAGCAGGCTGGAGCCCACTCTCATGGCTCTCTGTAGAGGGTAACGCCGCACTGAGCCGCAACCGTCTGCATAACTTCAAGGAGTGTGTCGAGAGCTGGGATGGTGCTGCCGTATGGAACACATACAAGAGCTCTACCATCGCTTTCTCGCCGTCGGCTATCCTCAACGGCTTCGTAGATGTTCACTTCGCTGGTTTCCGCGCCACATGGCACACCAACTTCGTCAGCAAGCAGTATCTCGACAACACCGAGAGTTCTGATCGCTCACTGCCCTGCTATTCGCAGACTAACGTGAACGCTTCGTACACATTCAACTTCGCTAAGCGTATGCTTGGCTTGAAGCAGATTGTGCTCGGTGCCGACTTCAATAATATCTTCAACCGTCACTATGCAGCTTCTGGCTACGTCTACTACGACTGGTACAACCAGGGTAAGCGCAACTCTACCGTGGCTTACATCCCAATGGCTGGTTTCAACTGCATGGGAACCGTAACACTGAAGTTCTAAAACCTCGTCCCTCCCCCGTCGGGGAGGGGCTGTTTTTTTTTATAAAATGACAGATTTTCTCTCCACTCATTGGCTCGACATCGTCACAACAATCCTCGGGCTCATCTATCTCGTTCTCGAATACCGTGCGAGCATCGCGCTGTGGGTTGTAGGCATCGTGATGCCAGCCATGGACATTTACCTCTACTGGAGCCACGGTCTCTATGGCGATGCCGGCATGGCTGTCTACTACACGCTTGCCGCAATATACGGCTATGCCGTGTGGAAGTTCGGAGCAAAATGGAAAGCAATGATTAAACGCAAAGGCTCTGATAAGATAGAAGCTGCAAGTGCGGTTAGCTCTGATAAGATAGAAGCTGCAAGCGCGGTTAGCAGTTCTTCCGAAGATCTTCCTATAACGTTTTTTCCTCGCCGCCTCATCTTGCGCACGCTCGGTTTTTTCTTCCTTGCCTGGGCTGCCACATATTATGTCTTGGTGGCTTACACCAACAGTACGGTTCCCTTGCTCGATGCTTTCACCAACGCTCTGAGCTTCGTCGGCTTATGGGCATTGGCACGCAAGTATGTTGAGCAGTGGCTCTTCTGGATAGCCGTCGACGTTGTCTGCTGCTATCTGTACGTGGTCAAGGGCATACCGTTCAAGGCTGGGCTCTATGGGCTGTATGTGGTGATAGCGGTCATGGGATATTGGAAGTGGAAGGGGCTTGCGAAAAAGGCGCAGGTATAGAGAATATAGAACATATAGAAACTCTAGAACATCTAGAATATATAGAAACTCTAGAACATCTAGAATATATAGAACGTCTATAGTTTCTCCTCCCCAAGCTGTTCCTTCAGCCTCTTTATCTCCTCTTCCTTTCCATAATACATCTTTAGCGCTCTTTGCTTTAAATCCTCGAAGGCTGCCTTCCACTTCGTAGCCTCCGCCTGTGCCTCGGCGAGTGATTGCTTCAGACGTGGCAGCTCTGCCTCCAGCTGTTTCAAACGCTCGTCTTGCTGCTGGCGATATCCGGTGCGAGCACGGTGCATACGCTCCTTTATGCCGCCCTCAGTGATAAACTCCTGCTCCAGTTTCTTCAAGAACGACATCATCATCCGGTCGATGAAGTGGCAGAGAGTGATGGCATAACATTCATCCAACAAACCAACCACTGCCAACTAAAACAGAATAAACATGTGCAACCAACCACACACTCCCAAAAGCTTTGCATCGCTACAGCCGGACGGCTTCGATGCGGTCGTCGTAGCCGGTGGCGACTTCCCCACTCATGCCGTGCCGCTCACGCTCGTCGAACAGGCACGGATGCTTGTGGCGTGCGACTCGGCTGGCGAGGAGCTGATACGACGCAGATATATACCGACGGCGATTATAGGCGATTGCGACTCGATGTCGCAGGAGTTCCTGACAGCGCACTGCGACATTATATATAAAGTGGAGGAGCAGGACTACAACGACCTCACGAAGGCAACGCGCTTCTGCGTGGAGCGTGGATGCCGCCGCATTGCTTACGTCGGAGCGACGGGAAAGCGCGAAGACCACACATTGGGCAACATATCGCTGCTCGACTTCTATCGTCGCGAGATGCACATCGCGGCGTTGATGGCTACCGACCACGGCGTGTTCCTTTCGGCTTCCGGCACAACGGAACTTGCCACCTTTGCCGGACAGCAAGTGAGCATCTTCAACCTCACGTGCTCGCACCTTGAGGGCGACGGTCTGCGCTGGCAGCCGTATGCGTTCGCAGCGATGTGGCAAGGCACGCTCAACGAGGCGACGGGCGAGAGCATCACGCTGCGTGGCGACGGCAGCTACATGGTGTACGGCGTGTACGAGTAGGTGAAAAACGTGCCTGCTTATTTTGTAATTTGCCGAGTTTGTACTAACTTTGCACGCTCAAAACGCCCCTATCATCATTAACAATTTATATTTTTTATGTTCAAAAACAATTTCAACGCACGCCCTGTGGCATTGCATTTCAAGCACTTCACGCACCGCAGCTACGCTCTTTTCAGCTGCCTGGGTCGCGAGGTGCTCATCTGCACGCTCAGTGTGGCTACGCTCACCAACGCCAAGGCAGATGGCATCAGCACGAAGCCTGTAGCGTCGGCTCTGGCTCTCGACTCGCTGAGCCGTGAGGAGGTGAAGCTCGACGAGGTGCTCATAACGGGTTCGCGTGCTCCGCTCACTGCATTGCAGTCGGCAAAGATTGTGGCTGTCATTTCGCGCGACGACATTCAGCGTGCGGAAGCAGCGAGTGTCAACGACATTTTAAAATTAGTCCCGGGCGTGGATGTCCGTCAGCGCGGGGGCTTTGGTGTACAGACGGACATCTCCATCAACGGCGGCACGTTCGACCAGATCACCATTCTATTGAATGGCATGAATATTTCGAGTGCACAGACGGGTCACAACGCTGCCGATTTTCCAGTTTCGCTTTCCGACATTGAGCGCATCGAGGTTCTCGAGGGTGCTTCGGCACGTGTGTTCGGTTCGTCGGCGTTCAGCGGTGCCATCAACATCGTAACGCGTGCCGATGCCGAGAACAACGTAACGGTGGCTGCCGAGGGCGGCTCGTTCGGCACGTTCGGCGGCGACGCAAGCGTTAATCTTGCTACGGGTGCGGTGCGTCAGAAGCTGAGCGGTGGCTACACGCAGAGCGACGGTGGTACGGAGAACAGCGACTTCCGTCGTCGTCGCGCCTACTACACAGGCAGCTGGAAGTCGCGCTACGTAGACATGCAGTGGCAGGGCGGCTTCTCGTCGCAGGACTTCGGTGCGTCTACGTTCTACAGTGCGAAGTTCAAGAATCAGTTTGAGGCTACACGCCGTTTCCTTGCGTCGGCACAGGCGGAGATAAAGCCGTGGGCTGACGACCGTTTCGTGCTTACGCCGATGGTCTACTGGCATAAGGATGTCGACCACTACCAGCTTATAAAGGGCAAGGAGGGTGCTGCTGCCGGCGAGAACTATCACCGTCTCGACACCTACGGCGGCTCGCTCAACGCTCATGCCTCGTGGCTGCTCGGCAAGACGGCGGCTGGCGTGGACGTGCGCCGCGAGCATATCCTCAGCACGGCGTACGGCGATGTGCAGCCGGAGGACAAATGGGTGTCTATCGGCGGCACCGACCGCAAGTACAACCGACTCGGCGAGCGCACCAACACGAGTCTCTTCCTCGAGCATAACGTCATCGTGGGCGGCTTCACGCTGTCGGCTGGTTTGCTCGCCAACCGCAACACGGCGCTCGACGGCAAGTTCCGCCTCTACCCTGGTGTGGACGTGAGCTACCGCCCGAACGACGAGTGGAAGGTGTATGCTTCGTGGAATCGCGCGTTGCGCGTACCTACGTACACCGACCTTTATACCAGCAACTCGGTGCAGCAGGGCGACATTGCGCTGCGACCGGAGAAGAACGAGGCGTTCAAGGTGGGCACACGCTACCGCACGCACGGCTTCGAGGCAATGCTGAGTGGGTTCTACTCGAAGGGTACGGACATCATCGACTGGGTGTACCCTACAGCTGAGAGCAAGAAGTATCAGGCTATGAACATCGGCAAGCTCGACAACATGGGCTACTCCGTTGATGCTGCGCTGCACCTGCAGGAATTGCTGCCGAAGTTCTTCATCACGCGCATAAAGGCTGGCTATGCGTTCATCCATCAGAAGCACTCTACCGACGGTGATGTCTTCGGTTCGCTCTACGCCTTAGAGTATCTGCGCCACAAGGCTACGCTGCAGGTTGACCATCGCATCTGGCGACAACTCACGGCATCGTGGGCGCTGCGTTGGCAGGAGCGCATGAACGGTTATCATCCGTACACAAAGGTGGATGTGCGCTTGCAGTGGTCTGCGCCTACATACAATATATATGTAAAGGCTGACAATATCACCAACCACCACTACTACGACCTTGGCAACGTGAAGCAGCCGGGCATCTGGGTAATGGCTGGTGCAAGCGTGAAACTCAAGTTCTAACGCTCCCACAGAATAGAGGGAACTAAAAACTCCCACAGATTCCACGGAATTCACAGAAGTACTTATAGAGAAAGCTCCCACAGATTTCACGGATTTACACAGATGGGACTTATACAAAGAAGCTTCTGTGAATTCCGTGAATTCTGTGGGAGAACCGCTTACTTCAGGTCGCCCACCTTATACAGGTACTCAGCAATCTGCACCGCGTTGAGCGCAGCACCCTTGCGAATCTGATCGCCCGAGAGCCAGAACGTGAGTCCGCAGTCGTCGGCGAGATCCTTGCGCACGCGTCCTACGAACACGTCGTCCTTGCCGGCTGTCTCCAGCGGCATCGGGTAGACGAGGTTCTGCGGGTCGTCCTTCAGTGTGCAGCCCGGAGCCGCAGCGATTGCCTTCTGAGCCTCCTCGACGCTGATGGGGCGTTCGGTCTCAATCCATACCGACTCGGAGTGAGAGCGGAGCGAGCTGACGCGCACGCACATCGCAGAGCAGCGCACGTCGCTGTGCATGATCTTGCGTGTTTCGTTGAACATCTTCATCTCCTCCTTGGTGTATCCGTTGTCGGTGAAGACATCAATCTGCGGGATGACGTTATACGCCAACTGGTGCGGGAATTTCTCCACCTTCACCGGCTCGTTGTTCACCAGCTCGCGATACTGCTCCTGCAGCTCTGCCATGGCAGCTGCGCCTGCGCCCGATGCGCTCTGGTAGCTGGCGATGTGTATGCGCTTGATGTGGCTGAGCTGCTCCAGCGGCTTCAGCACTACCACCATCATAATAGTGGTGCAGTTAGGGTTGGCGATGATACCACGCGGACGCTTCAGAGCATCCTCGGCATTGCACTCCGGCACTACCAATGGCACATCGTCGCACATGCGGAACGCCGACGAGTTGTCGATCATCACTGCGCCGTACTTAGTGATAGTCTCGGCATACTCCTTAGAGGTGCCCCCACCAGCCGATGTGAACGCAACGTCGATGTCCTTGAAATCGTCGTTGTGCTGCAAGAGCTTCACCTCATACTCCTTACCTTTGAACGTGTATTTCTTTCCAGCCGAACGCTCAGAACCAAACAACACTAAATTGTCAATGGGGAACTCTCTCTCGGCGAGGATGCGCAGAAACTCCTGTCCTACGGCGCCACTCGCACCAACAATAGCTACATTCATTTTCTCTTATTTTTGTTTTTATTTATATGTATTTGCTTACTAATTGCCTAATGTTCGTGCAAAGTTACAACTTTTCTGTCATCTAATGATCGGTTTACATCTTTTTCTACTACTTTACATTATTCATAACCAGCGTTAGGCGTAATAATTTTATGAAATCTGACTTAAAGAATACAAAATCGGCAAAACGGAATAATATCGGTATGGAAATAATGACTACCTTTGCGGATGACAAAATAACTTTGCATACGAATCTTAATTATGAAACATAATGGCTAACGAAATGACAGAACTGAAGATTGACATGGGACTTATCGCTAATTGTGGTAATGCCGACTACATAGATGGCGACATGGTTGTGCTCGACGGCATCGACAAGGTGCTGCAGGTAGACGGCACGTTCAAGTTTGATATGATTATGATGGTCTACTGCACTAAGGGACGTATACAATTTGAAACCAACTCCAACGCATATACCGCAAAGGCGGGCGACGTGATTATCTGTCTGCCCAGCAGCACATGGGAAAACGTGATGGTATCGCCCGACTACGACTCGAAAAGTGTCGGCGTGTCGAGCAAGGCAGCCCAAGCCAGTGTGCAGGTGAACCGCGACTATCTTAATCTGCTCGGTTACGTATCGCACAACCCCGTAATCCACCTCAACGAGGAACGCCAACAGATGTTCTTGAAGTACTACGCCATCATTGCACACAAGATAAAGAATCCGCATGGTTTCTATCATAAGGAGATTATGCACTGCTTGCTGCAAAGTTCCATCTACGAGCTGTTCGCCATCATCACGCCCTACGTGGAGTATAGCATCGAAGGGGGCAATCTCAAGCAGGCCAACCTGCTCTTCCAGCGCTTCATCGAGATGCTGTCGGCGAACAACGGCAGAATGCAGCCCGTGAAGAAATATGCGCAGGAGATGTGCATCACGCCGAAGTATCTCTCGAACATCACGAAACAGGTGACGGGGCGCACGGCGCTCGACTGGATACACAGCTACACGGTGAAGGCGATAGAGAAGTATCTGCGCCGTTCTAACCTCTCCATCAAAGAGATATCGGAGCTGTTGGGCTTCCCCAACCTCTCGTTCTTCGGCAAGTTCACGAAGAGCCACCTCGGCATGTCACCAACGCAATACCGCAAGGAGCAGAGCATGAGGAAGTAGCTAAAGGGGGTGCACACTTAGGGGGTGCAGTTGTCTCAACTGCACCAACAGAGTAGAATGGTTATTTACCAAATTATAAAGTTAGATAAGTTGGTACACCTTCCGCTCTGTTGGTGCACTTGAGACAAGTGCACCCCCTAAAAGTATCCCCTAAAAGTTATCTGCGCGAGCCAAAACCACCACTTCTTGACGACGAGCCACCGCCTCCAAACGACGACGAGTGTCTTGACGAGCCCGACGGCTTGAACGTTGAGCGTGGGGCTGACGAGCCCGACGAGTTGTCGCGACGCGAGCCGAAGCTGCTGCCTGAAAAGCCTCTATTGCTCTCGGGCTGACGCACCGTTGTGCGCGTGCTACTCTCACGACTGCCAAAGCCAGAGCCACGGCTTGAACCGAAGCCCGACGAACTGCGGCTTGAGCCAAAGCCCGACGAGCTGCGGCTTGAACCAAATCCTGACGAACTGCGCGAGCCGAAACCGCTTCCGCTGTTGTCGCGGCGCGAGCCGAACCCACTGTTACCTCTGCTCTCCACCCTACGGCTGCCACGCGAGCCGAACGACTGGCGGTTGCCACGTCCGTAGTCGCCGCGCTTGAAGCCGTCGCGCATACCGAAGTGGGCATCGCCACCACGGCGCGAACCGAATGTTCTGCCGTTGTACCACGAGCTGCCGTTGTTCTGACGCCACGAGTGGCCGCCACGATAGCTCACGTACACCGTCGGACGATTGAAGTAGAAGTAGTCGCGGTGCGGATAGCGAGCGTATATAGCGAAGTGCCAAACGCCTGCACTGAAGTAGAGCGGACGATAGAAGTAGGCTGCCTCACAGAACATACGGTACTGCCAGTCGAGGAGCACATAGCTGAAGTCGATGTTGCGCCAACGCCAGTAGTCGCCGTAGAGTTCGTCGTCGGAGTTGACACTGAGCAGATAGTCGAGGTTTATCTCGTAAGCCGCCTCATACTGGTCGTCGGTGAGGTTCAGCTCGTAAGCCATCTTATCGGTGAGGAACAACGCCTGTTCGCGTGCCTGACTGTAACTTATTGCGCCGGCTGCTACCGCGAAGCCAAGCACCATTACTATTGTTGCGAATAACCGTTTCATAATATCTCTGTTTTTAAAAGTTATACTTATCTTAAGGGGGTGCCTCTCAGGGGGTGCACTTGTCATTCTCAGGGGGTGCACTTGTCATTCTCAGGGGGTGCACTTGTCATTCTCAGGGGGTGCACTTGTCATTCTCAGGGGGTGCACTTGTCTCAAGTGCACCAACCAAGTAGAATGCGCTATGTTGATGCACTTCTTGCTCTGTTGGTGCAGTTGAGACAACTGCACCCCCTTGAGGTTTCCTTTCGCTTGCAAAGTTATGCTTTTGTTACTGCAAGCCAAAAGGATTTTCCCTAATCGGTAATGGGAAATTCCCTAATTAGCACAACTTTTACCATCGTGCTCCGTCCGCCGTCCGATCAGATTCCGTCCGCCATCCAATCAGATTCCGTACGCCGCCCAATCAGATTCCGTACGCTGTCCGATGACTTAACCACCACCGCAACACCATACAACTACCACCGCAAAACAACCGTTTCATAACATTTAACTCCTTAAACGCTACGTAATTAATCAAAAAAGCGTAACTTTGCAACTAAAATTATAATAAAACACATATAAAAATGGCACAAGAAGACGTTTTCAAGAAAATCGTGAGTCACTGTAAGGAGTACGGTTTCGTATTCCCAAGTAGCGAGATTTATGACGGACTGGCTGCAGTGTACGACTACGGACAGAACGGTGTAGAACTGAAGAACAACATCAAACAATACTGGTGGAAGAGCATGGTGCTGCTCCACGACAACATCGTGGGCATCGACTCTGCCATCTTCATGCACCCTACTATCTGGAAGGCAAGCGGACACGTAGACGCATTCAACGACCCGCTCATCGACAACCGCGACTCAAAGAAGCGCTATCGTGCCGACGTTCTCATCGAGGACCAGATTGCAAAGTACGACGAGAAGATCGAGAAGGAGATTGCCAAGGCACGCAAGCGCTTCGGCGAGAGTTTCGACGAGGCACAGTTCCGCGCCACAAACGCTCGCGTAATCGAGCACCAGCAGAAGCGCGACGCTCTCCACGCACGCTATACAGAGGCTATGCAGGGACCTGACCTCGCCGAGCTGAAGCAGATCATCATAGACGAGGAGATCGTAGACCCGATCAGCGGCACAAAGAACTGGACCGACGTGCGCCAGTTCAACCTCATGTTCTCTACAGAGATGGGCTCCGTAGCCGACGGTTCTAACAAGGTGTACCTCCGTCCGGAGACAGCACAGGGCATCTTCGTCAACTACCTCAACGTGCAGAAGACGGGCCGCATGAAGATTCCGTTCGGCATCGCACAGATCGGTAAGGCGTTCCGCAACGAGATCGTGGCACGCCAGTTCATCTTCCGTATGCGCGAGTTCGAGCAGATGGAGATGCAGTTCTTCGTGCAGCCGGGCACCGAGCTCGAGTATTTCCAGAAGTGGAAGGAGCTACGCATGAAGTGGCACCAGGCTCTTGGCTTCGGCGCCGAGAACTACCGCTTCCACGACCACGAGAAGCTGGCTCACTACGCCAACGCCGCTACCGACATCGAGTTCCACATGCCGTTCGGCTTCAAGGAGGTAGAGGGCATACACAGCCGCACCAACTTCGACCTCTCGCAGCACGAGAAGTTCTCGGGCCGCTCAATCAAGTACTTCGACCCGCAGACCAAGGAGTCGTACACTCCGTACGTCATCGAGACATCTATCGGCGTAGACCGCATGTTCCTCAGCGTGATGTGCCACTCTTATAAGGAGGAGCAGCTCGAAAACGGCGAGACACGCGTCGTACTCATGCTCCCGCCCGCACTCGCGCCGACAAAGCTCGCCGTGCTGCCACTCGTTAAGAAGGACGGACTGCCCGAGAAGGCTCGCGAGATTGTGAACAACCTGAAGTTCCACTTCAACACAAGCTACGACGAGAAGGACACCATCGGCAAGCGCTACCGCCGTCAGGACGCAGTGGGCACACCGTTCTGCGTGACCGTCGACTACGACACGCTGCAGGACAACACCGTGACACTCCGCTTCCGCGACACAATGGAGCAGGAGCGCGTGAGCATCGACCAACTCCTCAGCATCATCGAGGACAAGGTGAGCATCACAAGCCTGCTCAAGAAATTGCAGTAAAAACATACTAAATGAAGAAATACTATTTATTCATACTCCTCGCCATGACGACCGTCTTCGCAGCAAGCCTGTCGTCGTGCAGCGAGACCGACAACGAGAAGGAGGAGTTCCCCAACTGGCGAAAGACCAACGAGACGTACTACGACAAGAAGTATGCCGAGGTGAAGCAGCTGGTGGCGGGTGGTGCTGCCGACTGGAAGGTGCTGCGCTCATGGAGCCTCAACGACCAGGTGGCTACGCATAGCTACGACTTCGTGCTTGCCAACGTGCTCAACGCTGGCACGGGCTCGGGCTGCCCGTTCTTCACCGACTCGGTGAAGGTGCACTACAGCGGCCGTCTGCTGCCATCCACAAGCTACGCCGAGGGCTATGTCTTCGACAAGTCGTGGCAGGGCGAGTACAACCTCAGCACGATGAAGCCACGCACCTTCGCCGTGAGCGGAGTGGTGAAAGGCTTCGCCACAGCACTGCAGAACATGCACATCGGCGACAGATGGCTCGTGTACATGCCCCATCAGCTGGCTTACGGCTCGTCAGCCACGCCGGGCGCAGCCTACTCCACACTCATCTTCGACGTAACGCTCGTAGGCTACTTCCGCAAAACATCCGCTGCAGCTGCTCCGGCTAAGGACGGCACAGCACAACAGCAGACCACCGGCTACTGGGTTTATGAGTAATAATAGGAGGGTATGGCATCCTTGCCATACCCACGCAACCACAAACCAATAGGAGGGTATGGCATCCTTGCCATACCCACGCAACCATAAACCAATAGGAGGGTATGGCATTCTTGCCATACCCTTTTTACATTATTTAAATATTATTTTAACACAAATACAAAACATTAGATGTAATTTTGCATCCAAAGAAACAACATCCCTTATCTCAACTACAACGCTCGTAATTTTAACGACATAACAACAAGCCTATAACATTAAAAATTACATATTATGACTAAACATTTACGATTTTTTATGCTCACACTGCTCACGATTGTGTGCACGGTGGGGGGGGGTATGCTCAAGAAACGGCTACCTTAACATTCACAAAAGAATGTAATGGAAAAGGCACTGATAACAAAAAAGGTGAATGGACTATAACATCGGACGCTGAAGAATCCCAATTTGGAAAAGACCAAGAAAAAAAAGACTTAGGAATACACTATGGAACTAACAAAGTTGCTGTTTCATATCTAAAAGCGACATCATCTTCGTATTCAGACAAGAAAATCACAAAAATAGTTGTCAACTCCTCTGCAGCCAACTCCGGGTCTCCCAAAATAAGCTGTACAGTTGGAGGTAAGGCTTTCGGTGAAACTTACAATTTGACAGCAACCAATACGCCTTATACATTTAGCGGAGAAGCTACTGGTGAAATTGTTGTTAACATCAGTAAGAATAAAACTAAAAAAGCTCTATACCTATTAAGTATAGCTGTCACTTTTGAGGATGCAGCTACCACCCCCACCACCACTACCACCTTTGGCACCAACTCCAGCAAGACATTCACATTCACCAATGGCACGCTTGAGGGTTTTACCACGCCTAAAGCTACCGCTACAAAGAGCGACGACAACACAGACTTGTCTAACCTTATTGAATATGCAAGCTCTGACGCGGACATCGTAGCCGTTGACTCTAAAACCGGCGAACTGACATTCACCAACACCAAGTTTGGCAAGGCTGCCATCATAGCCACTCTACCTAAAACAGCCACCTACCAAACATCTACCGACTCATATTTTGTCGAAAACAAAGACAACCACATCGCTACTTCTCTGTCCTTTAACGGCACCGACATCACTCTTACCGAAGGCAAGACCGACGCTGGCGCAGACTTCACGGGCTACACCGCTACCGAAGCTAACAACATTGACGGCACTATCACATACGCAGCTTCGGGCGACGCTGTGGCTACTGTCGACCCCACAACGGGCGCAGTAACCATCAACGCCACAACATATGGCACAACAACCATTACTGCTACATTCACACCTGCAGACCCAACACAATACTCTGGCTCTACTGCTACATATAAGATTACGAACAAGAAGGGAAAGACCTACTACACTACTCTTGCAGCAATGAAGGAGGCTGTGCCTACAACCGCAACGAATAACGCACCTGTAACACTATCACTTAATCTTACTGACGCTATCGTTACGTCTGTAGTAGGAAAGAAAGCAGCAATCCAAGACGCAACAGCAGGAATATTAGTGTATGGCAACAACGCATTTGACCTTGTTAAAGGCAAGAAGTACACTGGTAAGGTAGACGTTAAGGCAGGCTGGTTCAACGGATATGTAGAGATTGTGGATTGGACACCCTCTGCCGATATTGTCGTGGAAGACGCTGCGGAACTTCCGCTTGAGACAATAACATTAGCTCAATTCAAAGCCAACCCTGATAAGTACGAGTTTAAGCGTGTGAAGGTATCAAAAGTTACCACTACTACCGCATACTCAACAGCGAAAAAGGCTACCATCACACAAGATGGTACTGACGCAACTTTGTTTGGAGAGACCACAGGACTGAGCGTGTCAATAAACACTATCTACGACCTCATCGGATGTGCATACCATCACAAGACAAGCTATTTGGACGAGTATCGCATTGGCATCTTCGCACAAGAAGATATCACAGAGATTGTGAAAGAAACTCCTGCCCTCTCATTCGCCGAGGCAACAGTAACAAAGGAGTTAACAGCGGGCACTATTGACCTTCAGACCATCACCAAGCCTGAAGACCTTGACCCATCTGCTATCACATACGCAAGCTCTGACAACGAAACAGCAGAGGTGTATGAAGGTCAGATACTTATGTACAAGACTGGTGAAGTGACAATCACCGCCACATCGGCTGCTACAGACAAGTATGCTGCAGGCACTGCGTCTTACAAACTCGTGATTGAAGACAATCGCGCAACTGATGCCGACTTCAAGTTCGCAGCAGAGAGCTACAGCGCAGATTTAGCAGAAGCAACAGACGGTATTGTAACATTCAATGCAGCAAATGTGCTGCAGAACCCTAACAACCTCAAAGTAACCTACACTATATCTCCTAAAGACGAAAATGTTGAGATAGATGCATCAACAGGCTACATTGTGATTTCCAAGCGTGGCATATACACCATCACCGCTACTGGTGATGCTACCAATACATATAAGAAGACAACAACTACATGCACGCTGAAGGTAATCAACAGCGCAGTAGAAGAAACAAGCATCGAGTTCGTTGCTGGCGTAGATAAGGGAACACAAACAGGAACTGGCAACGAAGATCAAATAGTGCAGGATGTAGTAACAATACATGGTACGGATGCAGCATTCGCTGCAGTATCTTCTAATAAATATACTTACAGATTATATCAGAACTGTACTACAACCATCTCAACCAAGATTGGTAAAATCACAAAGATTGAATTCGTAAAGGGTGACAAACCTATTAACAACTTGAAATACAATGGTAAAGACGGAGCATTTACTGCAGACACAAAATATGATCTCTGTTGGGTGGGTTCTGCTAAAGAAGTTGTATTTACAAACAGTTCTCAGGCTCGCGCCACAAAGATCATCGTCACAGTAGAAGTACCGAAAGCAAAGAACTACACTCTCGACGAGACAAAGACAGACAACGTCATCGAGACATACGAGAACGCAAACGTCACGCTGCAGCGTACGCTCGAAGCAAGCCACTGGAACTCATTCTGCGTGCCGTTCGCACTCGATAGAGACCAGGTGACACAGTACTTCGGCGAGGGCACACAGCTCCGCACATACGAAGGCAGATGCGAGAACAACATTGTGTACTTTGCAACTGTAGAGAACATAGAGGCTGGCAAGCCGTACATCATGAAGCCAGGCAACGCCGTTGTGCAGAACCCAACATTCGAGGGAGTAAGCATGGTGGCAACTGGACTCGACGATAACGGCAACCCGCAGGCTGTAGGCGATGCAAGCACAGTGCAGATGAAGGGTATCTATAACCACGTAACACTGGTGCAGGACAAGACGAACATATACATCGGTGCCGGCAACAAGTTCTACTACCCAGCTGATGCGGAAGCTTGCCAGATGAACGGCTTGCGTGCATACTTCATCGTGCCGGAGGGCACAGACATCAAGAAGCTGCGTGCCAACCTCGACGGAGCGACAACATCGCTCGGCGAAATATTCGACACTGAGGAAAGCAACACGCCGGTGTACAACCTGCAGGGACAGTGCGTAGGCAACTCACTCAGCACACTGAAGAGCGGCATCTATGTCCAGAACGGCAAGAAGGTCGTAGTAAAGTAAACATAACATCTTAAACATTAAACATGAAAAGAAAACTTTATATAAAGCCATCTATTACAACAGTGGAAATAGAGGCAATGAGCATAATGGCAGGATCGATTGGTGACGGTGGCGGAACTGGCAATATTGGAGACCCGGAACCGGGCTACGGTGGCGGCGGTCACTTCGCTCCATCGCGCAACTACTTCGACTCGTGGGAGTATGATGACTGCAACGAAGAGGATGAGTATTAATAATACAAAGACAACAAAGGTCGAGCGAAATCGCTCGACCTTTGTTGTTTTAGGGGCACTTGCAGGGGGTGCACTTGTCTCAAGTGCACCAACCGAACAGAATACCAATTGGTTGGTGCAGTTCTTACTTGGTTGGTGCAGTTCTTACTTGGTTGATGCACTTCTTACTTGGTTGGTGCACTTGAGACAAGTGCACCCCCTACAAGCTTGTTCTCGCAGAACACGACCTTATAGCTTGCGCCTCGCTTTGTCTTGAACTTCAGCACCGACTCGCCGTAGCGCACCTCGCACGGTTCGCCCGAGCCGGAGAGTATTGTCGCCTCAGCGAGCTTGCCGTTCTTCCAGCTGATAGACACGGTGAAGTTGCCCTTGGCACGCAGTCCGCTCACTGCGCCCTCAGCCCAAGCGTCGGGCAGCGCAGGCAGCAGGTGGACGAATCCCATGTGGCTCTGCATAAGCATCTCGGTTACGCCGGCCGTTCCGCCGAAGTTACCATCAATCTGGAACGGAGCGTGCGTGTCCCAGAGGTTGTCGAGCGTGCCGTTCTTCAGCAGATTGCCGTAGAGCGTGTAGGCATGATTACCGTCGTGTAGGCGTGCCCACTGGTTGAGTTTCCAGCCCATCGACCATCCCGTAGCACCGTCGCCGCGATGCTCGAGCACCACGCGCGATGCCTTAGCCAGTTCGGGCGTTGTGACGGGCGACACTGTGCGACCCGGGTGCAGACCGAAGAGGTGGTTCACATGGCGATGCTCGTCCTTCGGGTCGTCGATGTCCGTCGACCACTCCATGAGCTGTCCGTAGCGACCTATCTTATACGGAGCGAGATGCTTCAGAGCATCCTCCCACTGGCGGCGCTCCTTGGCACTCTTGCCTAACACGCGGTTAGCCTCCACAGCATCCAGGAGCACTTCGCGTATCACGGCGTGGGCGAACGTAGCACCCTCGTCAACTGGTCCGTGCTCGGGCGATGTGGACGGAGCGGCGGTGTACACACCGTCGGCGCGATGCCAGAGATAGTCGGACGCGAAGTCGGCAGACTCCTTCAGTATTTCGTAGTTGTCAGCAAGGAAGCGGCGATCGCGCGTAAAATCGTAGTAGTTCCAGAGGTGTGTGGCGAGCCACGGACCGGCGAACGGCGAGAAGTTCCACGACATATCCTCGCTCGAGAGCGGCGATGTGAAGCCGAAGATATTACCAGATACGGACGTTGTCCAGCCACGTGTGCCGAAGTACGACTTCGCTGTTACGCAGCCCGGCTTCACGAGCGTGCGGATGAAGTTGAAGAGCGGCAGCTCGCACTCCGAGAGTCCCGTCGGGCAAGCCAACCAGTAGTTCATCTGCAGGTTGATGTTGTTATGGTAGTCGATGCGCCACGGTCCGTCGACGTTGTTGTGCCACAAGCCCTGCAGGTTAGCCGGCATATTGTCGGCACGCGACGACGAGATGAGCAGGTAACGACCGAACTGATAGTAGAGCTGCTCCAAGTAGTAGTCGGGCTTGCCCTGGCGGTAAGCCTCAAGACGGCGGTTCACGGGCAGGTCGTCAGCCTCAACCGTAGCGTTGTTGATGTTCAGACGCACGCGGTTGAAAAGCTCCGAATAGTCGGCATAGTGCTCGTTGAGCAGGTAAGCGTAGCCCTTTGTGGCAGCCTTGGCGAGCCAGTCGGCAGTAGTCTGTTTAGGGTCTACACCTACGTAAGCCTTCGGGTCGCTGAAATCGGGGTCGTAGTTGGGTCGGTAGTCGGTGTCTGCAGTGATGAGGAACACAACCTCGTCGGCATCCTTCACCGTGAGCTTGCCGCCCTCGTTGCTCACCGCACCGCCCTTAGCCACAGCCTTTATGCGCACGGCGTACTCCATACTGTTGTTGTCGAGACGTGCCAGCCAGCAGAGTGCGTCGGTGCCGTCCGCCTTCATCTCGCCCGTCGACACGGGGTTGGGAGCGTAGGAGAACACGAGGTTCTGCTTGCCACGCTGCGAGGCAGCGAAGCGCACCGCCATCACGTTGGCAGGATGCGACACGAAATACTCGCGCTCGTACTGCACGCCGTCCTTGCAGAAGCTCACCTTCGCAAGGGCAGAGTCGAGCGAAAGCTCACGGCGGTAGCCGGTCATGCCCACCGAGCTGAGTCCGGTCTCGATGTAGAACTCGCCTGCTGTTGTGAAACTGCCGAAGCGGAACGGCTCCTCAGCGTCAGCCTCGTAGGGCACCACGCTGTTGAAGTTCTTGCGTGTGAGCAGCTCCGCCTTCTGCCAGTCGCCCTTGGTGAACGCCTCGCGTATCTCGCCCACCACATGAGCCGACTGCTTGTTCACGTCCCAGTAGTAAGCAGCACCACGCGAGGTGTTCGGACCGCCACGCCAGAGCGTCTTCTCGTTGAACGTGATGCGCTCAGCCTCAACCGAACCGAGCACGTTGCCGCCGATATTGCCGTTGCCGATGGGCAGCGACTGCGACTCCCATTCGGGGTCGGGGTTGTTCACCAAGTCGCCGGCACGCACCAACTGACGCTCGGTAGGCATACGGTCGGGACTCGAAGCGAGCCACACAGCCTGTCCGCGCATCGTCGTCGGACGGTCGAACCAATATTTCAAAGGGGTGTTCCGCTCGGCAAAACTGTTGGCAGACCCCAAGGCACAAAGCGCAAGAAGCGCAAGGAGTTGTTTTTTTGATTGCATTATGATTAGTTTTTTATTTGTCTATCACCACAAAGTTACTGCAAAAAAGCGAAATAAACCGCCATAACCCCATCTATTATAATAAAAAGCAGTAAATTTGCAAAAATCAAAATAAAAGACTATGAACAATCTAAACAACATAACCAGCAAGTTCCTCATCGATGGCACCGTGAGCGACATCAAGCCACTCGGCAACGGACTCATCAACGACACATACCGCATACATACCGCTGAAACAGACCGCCCCGACTACGTTCTGCAACGCATCAACCACCACATCTTCACCGATGTCGATATGCTTCAGCACAACGTGGAGACCGTGACCAACCACATCCGCGAGCAGCTGAAGGCGGAAGGTGTCGACGACCTTGACCGTCGTGTGCTGCGCTTCGTGCCCACCGCCGAGGGCAAGACCTACTTCTTCGACGGTGAGAGCTACTGGCGCGTGTCGGTATTCATCAGCGATGCCGTTACGATGGAAACCGTGACACCCGACTCGTCCTACGACGCAGGCAAGGCGTTCGGCGACTTCGAGGCGCGGCTGGCTGACATAGCCGACCAGTTGGGCGAGACAATCCCCGACTTCCACAACATGTGCCTACGCCGCGACCAGCTGCGCAAAGTGTACACCGAAAACCCCGTTGGACGCGCCGAGAGCGTGAAGCAGTTCGTAGAAGAGATTGAGGCGTACATGGACGAGATGTGCCTGGGCGAACGACTCCTCGCCGAGGGCAAACTGCAGAAGCGCGTGTGCCACTGCGACACGAAGGTGAACAACATGATGTTCGACAAACAGGGCAAGGTGCTCTGCGTGATAGACCTTGACACCGTGATGCCGTCGCTCTTCGTCAGCGACTATGGCGACTTCCTGCGCACAGCCGCAAACACCATCGCCGAAGACTCGCCCGAGTACGACAAGATCGATTTCCGCATGGACATCTTCGAGGCATTCACACGCGGTTACTTAGAGTCGGCACAACGCTTCCTCACTCCGCTCGAAGTGTCGCTCCTGCCCTACGCTGCCGAGCTCTTCCCCTACATGCAGTGCGTGCGCTTCCTCTGGGACTACCTCTCGGGCGACCACTACTGGAAGTGCCAGTATGCCGAGCATAACCTCACACGCGCCCGCAACCAGTGGCACCTCTTCCTCAAAGCAAAGGCACACGAGGCAGAGATGAAGCGATTCATCGAAGCACTTCAGAAGTAATATATCAAGATTTGCCATCCGCGTCGGTCGATACAGACATCCGCGTCGGTCGATACGGACATCCGCATCGGTCGTTACGAGCATCTGCACCGACCGTTACGAGCATCCGCACCGACCGGTGCGGATCATAAAAGTCACATAATATTTTGCCAGTCTCACCATTTTTCACTAACTTTGCATCCGCTAACGCGCTTGTGGCGGAATTGGTAGACGCGCCAGACTTAGGATCTGGTGTTTTAGGACGTGAAGGTTCGAGTCCTTTCAGGCGCACCATACAGAATCCTAACTGCTTGATATTGAGCAGTTAGGATTTTTTGTTTATATAAATTGCCGAGATTTTGCCAACATAATTCGTCGCTAATTTGTTGTGGTTGGCAAAGTTCATGTTGTTTTCATCCGTATTTCTCATGATTTCATTGCATTTCACTTGACATCGCCCATTTTATGAGTCGTCAAATGACACCCTATAGTCAGATAGAGAAGCAACCAGAGATAGAATCAACTTTCAATACTGTCACAGTTTATCAAAGTGCAGAGATTACGGATAAAGAAGTTGTTCGCTTGATGGATTACGTTGACCACAATTATCAGCTTTCCCAAAAGAACAAGATAGCTTTCGGTATCATAGCCAGAGAAAAACGTATTGCCACAACCGACCTATCAAGGACTCTCCAGCTCTCTGCCGAAGAACGCCTAAGAAGTTATGTGGATAATTTAGACAAAAATCACTTGATAACAAAAGGTGAGGCAACAAAAGGTGCATACTATCAAGTTAATCCTACACTTTTAGCAAATGCAAAGTCCAACATCGTTACGACGCTAAAGACAATAGAGCCTTATGTACTTAAAGCTCTCATCAAAGAAGACTTGCATAGTCATTCCATGAGCAAAATTTCAGAAATAGCAAGCAGAATTCCAGATGTGGACATGAAGGAAATCAGAAAGATGGTCTATTCTATGGTTGGTAAAGAAGTTCAAAAGAAAGGGGCTCGCGTTAACTGTAGATACTATTTGATCTGATGGCTAAAAAAAATATAATTAAAAAATAAACGTTTGTTAAAAAGATTGTAACTATTTGATTATCAAGCAAGGTTTATTTTTGACAATTCATATTTTGAAGCTAAATATTGAAAATAAAACGGTTTGGAGTACAAAGATCGTGCGCCACATTACACAACATCTCTGAATGTTGACAAAACACTCGTGACGAAAAGCTACGAAAAATAGGTCGTCTCCTTGTTAATATGGCAAAGGATAAACTTATAGTAAAATCTTCGAATGGCAAAAAATGGCTGATAACAGAGATAGGCGAAAAAGAACTTTACTCATAATATAAGTCTTGCGGTCGTTGCGGTCGTTCTTGCGGTCGTTGCGGTCGTTGCGGTCGTTTTTGCAGTCGTTGCGGTCGTTCTCGGCTATTTTCGGTCGTTCTTTACAAGTGACTCTTCAGATAAAATTGTAATGACATTTTATCTGAAGAGTCACTTGTTTATATCATCTGCCACGTCGCAGCCGATACTTCGCTGGTCGCATCATCGCAGCCGACACAGCAATGCACCTCAGCCGCCAATGCTCATCGTCTCATATAATAACACAGTACGTGAAAAAAGCTGTCATATCTCCCAGCGTCTGCATAACTCGTTATCTACCAGCCTATCTGCCAGCCTCAACAAGCTATCCCCAGCCAGTCAATGCGATTAACGCAGACTGAAAACACGATTACCGCGCAGCGAAAATATCATTACCGCATTGCGGAAACAGAAGTACCACGCTGCGGTAATGTATTTGGGGCTGAAGAAACTTTTTCTTTTTACAAAACACGCATCACTCGGGCAGTGCCGTAACAATCACCACACGATTATGCTCGTTCTTCTCATACGGCTGCGCATTGCAGCCGATACCTTGGGCATCGATGCGTGAGGGAGCGATGCCGTAACGCTCTATGAGGATATTACGCACGCTGTCGGTGCGGCGAATAGATAGCATCAGATTTGTTCGTGCCTTGCCTGTGGCTTTGTCGGCATAACCGTCCAAACGGATGCGGGCAGAAGGGTGCTGCTTGAGATATTCTACGATGTTCTCAAACACTATGTCCTGCTTCTTCGCTGGCTTGGCAGAAGCGTAAGCAAAGCTAATAGATGCAAGACGGAACGCTTCCTGCTTCTTCACCACCGGTTTCTCCACGATGCGGTCCTTAAAGACGGGACGCTCCACTACCCTCTCCACCATATACACCGTGTCGACCACAGCTTCACGACGATGCTTCTTACTGCGCTCCTTCCTGACGTATGGCTTTGAGGCGTTGAAGCGATAGGTCAGTCCGAGTGTTGCACCGAGCGTTGGCTCGTACTTTCTGCCTGTGATGCGACCGTCGAAATGGTCGGGCATGAGAGCCGAAGCAATCTCAAGGTTGACATCCATGCACTTCATCACGCTGTACTTGGCAGCGACAGAGAAGTTAGCTGTGAGCGAGTTGGTGTTCGCCGTGCCGCGATAGGCGAAGGCGTGAGCGTAGCCAAATCCTACAGCAGGAAGCACGTCAAACTTGCCCTGACTGCGGAAGAGCAGACGCGAGAGGCTCACCATGAAGTCGGCATGAGCGTTGACGTAACGCAGATAATGACGGTAGGTGCCGTCAGGGCGGACTGTCACATTATCTATTACAGGGTCGTGAGGACCATATACGGAACCGTCGGTCTGAGGGTCACGCAGATAGAGTCCTTCCGATGTGGACATGCCGTTAAGCGCATAGCCTCCAACCTGCAGACGCAGGGCGTAAGCCGGAGTGATCCACTTGCCCACACCAATAGTGTATGACGGAGTGAGGCGCTTGCCGAAATCCAGCTTGCTGGCATCGCTCGAGAAGATAGTCTGCACACCTCCGCCTGCCTCAACAAACCATCCGTTCTGTGCTGATGCCGGGAGCACAAATATGCACCCCAGCACCAAGCTTATTATAGTTTTCTTATTCATATATACAGACAGTTTTTAGCTTATTCAACAATGACGAAAGAAGGAATGCGAGGCTCGCTGACTGTGCCATAGCTTGCGCCACTGGCAAAGGTGAACACCGAGGGAGCCTGATAGAGATACTTGTTGCGTGTTGAGTAATACTTCAGTGTCACAGGTTCCTCCGCTCCCATGCTGCCGTTTATCTCCATGCGGAAGACGTACTCGCCGTTCTCTGCCTGCTCCGCCTTTGCCATGCCGCGACACTCAGTGCCAACGAAGGCAGCCATCACGTCGTCCGCCGTTGCCTGACGTACTATGTTCTGAGGCAATGCCACGCAAGCCGTCATCTTGAGCGGATGCTTGCCTTCGACAACGAGAGGCACAGTGAGCGGCTGCTCGGGTGATGCTTCCACCTTGCCGTCGGCGAAGGTGAGACATGCAGGTGCCGTGAACACGTAGTTGTTGCGATGGCTATAATAGCGGATGTCCACAGCCGCTGACTGTGAGCTGACACCATTCACCACCATCTTATATACGGGTCTGCCATCCTGCTCGCCCACTACTTCGCCCATGCCGGCGCAGACATTGCCTATGAACGCCGCCAGCTTGTCGCCGCTCTTGTCGGCATAGCTGCCTGTAACGGCGTCAAGGGTGAGATAGGCGGTCATGCTGCCTTGCGGCACGAAGCTGAGAGTCTGCGGCTGGTCCTCAGAACCAACCATCGAACCGCGCTTGCCGATAACGAAGGACTGCTCGGAAACGAACACCTGCTTCTTCTCCGCGCTGTAATAGCGATACGTCACCTGCTCGCCCTCGGCACGTCCGAGGATGTCATAGCAGTAGAGCATATCCGCCTCGCTCTCTACGTGCTTGATGCCACGGCACTCGTCGCCGACGAAAGCCTGAAGCTCATCGCCAGCGGCTACTGTGAACGGCAGCTGTGCCTTGTCTACCTTCACCCATGCCTTGGTAGGTACGGGGAAGGGACCTGACTGCTCGAAGTCGGGGAAAGCAGGATTCTCGGCTGTGCCGTAAATCTTATCCACCTCATACTTTACGTCTGATGCCACGGAAACGTAGACGCGCTTCGCAGCTGCACTGTAATAGCGGAACTCCACATCGCCGCTCTCACTCGACGGTGCCTTGACATGAAGGAAGAAGAGGCGCACGCCGTCGTTCATCACCTTCTTAGCCACACCGCGACACTCGCCACCAATGAAGGCTGCCATCATGTCGCCGTCGGCGGCAAGGGTTTCGAGAACGGGACTGATACGCACCACGGCGGTCATGCTCATAGGATAGACGCTCTTGTCGGGATCGGTCCACGACGGCACCGAGGCATTGCCAGTGAAGTCGGCTCTCCACCCTGGGGCGGAGGCAGGGGCGACCGCTGCCACTTGCCACGCCGGAGCCTCACTTACGAAGTCCTCCTCAACCACGCTCCACTGGGGAGCGGGTTGTTGCGGATAGGTCTTGTCGCTTTCCTCGGTACATTGTACGAAGAGGAAGCCCAATGCGGCAATCAATGAATACTTTATATACTTCATATCGATTTTCTGTTAATATTATTTCTTGATAGCTTTCATAGAGTAGACGTTGCCGTCTACAGAGATGCTAACGATATAAACTCCCGAAGGAACTGTGTTGCCGGCGTTCCATGTGATGTCCACATTGCCGCCAACGTTGCAGTCGTTCCATGTCACGACACGCTTACCGCTCATATCTGTCACGTAGACATCAGCGTAGGCATCGCGGTCTACCATGGCGCGTATCTTCAGCTGCGAGTAGAACGGCGACGGATATACATAGAGGCCGCCTTCTGTGCCGAGGAAGCTGATGTGCATCGGCTCGTTGATGGTGCCGACATTGCTGTTGGCAGCATAGCTGATGACGCTCGGTGCCTTGGCGATGATGTTGCCACCGCGCTCTATCGTCACGTCCACAGCCTCTGGCTTGTCGCCACCCACGGCGAGCATGAAGATGGTTCTGCCATCGGGCAATTCTATAGCCTCAGCATAACCGCGAGGTTCGCCTGCTACGTAGCTTACGAGGCGGTCGCCTTGCTGCAGACTTACGCCTTCCACCTCCACTACAGCCGTCATATTGGCTGAATACGGAAAGTAAGCGTTTGTGCCGTCAGCGTTCTTGGCTGCTGCCATCGCAGCCTTAGCCTTGCGTCCTACGGAAGTCTTCGACGGATACTGCAGCTGAGCATCGTCCTGCGACTGGCGCTGGAGCATATAGCCCTTGCCGTTCTCCATGTATGTAAGACTGCCTATCCATCCCAGATTGCCGCTGTACATCGCCATCTGTGTCTGCGACTTCACGATGTCGCCCTCCTTAGCGTCGTAGCCGGCGAGAGCCTCCTTGAGCGTGAAGTTGTCCGAAGGCAGATACGAGATGTAGTTCCAGCGCGGTGTGCCGTCCTCCTTGGCTCCACGGATGGTGAGCTTGTGCGATGTCGGGTCAACCGCCGGTCCTGAGATATGCAAGTTCTGAGGTGCCGAACTGTGTACGAGATACATCTGATCGTTGTCGATGGCGGTTAGCTGTCCCATCCATCCGTTGCGCTTTGTCCATGATGCGAAGCCGTACTGCTCGCTCTTCACCTGGTCATCTGATGTCCACTTGCCGTCGGCAAGAAGCTTGTTGAGGTCAGAGAGCTTGTCAGATGCGATGTTCGTCGATATCCACGTCCATCCCTCGTTCAGCGTGATGTTCTGCACTCGATAGTCCTTAGCTGTGAACAGCACTGGCTGTGACGGGCTGCCCACTACGGCGTTGTTCTCGAAGCTTATAGGCTTCTCGCTCTGTGCGATGTAAGTCTGTCCTGTGCTTGCGTCCCAGATGCGGAACTCAAGGTCGGAGCCATTGACATCGTTAGAGTATACCGTGAGCATGGCGTAATACATATCGTTCTGCTTGTAGTAGCGGTTGTTGCATACGCCTACGCACTTTCCGCCGCTGAACGCAGCGAGCATATCCTCGTCGTCGGAAGAGTATACCTTATTAATATACAGCTTGCCGAAGACAGACATATTATACTTGAAGTCAGCCGGATTGACCGTCCACTCAGGTTTCTCGCCTTCCACCTTAACGGTGAGCTGCAGAGCCTCCACCACGTTGTTGTCGCCACGCAGATAGAGCGTCTCGTCATACGTACCGATGTTCAGACTCGGGTCGATGGTCAGAACGATGTCGGCAGACGAAGTCGGGTCGATAGTGCCGCTTGCGGGTTCTGCCTCCAGCCATGAAGGAAGGTTCTCGATGGTGAAGTGCTCTATCGAGCCGCCCTTGTTGAGTGCCTTCACCTTGATCGTCTTCTCCTCGTTGAGCTTCTTCACTACGGTGAGAGCGTTGTCGCTCCACTTCAGCTGGTTGCGGTCGATGTATGCGCTCCACGTTATCGGCGAGAGAATCTCGTTGCCGTTCTTGTCGCGCACGCCGTCCACCGTGAACTTCACGATAGTCTTCTCGATACGCTCGTAAGGCTCCTTCAGGTTGATGATGAGAGCGTCGTTGTTTACCACGAAGTCGTAGAGCAGCTTGCTCTCAGGTCCCTTTGCCTTGACAGGAGCAGAAGCCTTGGTCTCTACGTCGCCGCCTACAGCCACAGCGTCAGGCACCTTCTGTGTCGGGTCAGCCTGCTGCTTCTGGTCCATAAGAGAGAACTGGAGTTCCTTCACACCCTGCCACTCGATGTATGTCTCGAACGGATAGTAAGCCAAGAGTCCCTTCTCAGTGCCGTCGAGTCGGTTGCTGTTGCCGTTCTCCACGAGCGTCTCGCTCTTATAGAGATTCCATACACGCACCTCGTCAATCTCGCCCTTGAAGAAGTTGTCTGCCTTCTCCTGCTGCAGGTTGTCCGCCGGTGTCCATACACGTGCGCCGAGATGGATGTAAGCCGCTGCTATACCACCGAGGTCAGCCGCCTCGAAGTAAGTGTTCAGCTTGCCGTCCACATAGATCTGACCGCGTCCGCTCGTGCGGTTTACAGCCACTGCCACGTGGTGCCAGTCGTTGTCTGCGAAGCTGCCGTCACATGCCACACGCACTCCATTGTTATGGAATACCAGTCTGCCCTCCTCCAGATTGAGAGCGAAGAGATTGAGCGAACCGCCCATTTCCTCACCGTCGCCACGTCCGTTGGAGATGATGGTGGCTGTCTGCTGAGCCTCGTCAGCCTTAAACCAAGTCTCGATGGTGTAGTCCATGCTGCTGTCTACGACACACGAACTGCCCGAAGAGAGCTTCAGATACTGGTCCTTACCGTTGAACGCTGCTGCGCGTCCTTCTGGATTAGCCCATTCGCCGCCTCGCATCTCAAGGTTAGCGCCGTGCGCCTTGTCGGCAAGAACACTGCCCTTAGTCTCCGACATCGGATAGTAAGCGATGAGATTGCTTTCGGCTCCAGAGAGCATGGTCAGCGAGTTGGTCTGCAGACGTGCCGGTGTCATCACCTTGTCCCAGATACGTGCCCCGTGCATCTTGCCTGCAAAGTGTCCGCTTCCGTCCACGCTGGCTCCAAACACATAAGCACCCTCGCCATTATACTCGCCCACCTCAGCTGCGCTGATAAGCTGCTCGTAGTTATAGTAAGCCGACACGTTACCCTCATTGTTATATACGAGAGCCACGTGTGCCCATGTGCCCTGCTCATAGTCGAACGCCTTGTCGCTGACGATAGTCTTGTCAGCCACCTTCACCTTCAAGCGGTTGTCGCTCGTCGTTGCAAGTTCTATTGAGCTGTTGGCGTTGCCCTGGCTGAAGAGCACAGCGTCCTGAGGCTTGTCTGCAAGTGTCCACATCTCGATGGTGAGGTTCTTGCCGCTCCAGTTGCGCTGGAATTCAGACACGAGTTCGTCGTTCTTTCCGTCCAGACGCACGCTTACGCTATGGTCAGTCTGTGCTCCGTTACGGATGCCCGTTACCGAGAAGTTGTTGTCAGTCAGCAGTCCGTCGGCTATCGGCTCGTTGAACGTCAGCATCACCTCGTCGTTCACGGTGAGCACACCGTTCGCCGGCTGTGCGCTACCGAAGAGGCGCGGATTATACATATCCTTGATGCCGCTGTGTACGGCAGAATAGTTATATACCTCCTCATTGTTGATCATGCTCGTACCCACCGTGCGCAGGTCGTAACGCTGATCCTGCTGGTCGTCCATGAACCAGCGATACTTGATGGTGCCCGCGTCTGCCGCCTTTATCATCTCCGCGTTCATGCCGTTCTGCACAGCCTGGTCGTAGAGAGTCTGGTCGTTATAGTAGCTCATGAGCGTCGTCCAGTCGTTGTCGCTGCCCGACGACGGCTTATACTGAAGCATGATGCGATGGAAGTTGTCATAGTTCACGTCGAAGCCGTCAATCACCACGTCCATGTAATGCTTCTGCACGCCGTTCACCTCCGTCGTTGGCAACTTCGTGTTGTACGTCCAGTTGTCCGTCGGCTTCTTCAGCTTCACGTCCGTAGCCGAGGGCGTAAAGTGTACGCTGAACGTCACGTCGTCGTAGATGTCGCCCTGGAAGTCGGTCGGGTCACACTGACACTGCGACTGCAACATCAGTCTGAGGTTGTCATAGTTCATCACCGAACCCTTGCGCACCTCGAGCGTCTTCGTAAGCGTACCGCCTGCCGGCACGAGCAATGCTCTGCCGTTGCCGATCGGTGCGCCATCGATGAGCAGCTGTGCTCCGTTCGGATTGCTGCTGTCGTCGATTACGAGGTTATACCAGTTGTCGTCCTGCGACTCCGAGTTGTTGCGCAGATAGAGCGTGAAGTAAGCCGACTTGCCCGAAGGAACATTCTCTACGAAGTCCTTCTCCACGGTTATCTCCGGCACCTCCATCTGAACAGTAGCCTCATTTATCACGTGCTGTCCCGGCTCGTAATACTTCGTCTTGTATTCGCCCTCGTAAGGACACGACGTCGCACCGCCACGGGTCTTGAAGATGAACGTAGAGAAAGTCTGTTCCTCCTCATTCTTCATATCCTTGTACTTGATGTACTGGTCGCCATCCTTATATCCAGCCTCGCGGCATACGTCTACAGAGAGGTAGTCAGAGCCTTCCTCCGCAAGCACATAACCCTTACAGTGGCGTGCCGTCTCCTCAGTTGAGAACTCGCCGCCGTGTTCAGTGGTAAAGCTCTCGTCTATAGTTACCACCATGCCTGTGCTGCTGTTTACCGTCCATCCTTTGTTAGTAGTGAACTGTACGCCAAGCAACAGGTTGAAACTTGTAGTTTCTGAGCGTCCCACCTCATATTCCTCAGAGTATTCGTATGAGGCGCCGCCCTGGAACGAATGGTTCTGCATGAGTTCTGCCTTCACCTTCTGCTCCTCGTTGTTGCGAAGCTGTGTCTTCCAGTTCTCGATAGACTGGTTGAGGAACATGATTGTGTCTTCTTTCAGTATCTGCCCATTAGGTGTATAAATCTTATAGCTCGGACCATCAGTAGGGGTGTCTGCATTGGCACCATTAAACACCTTGTCGTTGTTGCTCTTACCGAAGTTAGGATCGTCTACAGCAAGCTTAGAAACGTAAACAGGCTTCTTGGTGTTGTTAGCCATAGCCTGGAAGTCTACACCTTCAGCCTGCTGATGTAGCAACTTGTTGCGTACATCCTCAAGTTTAGGCAACAACACCTGTTCAATGTGTACCTGCGGATAGATGAACAATGTACCGTACTTCTGCGAGAGTCCCAAGCCGTTAGTCTTCACAAGCAGATACTCGTTGCTTTCAGGGGTAACACTGCCAAAGAGTTCGTATCCGGTAGGATTGGCGAGATACATATCACGTGTAGTAACGCCGATGTTCTCAGTCTTGCCCACACCTATATTAGTAGAGAAGCCCACATAGAGGTCGCCATCGGCTCCCACATACTGCGGGTCGCTACTTGTCTCGACGCGTGTGGTAGTAGTCACCGTCTTGGTGTCGGAGTTGGTACCACCGATTGTCTCAGTGTGAGAAAGACCGACTGAATACTCGTTCTTCAAATCGTTATGGGTCACCACTCCGGCACCAATCCCTGAGAAGGTGATAGTCTTAGCACCAATCTTTGCCTGCCAGTCAACAACTCCCTCGTTTGTGAATTTTCCTTCATAAGTGCTTGTAGTAGTAACTTTTACGCCCTTCTCAAGATAAGCATACGAGTTGCTTCCCGGCGGGTCGCGCAGCACGAAGAGCACCTTGTCTGGTCCGTTCGTTACGAAGTCGGACCCCATTGTCTTTGCTCCCACAACAATCACCTTGGTGTTGCCATTGCCATCAAAGCCTTCCTTCCAGTTGATGGTCGTCGTAGATGTGCTTTCGCTGTTCTCGTTGTAGGTCATATCAATGGCAGCGGAGCGCAGAGCAGATGTCATCTCCGGGTTATTAACCTGGAATGTCCATTCTGCCTGACCTTTGTCGTTGGTAGTGATGTTCTCTTGCGTTCCGTACGCAAGGTCGCCTCTACTGAATGACAGTTTAGCCTCAGTTGTTGGCACGATGTCCTCCTTAACGCCTTCCTTGCGTCTTCCGTCCTTATCCTTATACTCGTACACCTCCGCTGTGGTGATTTGATAAGTGACGTATTGTCCCTGCTCGTATACGGGCATGCCGAGCGTGTAGGGCTGTGCTGCGTTGTCGGGATTGTAGGTCTTTATTTTAGTTTTTGTCTGGTCGAGGGTAGCTACGGTAAGTTCTTCCTTTCCGAAGAAGTCCTGCAGTTTGCCTTTCACCTTCTCCTTTACGAGGATTGACGGAGTGTAGCGCTTGATGAACTGCTGCTTCTTGTTGTAAAAGACGGTGTCGCTACAGTTTATGTACTTGCCCTGCGTAGATACAGAGTCGACATACTCGTTCACCTCGTTCTGCTTCACAAACTCGTTGCTGAGGTTGAGGTCTTCGCCACTGCCCGGGATGTTGTCATGGCCGGGCACCACTACATTAATCTTATACTTCTCAGGAATGAGGTCGGCAAAGAACTCACCCGTCTCGGCATTAGGATAAATCGTAATCTTGTTGCCCTCGTACACTACGCGGTTGTCGTACTGCTTCTTGGCATATACACCCTTGAAGTGGTTGAGGGTTTCCTCGTGTTTAGTGGCGGTCATTTGGTAGGCATCGTTCTGATATGTAAGCTCGATGCGAACGTCGTCAGCGAGATTGTTCTTCGAGAGCGAGTGGCCCACGGGGAATGCCTCCTGCTTCGTACCGCCGGCAACACGTCCGATGTAGCGCACGGTTGTAACGTCGAAGAGTTCGATGCCGGTAATCATGTCCTGATAGTTGCGGTCGGTGCCGTCGCTGTTGGTTATCTTGCCGCCGTTCTCAAACGTATGGTTGGCGAGCACAGCCTTCACCTCGTGTTGTCCTACAGGTACGCTTATGGTGAACTGTCCGTGGGCATCGGTCTTCACGATGTTGCTCTTGCCGTCCATAACGGTTACGCCGTCCACGGTGAACGACACTCCCTCTACGGGCACGTTGCCACCCTTGTACATCACCTTACCCGAGACGTTGAACGCCGACTTGTCCGTGAAGTTCACGGTGTGGCTCTGCGTCTGCGAATTGATGAGGCGCAGCTCCTTAGCCGACGCAAACTGATGGATACCGAGTGTCGGCACAATCATATACGTAGTTCCGTTGCCGGTGTAGGGCAGCGAACGAATCTGATAAGAACCGTCTGCAGCTGTGTAGCTGCTATAGCTGAGCTGTGCAGATGTCGGAACATCTGACGAGCTGATCTGCACATTCGTAGCCACACCATGGTTCATGTTGTACTTAGTGCCCTTGTACGAGATGTCGTAGAAGGCGTCGTCAACCGAATAGTCGAAGGTGTAGTAAGCCTGCAGACCGTCCTCATTACCTACGAGGTAGCGGTTGTAATCGGCGGCTATGGTTTCGGCACTGAGTGACTTATTCCAAAGACGCACCTCGTCTATGGCTCCTTCGAAGCCTTCGCCCATCACCACCTTGTTGTTATTGCCCGTAATCTGAGCCATACGCTCGGCTTCTGCCACAGCCTCACCGTTTATATATATAATAAGGTGTGTAGCGCTTGCCACGGCTGAGAGATGCACGAACTGGTCAGAAGAAACGTATTCGCTGAGCTTCTTCGGAGTCTTCAGCGTCTGAGTGCCAGCTGTGAACTCAATCTTCTTGTCGTTATACGCCAACTTGTACATGCCCGGCTTCTCGATGATGGTGCCTTCCTTGGCTGCTCTCACCCATGCCTGAAGCGTAACTGCTTGCGTGGCGTCATTCAGAAGCTGGTCGTTGTCGACGGTAAGATTAGACGCACCGGTGAACACGTACGACTTGCCCGGAACGCCCGAACCTTCCGTAGGCTCAGCACTTACCTTTGCGCCCGACACAGCCTGTCCGCTTTCAAACGTCACGCGTCCGTAGATGTCGCCCGTCGGTGTGCGGAAGCCCACGTCGGTGAGCACCTCGTCGCTCTCGAGCAGATTGCCAGAGCACATCACCTGTCCCTTGATGCGATAGTCGTAGACTATGCCAGGAATGGCGTTCACGTCGTTATAGTAATAATCGTTCTGAGCCTCATTGCCTTCGGTAACGGCTATCTGCTTATAATCTGTATCAGGAGTGCCGTGCTCCTTGCGGTTGATGACGAAGCGCTCAAAGTTGCCATGGCTGCTCCACGCCAGTTCAACGCGGTCAGAGTAGTATCCCTTGCCGGCTGTAAACGCAACAAGATTGCCTATACTTGTGGGCATTATAGACTCCGGTGCCTCCACCGCGGGCAGCGTGCCGTATGCCTCGGATGGCTTCACAGCAAGGCGATAACGATATTCGTTGCACGCTATAACCATATTGTCCTCATACTTACCACTGAGAAATTCATCCTTCGTGAGTTCGATGTTGTCAACAGTGTTATTGGTAACGTTCACGCGTGTAAGCACCGCCTTAGTGCCCGTGCTCCAAACATCGCCAATTGCACTCCAGGTCACCGTTACGGTCTTGTTATCTGCACTCAATGAGGCATGTACGCTTCCGGCTGTGACATTGCGATGCTTCGCCGATGCACTCAAATTGATTTTCTTACTAAACTCATTGTTCCACACGTCATTGTTCGATGTGTGTGAACGCTTCACTACGAATTCATAATGGTAGCTCTTGCCCAAAGGCACTTCCAATTCATAGCTGTATTCGGTCTTTCCACCCAAATACTTTATTTTCTCTACGTAGGGTGATTCCGCAATGTTAGTCTCATTGTCTTTACTATTTATGGTGAGTAACATATCGTCCTCAACACAATTCAAGGTAGGAGCATTACTTATAAACCAGCTCACTTTTACCTTGCGCGTAACGACATCGTACTTGGCCTCTATTTCCTTCAGCTGCGGATAGGCAGGTCGCACCTTAACACGGCTGAACGTCTGAAAGACAACAGCTTTGTTATAGCTGGGTTTATACTCTTGTTTTATCTTATACTCTTGAGAGTCGTCAAGACTAAGCTTGTCAGTTGGGATAAAGAACGTACCGCTTTGGTTAGCCGCAGCACTCTGAGATGCAACACCTTCAATAGCATTGCCGTTAGAATCGCAAAGGATGAAATCTCCCAATCTGTCAATAGAATTTTTGTCTGCCTTTCCATCCTTCTTCCATTCGATAAAATAGCCTGGTTTACGATCCTTATCGCCATAGTAGGCTTTTGTAACGGAGGTCGTCGTACAGCCGACTCTGGTATCTACGGAAATATTAAATTGAAATTCATTATCTATTACAGTTCTAGCATTTCGCTGCCAACGTCCTTTATATTCCACTTGTATATCCTGACCAATACGATCTTGTGTCAGCGGAACATTGATTCTGAGATAATAAGACTGTTTGCCACCACCGACATCTTTCAAGCCAAGCCAATCCACGTATTTATAATCGATACCAGTGACTTGGGTTGAATTTTTATCGAGACTTCTCCATCCGTTGTGACCTTGGATTCTGATGGAATATCCAGCCACTGTGATATCTAAAAAACCAGATTCCATGAATCCACAGGAGAAAGTTCCGTTAAAACCACCCCAGTCCTGGTACACGCGGACATCAAGAGTTAGCGTGGCTTTTTCCGGATCAAACCGCTGCTCTATCCAACTATTGTCCCAATTTACTTCCCCTATCGCCGAAGCCTTCTCCACGGAGAACGCCATCAACATCACGAGGCAAAGGAAAAATCACACAAAACTTCTCGCTGGCATCCGCTTGGGACACCACGAGGAATAAGAATTACCTGCAACCTGCTCTATCAAATAAGGAGGAGGTTGTTCTTCTCTTTTTTTCATTTTTAAGATGTTTTTAAAATAGTGTTTATATTTATAAATTTAGTTTACACGTCACAAAATTATATTATAGGCACGTAGAGCATGTTCTTCTGCCTCATATAAACTTGAATTCATTATCTTTGTCTTCTCCAAAAGTAATAAATACTATTCTGTGCCCGAAATATTACAAAACTTTTTCTGTAATATTTCATATAAATATTGTAGTATTAGTACCTTTTTGTCGTATTAGTACTTTTTGAATTGTCAAATAAGCACTTTTTTGTCGTTTGAGCACTTTTTATGAAATGGGTTTCTATGACCTTTTCCAATGTTTTTAACACCTTCTATCCTTGAGATAATCCATGTCAAATGGCATGGAAGATACTGCTGCAAAGATACGCAAAAAACGTATCCGTATATGGTGTTTAACAATTATTACTGCTCAAACGCATATCCGTTTGAAAAAGAGTCAGTAACTTTGCACCCTCACACACAACAATAACATTACTAATGAAAAGGAAACATAATCCGAAACAAATCAGCACCGTATTATCGGTAATCATGTGCACGTTTGCCATCGCCCTACAGACAGCAAACGCTAACCCTATCAGCCCGCAAAAGGCGGCGCAGATCGCAAAAAAGTACATCACACTCCCACACGACAACGCTCTGAAAGCCCCAGCTAACACCTCAACATCTCAACATCTCACCCACTCACCCTACCATCTCTTCAACGCTGCCGACGGTCGCGGCTTCGTGCTCGTTGCAGGCGACGACGAGATGGGCGAAGTGCTCGCATACAGCAAAGAGCACACCCTCGACACGCTCAACGCTAATCCTTGCGTTAGGTTGTTGCTCGAAGGCTATAAGCAGGGCTACCAGGCACTGAAGGAGGGAACAGTTGTAGCACACGCTCCTGCACGCACCGGACTATTCACCAAGACCGTCACACCGCTGCTCAAGAGCAAGTGGGGACAGTCCGAGCCGTACAACGAGCTCTGCGGCTATCCCTACACGGGCTGCGTGGCTACGGCTATGGCGCAGATAATGTACTACCACCGCTGGCCTGCACAGGGCAAGGGCGAAAACGGCTACAAGGTGGCTGCCTATGACGACGACGTGTACGTCGACTTCTCTCAGTCGCACTACGACTGGGACAACATGCTCGACGACTACCGCTATCCCGTGCAGCCCACGAAGGAGCAGCGAGCAGCCGTGGCTCTGCTCATGAGAGACTTCGGCGTGGCATCGTTCATGCAGTACACTCCGGCACTCAGCGGCACACAGGGCGTGAACGCATACAACGCGCTGCAGAAGCACTTCGACTACACCGCGGCTTACGTGACAAAGGCGATGGAGGGCGCAACACGCTTCTCCGAGATACTACGCGAGGAACTTCTCAACGGCTGCCCCGTCTACCTGGAGGGCCGCCCTGCCGGCTCAAGCTCGGGCCACGCCTGGGTTACCGACGGCTTCGACGAGAACGGACTATTCCACATGAACTTCGGATGGGACGGTGGAGGCGACGCCTACTTCTCGCTCACCAACCTCAGCCTGCAGGAGACGGGCGACGAGTTCGGCAACAAGCCGCTGGCGTTCAACCGCGCACTGACAGCCATCCTGGCTCACCCGAACAACGGCAAGTATCCCGCAATAGACCCCGGACTGATGGAGAACATGCCGCAGCTGATGTTCAACGAGGGCGGCACGTTCACGATGAAGGATGCCGCAGACAAGGCGTTCGACGCACACAAGGAGCAGACCATAGATATGACCTCGTTCGTAAACAAGGGCAAGGCGTTCAAGGGCGACGTGGGCGTGGCTATATACGACGCTGAGGGCAACTTCAAGAGCGTGGCTTACTCGGACGACCACGCCACGGGCGGATTTACGCAGCGCATCTTCGGCGACTACGGTGGCAGCATGGGCACCGACAACCTCATGGTGCACACACTCTCTACAAAGGTTAGCTTCGACGGACTTGCAGACGGCTACTACCGCCTCGTGCCCGTATGCGCAGCTATGGGCGAAGACGGAACATGGGGCGACTTCCTGCGCATGAAGAAGGCTCCGACAATCGAAGTGGAGCTCACCGACGGCAAGGGACGCATCTCCGAGATGTGCTCTGCGGAGGATGTGGTGTTTCAGCTTATGAACCAGCCACGCCTCTCTGCTAACGCGGAGCAGGGCGAAAGCGTTTACGCCTACTTCAACCTGAAGAACCTCAACGGCGTGCCACGCGACTGCTATCTGCGCGTGCAGCTGCTCGACGAGGCTAAGCAGGTGGTGCTAAACACACGTGTCGACCAGCTGACGGAGATTGAGGGCTTCACCGAGATGGAGATACCCGTTAAACTCTCGATACCCACCGACCTCGCCCCAGCACGCTACGAGGTGAAGCTCGAGGCGACACGCGACCAAGAGGAGACCGACTTCTACCCTATCAACAACATACACGACAAGGATGCAGCTTACATCGAAGTAGTGAAGGCTGAGGAGAAGCCGCTCATGGCAAAGGTGGAGGTGTTCTTCAGCGACAACTCGGAGCAGAAGGTGGAGTCGGGCGTACTCGATATGTCGCAGAGCGGACTGTTCAAAATCGGCGTTCTGCTGCGCACTAACGAGAAACTCTCATACGAGGGTCACGTGAAGATGATGTGCGAGGACGTGGAGTGCTGCGAGCAGGTGGCTGTCAACGGCATCGACGACGACGTTACAGTGTCTTCTGCCTTCGACATTCCGCTCTACAGCTACTGGCTGCGCAAGGGCAACGTGCCGTTCGAGGACGGACATATATATAAGGTGATGATGATGGGCACAAAGAACGGCGAAGACATGGAGCTGAAGGTGGCAGACGCACCAGCAACATACATCAAGCGCGAGGGCGACCTGCTCACACTCACCAACGACATACCAACCAGCATTGAGTCGGCTGCGGCTTCTACCGTAAGCGTGAGTCGCGAGGACTCGCAGATTGTTGTCACCGGCGAAGGCATCAAGAGCGTAAGCCTCTACAACGTGAGCGGCGAGCTAATCACCACCTCACCATCTCACCATCTCAACACCTCAACACTCAAGCCCGGCGTGTACGTGCTGCGCATAGAAACAGGCAAGCAGACACATGTCTACAAATTCATTCTCTAAGACTATAGCAAATCAGCACAGCTCTTAGGGCTAAGCATCGTAGGGGGAGGGTGTGTCAAAACTAAAATATTTGGCAAATTGAATAGCAAACGGTTCTAATCGTAGGAGGCTACGGCATTCCTGCCGTAGCCATTAGTAACTGAAATACAACTGTTTGCAATGACTACGGCAAGAATGCCGTAGTCTCCTACAGTTAGCCATTCATCACAATTCTATAGTTTTGACACACCCTCCATTGCAAATAGTTGTAATGATTTGTATTTCTGTTGTTAATGGTGGTGTGTCAAAACTCATAAATAGCACGCCCCGAAGGGGCAGAATCACATAGCCCAGGGCAACGCCCTGGGCTATGTGATTATTGGGCTTTCAGCCCGCATTAATTGAGTTTTGACTCACCCTCCTTTTGTTTTTATATACATAGCAGAATATTTTTAACAAAAAACTCTGCATTTCTCCCATTCGTGTTGTTTTATTTCATATATTTGCAAAATCTTTTACAGAAATAACAACCGTAAAGCAACGATGCGCAATCGTTATGCAACGACCAACCACTAATATCCATTATCAACCTAATAAATAAAACGTTATGAACAACATCCCCTCAGTATTTTGGCTGATCCCGATAGCCAGTGTTGTAGCATTGGGAATGGCATGGTTCTTCTTCCGTTCGATGATGAAGGAGGACGAAGGAACAGACCGAATGAAAGAGATTGCCGAGCATGTACGCAAAGGCGCAATGGCTTACCTCAAGCAGCAATATAAGGTTGTGACAATGGTGTTCGTAGTGCTCGCCATCGTCTTCTCGTTCATGGCTTACGTGCTGAAGGTGCAGAACCCGTGGGTGCCGTTCGCTTTCCTCACCGGCGGTCTGTTCTCCGGCTTGGCAGGCTTCTTCGGCATGAAGACCGCCACCTACGCTTCCGCACGCACTGCCAACGGCGCACGCACCGGACTCGACAAGGGCTTGAAGATAGCCTTCCGTAGCGGTGCGGTGATGGGACTCGTCGTCGTGGGTCTCGGACTGCTCGACATCGCCATCTGGTTCGTCGCTCTCAACGCCTTCTACGACGGAGAGGCTACAGCCCTCGTCACCATCACCACCACTATGCTCACCTTCGGCATGGGTGCTTCGACGCAGGCTCTCTTCGCTCGCGTAGGCGGTGGCATATACACAAAGGCTGCCGACGTGGGAGCCGACCTCGTGGGCAAGGTGGAGGCGAACATACCCGAGGACGACCCACGCAACCCTGCCACCATCGCCGACAACGTGGGCGACAACGTGGGCGACGTGGCTGGCATGGGCGCCGACCTCTACGAGAGCTACTGTGGCTCGATACTCTCAACGGCTGCCCTCGGCGCAACGGCGTTCGCCATGAACGCAGACATGCAGCTGCGTGCCGTCATCGCACCAATGGTGATTGCGGCTATCGGCATCTTCCTCTCGCTCATCGGCATCTTCCTCGTGCGCACCAAGGAGGGCGCAACGATGAAGGAACTGCTCCACTCGCTCGGCCTCGGCACCAACGTCAGCGCAGCGCTCATCGCCGTTGCCACCTTTATTATATTATATATGCTCGGCATCGAGAACTGGCTCGGACTCTCGTTCTCCGTTATCAGCGGCTTAGTGGCAGGCGTGGTCATCGGTCAAGCCACCGAATACTACACATCGCACAGCTACGCACCGACGCAGAAGATTGCGGAGGCTTCGCAGACTGGTCCTGCAACGGTTATCATAAAAGGCATCGGAACGGGCATGATATCGACGATGATACCCGTCGTGACCATCTCCGTAGCCATCATGCTCAGCTACCTCTGCGCCAACGGCTTCGATATGTCGCTCTCAGCGAAGTCGATCAGCACCGGTCTTTACGGCATCGGCATCGCCGCCGTAGGTATGCTCTCGACGCTCGGCATCACTCTCGCCACCGATGCCTATGGCCCAATCGCCGACAACGCCGGCGGCAATGCAGAGATGAGCGGACTGGGCAAGGAGATACGCGAACGCACAGATGCGCTCGACGCCTTAGGCAACACCACCGCAGCTACGGGCAAAGGCTTCGCCATCGGCTCGGCTGCACTCACGGCTTTAGCCCTCCTCGCCTCTTACATTGAGGAGATAAAAATAGCCATGGTACGCGCCGTGGATAACGGCAAGCAATACTTTGACGCAGCCGGCAACCTCTTCGACCCGACCAACGCCACCACTATCGACTTCATCGAGTTCTTCCAGGTGAACCTCATCAATCCGAAGGTGCTCGTAGGAGCATTCCTCGGAGCCATGGCTGCCTTTCTGTTCTGCGGACTAACGATGGACGCAGTAGGACGTGCTGCTGAGTCGATGGTGCAGGAAGTGCGCCGTCAGTTCCGCGAGATAAAGGGCATACTCGAAGGCAAAGCGACACCCGACTACGGCCGTTGCGTGGAGATAAGCACACGCAGCGCACAGCGCGAGATGCTCATCCCGTCGCTGCTTGCCATCATCATACCTATCGTCGTAGGCTTGGTGCTCGGCGTGGCTGGCGTGCTCGGTCTGCTCACGGGAGGCTTGGCAGCAGGCTTCACCCTCGCCGTGTTCATGTCCAACTCGGGCGGAGCGTGGGACAACGCGAAGAAGATGATAGAGGAAGGCCACTTCGGAGGTAAGGGCAGCGAAAACCACAAAGCGACTATCGTGGGCGACACCGTTGGCGACCCGTTCAAGGACACCTCAGGACCTTCGCTGAACATCCTCATCAAACTCATGTCGATGGTGAGTATCGTGATGGCAGGTCTGACTATCGCCTTCCTGTAACACCATCTCAACACCTCAACATCTCAACACCATATAATACGTTGGTGCACTTGAGACAAGTGCCCCCCTTATAGGCGACTCGCCAACACCTCAACACCTCACCAACCAGCCCGAAGCCCCATAGAATTGGGACTTCGGGCTTTTTTTGCCCCGACAGCAAGTCAACACAACCGAAAATACTATGCATTTTAGCAAAGTATAAGTACTCGCTTTGTACATTTTAGCAAAGTAAAAGCATTTATTTTGTGCATTTTAGCAAAGTAAAAGCACTCGTTTTGTGCATTTTAACAAAATAAAGACAGCGTAAAATGCTATAAATCAATTAAATTATGTATATTTGCAGCACAATCTATAAATCGATTATAAAAAGCTGTACATATGATAGAAGAGAAAACTATAATACAGGTGTTGGCTGAGCAAAAGGAATATGTTGAAGGCTATCATCCCGAGAAGTGGGTGAAGCGCCGCGAAGAACAGCTATTCGAGTTTGACAGTCCACTTGCCCAAGTGGTTATCGGAGTAAGACGAAGCGGAAAGTCTACGCTTTGCCACAAGATACTGTTGGAGCACAACGTAAAGTATGGCTACGCCAACTTCGACGACGACCGCTTGGCTAATATGCAAGTGGAGGACTTGAACACGGTGCTCTCGTGCATCTATCAGATATATGGTGTTGACATAAAATATATATTCCTCGACGAAATACAAGATGTAGACGGCTGGCATCTGTTTGTAAACCGACTACTTCGCACCAATTTGCACGTTGTTGTTACGGGTAGCAACGCAAAACTCTTGAGCGGCGAATTGGCGACGCATCTCACTGGCAGATACAACGAAATACACCTCTTCCCTTTCTCGTTCCGCGAATACTGCGAATACCATAATATACAGACAAACGGCTTGACTACTAAAGTGGAGGCTGAGACGAAGCGTGCCTTCATGGAGTATATAACGAATGGCGGTTTTCCTGAACTACAGAACATACGCAACAAACGCGGATATGTACAGAGTCTTCTGGAGGCTATTGTGACGAAAGACATACAGCAGCGTTTCAAGATACGCAATGTGGACGTGCTACGTAAGATAGCCAATCATCTGATAAACAACGCCTGCCAGGAGGTGAACTATGGTAATATTGCAATACTCCTGGGCACAACAGATATGACGATAAAGAAGTATGTCGACTATCTACGACAGGCATTCCTTATACAGCTACTCTGCAAACACTCGTTCAAGAGTAAGGAAAGGATAAGAAACGCAAAAGCATACATCGTCGACCCGGGATTTCAGAACAACAGAGAGAACTCGTTTGCAGCCGAGAACATCGGTTGGCGATTGGAAAACGTGGTATATACAGAACTACTACGCAGATGCAGCAACGACTTCCTCGACATATACTACTATAAAGCCTCTCCACGATCAAAAGAGGTTGACTTCGTAGTATGCAATCAGGACAAAGCAGTGGAGCTTATTCAGGTGGCATACGACATAGACAGCGATAAGACATTCAATAGGGAGACAAGTTCGCTCGTGAAAGCCTCAAAAGCATTGCATTGCGATAACCTTACGCTTATAGCATTCACACAGACACGAAACGTAGAGATTGACAGCAAACAAATAAAGATTGTATCAGCTATCAATTGGCTGTTGAATATTTGACAATTAATAAAAACAACACTTTTAACAATGATAGAAAGCATAATAATAGCAATAGTAGCAGCCATCATAATTGGCGTAGTAGTGTACTCTTACAGCAAGAGAATATCGGAGCTGAAAGACATGCACAACCAACAAACAGAAGAGCTGAAGGAAGCGCACAGCAAGCAAATAGCCGAACTGAAAGAGGCGCACGAGGCGCAGCTCAAACAGGTAAAGGAGGCACAGGAGAAGCAGCTGCAGCAAGCAAAAGAGGCGCAGGAGAAGCAGATAGAAGCACTCCGCGAGATGAACCGCGAGCAGATGCAGAGCCAGATGAAGCTCATCCGCGAGCAGATGCAGACCACATCGGAGGAAATTCTGAAGCGACGTCAGGAGGAGTTGGGCGAACGCAACAAGGAGCAGGTGTCAAAGATAATCGATCCGCTGACTCAGAGTCTGAAGAGTATGAAGGAGGCTTTCGACAAGTCGAAGGAGCAGCAGAGCGAAGCACTCACACGCCTTGATGCCACGATAAAGGTGAACATGGAGAAGAGCGCAGCCTTAGGCGAGACTGCCGACCGACTGACACGTGCGCTAACGGGTGAGGTGAAGGTGCAGGGCAACTTCGGCGAGCTGAAGCTGAAGCAGCTGCTTGAAGATCTCGAACTGAAAGAGGGCGAGCAGTTTGACACGCAGGAAACGCTGCGCGACAAGGCGGGCAAGCAGGCAAAGGGCGACGACGGTCGTGGACTCGTGCCCGACTTCATCCTCCACTTCCCGAACAACCGCCACGTGGTGGTCGACTCGAAGATGTCGCTCACCGACTACGAGCGATACATGAACGCCGAGGACGGCACACCTGAGAAGTCGGAATACCTGAAAGCACACGTGGCAAGCGTGCGTGCGCAGGTGAAGCGACTGGCGCGCAAGGAGTACACGAAATATCTGCCCGACGGATACAACCGCCTCAACTTCGCCATCATGTACGTGCCTATAGAGGGCGCATTGAACCTTGCGCTGCTCAACGACAGCACGCTCTGGCGCGAGGCTTACGACGAGGGCGTGATGATTCTCGGTCCGCAGACCATGTACATGAACCTGCGTGTATTAGAGATGATGTGGACACAGGTGCGACAGCTGAGCAATCAGCAGGCGATGATGGACGCAGCGAACGTCGTCATAGAGCGCGTGCAGGACTTCGGTATGCGCTTCATCGACGTGGAAACGAGCATGAACAACACAATGGAGAAGATGACGAAGCTGAAGGTGTCGACAGCGGAAAGCGGCAGAAGCATCATCACCGCTGCAAAAAGTCTGCTGAAAGCCGGAGCGAAGGAGAACAAGAAGAAGAAGTCGCTCGACGAAATGGACAATACTGTGTTCATCGAAAGCAACGAATAAAAAATGTCCTCGAAAGTTGCAACCAACTTTCGAGGACATTTTTTTATAATTGAGAGTTGAGAATTTAGAGTTGATAGTTATGATATGTATAGAAGCTCATGCTTGCTCATACAATATTAAAAGGTAATCATAACTCTCAACTCTCAACTCTATGTATTAGAGCGCGTCAATCACGCTGCAGATATCACCGAAGATGCGTGGCAACTCGCCGAGTCCGTTGATGTGGTGGTGAATGCCTTCAGCCTTGTACCACTCGATGAGCGGAGCGGTCTGGTTGTGATAAACGTCGAGGCGTTTCTTTATTGTCTCTGCGTTGTCGTCAGAGCGACCGCTCTCCTGACCGCGCTTCACGAGACGAGTCATCAGCTCGTCCTCCGGCACGTCGAGCTCAATCATGGCAGCCACCTTGTGTCCGCGCTCTGCGAGCATCTTCTTCAGAGCCTCAGCCTGCGGGATTGTACGTGGGAAGCCGTCGAATATTACGCCCTTGTGCTCCTTGCCGAAGCTATCATACACACTTGCGAGGATGTTGACCATCAGCTCGTCGGGGATGAGCTGTCCGTTGTCAATGAAGCCCTTGGCTGTCTTGCCAAGTTCTGTTCCGTTCTTGATCTCGTTGCGGAGAACGTCGCCTGTAGAGATGTGGTTGAAACCATACTTCTCAATCATCAGGTCGCTCTGAGTGCCCTTGCCTGAACCAGGAGCACCGAAAATTACGATGTTTTTCATCTGAATTCTTTATTATGTAATGTTATTGTTTACTCCTACTCCACCACTGTATAGATATCGCGCAGGTTGCGTCCCTGCTGGTCGTAGTCGAGTCCGTAGCCGAGGATGAAGTCGTTTGGTATCTCGATGGCTACATACTCTGTGTCGAGAGGCACCTTCAGACACTCCGGCTTGAGTAGCAGAGTGCAAATGTGCACCGACTCCGGCTCCTTCTCCTTGAGTTGCTCGAGAAGAGTCTGCATAGTGAGTCCCGACTCGATGATGTCCTCAACGATGATCACGGTGCGGCCCTTGATATCATCGTTCAAACCGATGAGCTGCTTCACCTTTCCGGTAGACGCAGTGCCCTCGTACGATGACATCTTGACGAACGATATCTCGCACGGCACATTAATCATACGCATGAGGTCGGCAGCGAACACGAACGAGCCGTTAAGCATGGCGAGCAGCAATGGGTTCTTGCCTGCCATGTCCTTGTTGATACGATCGGCTACGACCTTTACTTTTTGAAGAATCTCAGCTTCGGGGATTGACACCTTGAAGGTCTTGTCCTTTATTTTTATCACGCTCATAGGGTACAATATTTATAATTAGGTGCAAAGTTACTGAAAGTCTTGCACATAAAAAAACTGCAAGCATATTTTTTTGTATTGTCTTCGGTTTGCAGTAACTTTAAATAAGTTACGCTGCACCTCAACAATAAAATATGCGAGCATATTTTGTATTGTCTTCGGTTTGCAGTAACTTTGTACGCATGAAACAAAATCAAGCATCTTTGAGCAGCAAGCAGTATGCTGTGCCGTTCATCCTCATCACCTCACTCTTCTTCATGTGGGGTTTCGCACGCGCTATTCTCGATGTGCTCAACAAGCATTTCCAGAATGCGCTCGACATCAGTATCACACAGTCGGCTCTCATACAGGTGACCACCTATCTTGGTTACTTCCTCATGGCTATCCCCGCCGGACTGTTCATTAACCGCCAGGGCTACCGCCGTGGCGTGGTAAGCGGACTCCTCCTGTTCGGATTGGGCTCATTGGCGTTCATCCCCTGCTCGATGTTGGGCACGTTCTACGCCTATCTTGTGGCACTGTTCATCATCGGTTGCGGACTGGTATTCCTTGAGACATCTGCCAACCCATATGTTACAGAGCTTGGCCCCAAGGAGACAGCCACATCACGACTCAACTTCTCGCAGTCGTTCAACGGCGTAGGCTCCATGTTCGCCACACTCGTTGTGGGCAGCTTCCTCTTTCAGGGTGCCGACGGCAGCGCAGGCGGCGATGCCGTGATACCTTACACCATCATGGGCGCGTTCGTGCTGCTCATAGCCGTGGTCTTCGCACGCGTACAACTGCCTGAGATAGTGCACGAGAACGACGGCGACACCAAGCAGGGCGCGCACAACCTGAAGATGCTCTTCCGCAACCGTTGGTTCGTGTTCGGACTGCTCGCACTGCTTGCCTACGAGGTGGCAGAGATATCCATCAACTCCTACTTCATCAACTTCGTGACGGGTCAGAACTGGATGAAAGCCTCTACAGGCTCCACTATCCTCACCATCGGCCTGGGCGTATTCATGCTGGCACGCTTCATCGGTGCGGCTGTGATGAGCAACATCGCTGCCGAGAAGTATCTCGCCGTGTGTGCCCTCGGCACCGTGGTGTGCATAACCATCCTGCTGCTCAATCTCGGTCGCGACATATCGGTGCTGGCACTCATCGCCAACTACTTTTTCGAGGCTATCATGTTCCCCACAATCTTTGCCATGACCTTGCGCGGACTCGGCGGACTCACCAAGAGTGCTTCGTCGATACTGATGATGACACCGGTAGGCGGTTGCGGATTTCTCTTGATGGGCATCATCGCCGACTCTACCGACAACTTCACGCTGCCGTTCTTCATACCGCTTGCAGGCTTCGCATTCGTGCTTGTGTACGCTCTGCGATATGTAGCTAAGAAATAATAAGAGGGTGTGTCAAAAGCCTAATTATTAAGGTGTTGCCCTTACAGGGCGCACTACTCAATATGTACATTCAATACCCAGGGCGTTGCCCTGGGCTATGTAGTGCTGCCCCTTCGGGGCGTGCTACTCGCGAGTTTTGACACCCCCTCTTTTGTTTTCTATCATCTATCACAAACAAAGAATATCTGCAAACAATGCCGTAATCTGCAATATTTTCAGTAACTTTTGATAAGTTACGATGCGTCTCGACAAAAAAAAACTTGCAAGCAGTTTTTTTATGTGCAAGACTTTCAGTAACTTTGCAAGTTGTCAATCGATTGATTGATTGATAGTTGTCCTTTTATTCATCAATAAAGCATAAATACAGACAATGGCAGAATCTAATTTCGTAGACTATGTAAAGATATATTGTCGCTCGGGCAAGGGCGGCAGAGGCTCCATGCACCTCCGACACGTGAAGTACAACCCGAACGGCGGACCCGACGGTGGCGACGGCGGTCACGGCGGTAGCATCTACCTGCGTGGCAACCACAACTACTGGACACTGCTCCACCTGAAGTTTCAGCGCCACGTCTTCGCTGAGCACGGCGGCAACGGCGGTCGCGACAAATGTCACGGCAAAGACGGCAAGGACATATACATCGACGTGCCCTGCGGTACGGTGGTGTACAACGCCGAGACGGGTAAGTACGTGTGCGACGTGATGCACGACGGACAGGAGGTGCTGCTGCTCAAGGGCGGCAGAGGCGGACTCGGCAACTTCCAGTTCCGTTCGGCTACCAACCAGTGTCCGCGCTATGCTCAGCCGGGCGAACCGATGGAGGAGATGACAATCATTCTCGAGCTGAAGCTGCTCGCCGACGTAGGTCTGGTGGGTCTGCCCAACGCCGGCAAGTCGACATTGCTCTCAGCCGTGTCGAGCGCACGCCCGAAGATTGCCAACTACCCGTTCACCACGCTCGAACCGTCGCTCGGCATCGTCGACTACCGCGATCACAAGTCGTTCGTCATGGCAGATATCCCGGGCATCATCGAGGGAGCGAGCGAAGGCAAGGGACTCGGTCTGCGCTTCCTGCGCCACATCGAGCGCAACTCGTTGCTGCTCTTCATGGTGCCAGGCGACACCGACGACATCAAACGCGAGTACGAACTGCTGAAGAACGAGCTTGAGAAGTTCAACCCGGAGATGCTCGACAAGCACCGCGTGCTCGCCGTGACGAAGTGCGACCTGCTCGACGAGGAGCTCATGGACATGCTGCGCGAGACGCTGCCCGACGACCTACCCGTGGTGTTCATCTCTTCTGTAAGCGGTTTAGGCTTACAGGAGCTGAAGGACACTCTGTGGAAGGAACTCAACTCGGAGAGCAACAAGCTGCAGACCATCACCGCCGAGGACACCCTCGTACACCGCGACAAGGATATGACACGCTTCATGGCTGAGCTGGAAGCGGAGGGCGAGGACGAGATTATCTACATCGACGACGACGACATCGAGGACGTTGACGACGTGGAAGACCTCGACGACTTTGAATACGAAGAGGAGGCAGACAATGAGTAACTCTGCGCTGCGCCTTACATATTATAATATAGCCGATGGCGTGTGTGCATTCTCTACCACACGCCACGGCGGAACCAGCGAGGGCAACCACGCCTCGCTGAACATCAACCCCTACTGTGGCGACAAACCCGAGCACGTGGCTGCAAACCGCACGCTGCTGGCAGCCGAACTCGGCATCAGCACCGACCGTCTCATACTGCCCCACCAGACGCACGGCACCGAGACACGCATCATCGGACCCGAGTTCTGCGCCCTGCCCGAACGCATACGCCAGATGCTGCTCGAAGGTGTCGACGCGCTGCTCACCAACGTGGAGGGCGTGTGCATCGGAGTGTCGACAGCCGACTGTATCCCAGTGCTGCTCTACGACGAGGAGCACCGCGCTACGGCAGCCATACACGCCGGATGGCGCGGCACACAGGCACGCATCGTGAGCAAGACGATTGCTGACATGGGCGTGGCTTACAAGACCGACGCGAAGAAGCTGAAGGCGGTTATCGGTCCGGGCATTTCGCAGAAGAACTTCGAGGTGGGCGACGAGGTGTACGCCGCCTTTGAAGCTGCAGGCTTCGATATGACAACACTTGCAAAGCAGGAGATAAAGCGCAACGCAGATGCCACCGACCCCTCCAAATTGTTTGAGAAGAAGTGGCACATCGACCTAATACTCGCTAACCGACAGCTGCTCGAAATTGCAGGTGTGGCCCCAGAGAACATCAACGAAAGCAACATCTGCACGTACGACAACGTAGACAACTACTTCTCGGCACGCCGCCTTGGCACCGAGTCGGGACGCATCTACACGGGCATCATACTATAAACCCAAATAACTATAATGCGAATAAAGAACCTACTATTAGCCATAGCCACACTCACACTCGTGTCGGCAACCCCCGTCAAACATCAGTTCACCGCTGCCGAACAGCAGCAGATAAGCATATCCACACCCGGACTCTTCAGTCGTTCTAACGCCTTCAACATCGACCTCGATGCACTGAAGCCGAACGAATACTCCTTCCCACTGCCCGTGGGCAAGGCGACGCTGCGCAAGAACAACGTAGTGGAGATAACCACCAAGGACGGCGATGCCGTAAAGGCAATGTTCGAAGGCACAGTGCGCCTCTCGCGCAAACATCCCGACACCGGTTACGTCATCGTGATACGCCACCGCAACGGACTCGAAACCGTCTACGCCAACAACGCCGAGAACGTGGTAGAGGTGGGACAACACGTGCACGCCGGACAAACCATCGCCATCGTCGGACAACGCGGTGGCAAGTTCTACTGCGACTTCTCTATCATGATCGACGGCAAACGCATCAACCCCACCGCCGTTGTGGGCCTCGGCAGTCACCGACTCCACCGCCACATACTGCTCTGCGAGAAGCAGCACAACTACATAAACGTGTCGACCATTGGCGAGAAGGTAGACTTCGACGATAGCAAGAACTTCACCACCGAGGACGTCTTCACCAAACAATCGACCTACAAGTGGAACCTCGAAGAGATGAAGAAGGGCACATGGGCATACCCGCTGCCTGGCGCAAAGGTAATAAGCCCATACGGAGGCAAACGCCGCCACAGCGGAGTAGACCTAAAGACGAAGCCGAAGGACGAAATCGTGGCTGCCTTCGACGGCGTAGTGACACGCTCAGCAACCCACTACGGCTACGGCCTGTGCATCGTCATCAAGCACGCCAACGGACTCGAAACGCTCTACTCTCACCAACATAAGAACCTCGTGAAGGTGGGCGACAAGGTGAAAGCCGGACAGGTTATCGGTCTGACCGGACGCACCGGACGCGCCACAACCGAACACCTACACTTTGAAACAATATTCAAAGGACGCCGCTTCAACCCCAACCTCATCTTCGAGCACAACTCGCGCGGACTGCAGAAGGCTACACTCATACTCACCAAGAACGGCGGTATAACGCAGAAGCGCAACTAAAAAAACAGGCAGACAAAGCCATCGGAACATCTGCCAAAAACAACCCTCAAATTGCCACGGCGTGGCAACATTGTTTGCTTAGCATGTACAACAATGTTGCCGCAGCAGGCAAACAACCTTGCCACGCTGCGGTAATTTGAGGGATGTAAAACTGCTGTAAAACGAAAATCTCGAATACACCATTTTTAGTTATAGGATGTTAAAACAAGAAGTTTTTTCATCAAACATTTGGTGGTTACAAAAAAATGCCATACCTTTGCACTCGCTTTCAAGAACAAAGCAATTGTGAAGCAAGGGCGTTTAGCTCAGCTGGTTTAGAGCATCTGCCTTACAAGCAGAGGGTCGGCGGTTCGAATCCGTCAACGCCCACACAAAGCGAACAAGTTATACAACTTGTTCGCTTTTTTTGTTTACCTACTACGCATTAACACCACAAATCACATTATTTCACAAAAAAACTACACACAAATAAAAACTTATTTGTAATTTTGCACTCGTAATTACACATATTATATATAATAGCAATTATGAAACTTGATTTGCTGACAGCCATCTCGCCGATTGACGGCCGTTATCGTGGCAAGACAGAACGCCTTGCCGACTACTTCTCTGAGTATGCACTGATACGCTACCGCGTACGTGTGGAAATCGAATACTTCATCACGCTCTGCGAGTTGCCATTGCCGCAGCTTGCTTCGTTCGACCATCAGCTCTTCGAGCGTTTGCGCGACATCTACCGCAACTTTGGCGAAGAAGAAGCCCAGCGCGTGAAGGACATCGAGAAAGTGACTAACCACGACGTGAAGGCTGTAGAGTACTTCATAAAGGAGGAGTTCGACCGTATCGGCGGACTCGACGCTTACAAGGAGTTTATCCACTTCGGACTCACCTCACAGGATATCAACAACACATCAGTACCCCTCTCTATAAAGGAGGCGTTGGAGCAGTTCTACTATCCGCTCTGCGAGGAGCTCATCGCACAGCTCCGCCAGTATGCAGAGGAGTGGGCAGCAGTGCCAATGCTCGCCAAGACCCACGGACAGCCAGCATCGCCCACACGCTTGGGCAAGGAGGTGATGGTGTTCGTATATCGCCTGGAGGAGCAGCTGCGCCAGCTGAAGGAGTGCCGCCTCACCGCCAAGTTCGGTGGAGCCACCGGCAACTACAACGCCCACCACGTAGCCTACCCCGAGTACGACTGGAAGGCGTTCGGCAACCGCTTCGTGAGCGAGAAGCTCGGTCTGGAGCGCGAGCAGTTCACCACACAGATTTCCAACTACGACTGCCTCGGCTCGGTGTTCGACGCAATGCGCCGCATCAACACAATCATCATCGACCTCGACCGCGACTTCTGGATGTACATCTCAATGGAGTACTTCAAGCAGAAGATCAAGGCAGGCGAAGTAGGCTCATCGGCAATGCCACACAAGGTGAACCCAATCGACTTCGAGAACTCGGAGGGCAACCTCGGCATGGCAAACGCCGTGCTGCAGTTCCTCGCACAGAAGCTCCCCGTGAGCCGTCTGCAGCGCGACCTCACCGACTCTACCGTTCTGCGTAACGTGGGCGTACCGTTCGGTCACGGCGTAATCGCAATAGAGAGCACACTCAAGGGTCTGCGCAAGCTCATCCTCAACGAGGAGAAGCTGCAGGAAGACCTCAACAACACATGGGCTGTAGTGGCAGAGGCTATACAGACAATACTTCGTCGCGAGGCTTATCCGCATCCGTACGAGGCTCTGAAGGCGCTCACACGCACCAACAAGCACATGACCGAGGAGACCATCCACGAGTTCATACAGACACTCAACGTGAGCGACGCTGTGAAGGCGGAATTGATGGCTATCACACCAATGAACTACACAGGCATTTAAACCAACCCCCGATATAATTCGACAATAGCCGTGAGGCTATATACATAAACAATAAAAACCAACAAGTAACTATGGATTCAGAAAACGTAAAGAATCAGGAACAGAACACAGCGGATCAGACTACTGGCAATAGCGAGAGCTACGGCCGTGCCGCAGGAAACTATCAGAAAGAGTATCGCAGCGTGACGGGACGTCGCCCGCGTATTCACACACAGCACTCGGCTTCAGCCTCATCACAGAGCGAAGACGGCGGCTTCCGTCCGGAAGGCTTCGGCGCAGGTCTCGGCTCACAACAGCAGGGCGGCTATCAGTCACGTCAGCAGGGCGGTTACCAGCCACGTCAGCAGGGCGGTTACAACCGCGGCAGCTATCAGCAGCGCCCTCAAGGCGGCTATCGTCCACGCTACAACCAGGACGGCGAACAGCAGCAGAACGGATACCAGCCGCGTCAGCAGGGCTATCGCCCACGCTACAACCAGGACGGCGAACAGCAGCAGGGCGGATACCAGCCACGTCAACAGGGCTATCGCCCACGCTACAACCAGGACGGCGAACAGCAGCAGAACGGATATCAGCCACGTCAGCAAGGCGGCTATCAGCAGCGCGGCGGCTACGGTCAGCGTCAGCAGGGCGGATATCAGCAGCGCGGCGGCTACGGTCAGCAGGGCGGCTATCAGCAGCGCGGTGGCTACGGTCAGCAGGGCGGCTATCAGCAGCGCGGCGGTTACAACCGCGGTGGCTACGGACAGCAGGGCGGCTACCAGCAGGGTGGCTACCAGCAGCGTCAGCGCACACCGGGCTACGACCCCAACGCTAAGTACAGCATGAAAAAGCGCATTGAATACAAGGAGGAGAACTACGATCCGAACGAACCGCTTCGTCTGAACAAGTTCCTCGCCAACGCAGGTATCTGCTCGCGCCGTGAGGCAGACGAGTTCATCCAGGCAGGCGTGGTGACTGTGAACGGAGAGGTAGTGACCGAGCTCGGCACCAAGATCAAGCGCACAGACGAGATAAAATTCCACGACCAGCCCGTAACACTCGAGAAGAAGGTGTACGTGCTGCTCAACAAACCAAAGGACTGCGTGACAACAAGCGACGACCCACAGCAGCGTAAGACCGTGATGGACCTCGTGAAGAACGTGTGCCCGGAGCGCATCTACCCCGTAGGCAGACTCGACCGCAACACAACCGGCGTGCTCCTGCTAACCAACGACGGCGACCTCGCTTCTAAGCTCACACACCCGAAGTTCCTGAAGAAGAAGGTGTACCACGTATTCCTCGACAAGAACGTTACGGCTCACGACATGCAGCAGATTGCTGAGGGCATCGAGCTGGAGGACGGCGAGATACATGCAGACGCTATCGAGTACGCAAGCGACACCGACAAGAGCCAGGTAGGCATCGAGATCCACAGCGGCAAGAACCGCATCGTGCGTCGTATCTTCGAGCACCTCGGCTACCGCGTCGTTAAGCTCGACCGCGTACAGTTCGCAGGACTCACCAAGAAGAACCTCCGCCGCGGCGACTGGCGCTTCCTCACAGAGAAGGAAGTGGAGATGCTGCGCATGGGAGCATTCGAGTAAAACATAAACAGGTTGAAGTGGTGAGGTGTTGAGATGTTGACATCGCACCATTTCAACTTTCCAATTTAAACAATATAATGGAAAGAACAAAAGTTATTGACGCTCTCCGTAGCACCGCCTTCGGAAGCCAAATCAACGTAAAGGGTTGGGTGCGCACTCACCGCAGTTCGAAGGCTGTAGACTTCATCGCGCTCAACGACGGTTCTACTATCAAGAACATACAGATCGTGGTAGACCCCACCAAGTTCGACGCCGAGATGCTGAAGCAGATCACCACCGGTGCCTGCATCAGTGCCGTAGGTACGCTCGTAGAGAGCCAGGGTGCAGGTCAGACATCTGAGATACAGTGCGAGAGCCTCGAGGTGTACGGACTCTGCGGCAGCGACTACCCGATGCAGAAGAAGGGCCAGTCGTTCGAGTACATGCGCCAGTACGCCCACCTGCGTCTGCGCACCAACACATTCGGTGCCGTGATGCGCATACGCCACAACATGGCTATGGCTATCCACACCTACTTCCACGAGCACGGCTACTTCTACTTCAACACTCCGCTCATCACCGCAAGCGACTGCGAGGGTGCCGGTCAGATGTTCCAGGTTACGACCAAGAACCTCTACAACCTGAAGAAGACCGAGGACGGCAAGATCGACTACTCTGACGACTTCTTCGGCAAGCAGACATCGCTCACCGTGTCAGGACAGCTCGAGGGCGAGCTCGGAGCAACAGCACTCGGAGCCATCTACACCTTCGGTCCGACATTCCGCGCAGAGAACTCGAACACTCCGCGCCACTTGGCTGAGTTCTGGATGGTAGAGCCGGAAGTGGCATTCCTCGACCTCGCCGGACTCATGGATCTCGAAGAGGACTTCATCAAGTACTGCATCCGTTGGGCACTCACCCACTGCAAGGACGACATCGAGTTCCTCAACAAGATGATCGACAAGAGCCTCATCGCACGTCTCGAAGGCGTACTCAACTCCGAGTTCGTTCGTCTGCCTTACACCGAGGGAATCCGCATCCTGCAGGAGGCTATACAGAACGGCAAGAAGTTCGAGTTCCCATGCGAGTGGGGCGACGACCTCGCTTCGGAGCACGAGCGCTACCTCGTGGAGGAGCACTTCAAGAAGCCAGTAATTATGACCAACTATCCGAAGGCTATCAAGGCGTTCTACATGAAGATAGACGCAGAGGAGAGCGGCTTCGGTGGCAAGAGCGGCAAGACCGTTCAGGGCACCGACGTTCTCTTCCCGCAGATCGGCGAGATCATCGGCGGTTCTGTACGCGAGGAGAGCTACGACAAGCTGATGAACGAGATTGAGGAGCGCAACATACCGATGAAGGATATGACATGGTACCTCGACACACGCAAGTACGGCTCATGCCCGCACGCAGGCTTCGGCCTCGGCTTCGAGCGTCTCATCCTCTTCGTAACGGGTATGCAGAACATCCGCGACGTCATCCCGTTCCCGCGTACTCCGAAGAGCGCAGAGTTCTAAACGACTTTATTAAAGACACACTATACCAATGGGGTGCAGCAGGCAAACACCTGTTGCACCTTTTTTTCATTTTGTCTGTAGCGATTAAGCATTTACCGATTTTTATGCTTATCTTTGCAAACAATACAAAATACACAAATCAGTTTATGACCGATCTTGCAAGCTATTTCCCCATAACCGACCCCACCCTGATATTCTTTGTGGTGATGCTCATCATTCTGTTTGCCCCAATCATCATGGGCAAGCTGCGCATCCCGCATATCATTGGCATGGTGCTCGCCGGAGTAGCCATAGGCAAGTACGGCTTCAACATCCTTGCGCGCGACGACTCGTTTGAACTCTTTGGCAAGGTAGGACTCTACTACATCATGTTCCTCGCCTCACTCGAGATGGATATGGAGGGCGTAAAGCGCAACAAAGGGCGGTTCTTAGGTTTCGGCGTACTCACGTTCGCCTTTCCGCTCATCCTCACCTACTTAGCCAGCACCAAGCTGCTCAGCTACCCGGTGTTCGCCTCGCTACTGTTAGGATGCCTTATGGCATCGAACACGCTCATCGCCTACCCCATCGTCGGCCGCTACGGTCTGCAACGCAAGCCAAGCGTCACACTATCGGTAGGCTCCTCAATGATTTCGCTACTCATGGCACTCGTGACGCTCACCGCCATCGTCGCCTCTTATGGAGGCGAGACGAGCGTGTGGTTCTGGCTGCTCTTCGTGGGCAAGTTCGTGGGCTACTGCGTAGCCATGTTCCTGCTCATACCGCGCCTCACACGCTGCTTTCTCCGACGTTATAGCGACTCCGTCATGCAGTTCATCTTCGTTATGTCGATGCTCTTTATGAGTGCGGCAGCAAGCGAGGCGGTGGGGTTGGAAGGCATTATCGGTGCGTTCGTAGCCGGCATCATTCTGAACCGCTACATACCGCACGTGTCGCCACTAATGAACCGCATCGAGTTCATCGGCAATGCGCTCTTCATACCCTACTTCCTCATCGGCGTAGGTATGCTCATCAACGTGCGACTGCTTTTCGAGAGCAGCACCATAATCATTGCCATGCTCGTCATCGCAGGCTTCGGAACGCTCGGCAAAGCCATCGCAGCCTATAGCGCAGCCTCCATATTCCGCCTGCCGAAGTCGTCTGGCAATATGATGTTCGGACTCACCTCGGCACACGCAGCCGGTGCCATCGCCATGCTTATGATTGGTATGCGCGTAGAGCTGGAACCAGACAAGCCACTCGTCACCGACGACATGCTGAACAGCGTGGTACTGATGATTCTCGTGACGTGCATAATCTCAACAATGATGACCGAGCGTGCGGCGCAACAGATTACGCTGCGCGACCGTGAGATGCCGAGCGACGAGAAGCCGACAGCCGAGGAGAAGATACTCATCCCACTGAAATACCCCGAATACGCGCAACGCCTCGTCAACATGGCGATGCTCATGCGCAACCCGAAGAACACCACACAACTCGTGGGCTTGAACGTAGTGTACGACGACGACGACATGCAGCGCAACCTGGAACAGGGCAGCCGACTGCTCGAGCGCATGACACAGTATGCTGCATCGGCAGATATGACCATGCAGACGCAGGTGCGCGTGGCAGCGAACATTGCCAACGGCATACGCCACGCCTTCAAGGAGTTCCGCGCTACGGACATCATAATAGGTATGCACATGCACCCAGAGGTGTCGCAGAAGTTCTGGGGCGCGTTCCACCAGAGCCTCTTCAACGGCCTCAACTCGCAGATAATAATGGCTCGTCTCAACCAACCGCTCCCCACGATACGCCGCATAAAGGTGGTAGTACCGTCGAGAGCACAGTTCGAGCCTGGCTTCTATCGTTGGCTCGAACGCCTGTCGCGCTTGGCGTGCAACATGGAGTGCCACACGGAGTTCCACGGACGTGGCGACACACTGCCGCTCATAGCCGAATACATCAAGCACCACTACCCCACGATGCGCTGCTCGTTCACCGAGATGGCCCACTGGAACGAGATGCCACGCATAGCGGAAAGCATACAGAAGGACCACCTCTTCGTAGTGGTTACGGCACGAAAGGGTACCGTGTCGTTCAAGAATGCGTTGGAGCATCTGCCCGAAGAGATAAAGCACCACTTCTCTGGCTCGAACATCATGATCATCTTCCCCGACCAGCATGGCGACGCAATGGACGAAATGACCTTCGCTCAGCCGCAGCATACCGAGGATCAGAGTGCATACGAGGCAATCGAAAAGTGGATAAAGAAGAAGTTTTGAATTTTGAATTAAAAGGCTAATCTCAACCCCTCACCATAACAACATCTCAACATCATATGATCGACATAAAAGGAATAACCAAGAGCTTCGGCTCGCTGCAAGTGCTCAAGGGCATCGACTTGCATATAGACAAAGGAGAAGTAGTGAGCATTGTCGGCCCGAGCGGTGCCGGCAAGACAACACTGCTGCAGATAATGGGCACACTCGACAAACCCGACAGTGGTGCTATCAGCGTTGACGGCGTCGACGTGATGCGCCTCTCGTCGAACAAGCTGAGCGACTTCCGCAACCAGCACATCGGCTTCGTCTTCCAGTTCCACCAGCTGCTGCCGGAGTTCACCGCCCTCGAGAACATCATGATACCCGCCTACATCGGTGGCAAAGGCACGGCGGAGGCGAAGAAACGCGCCCTCGAACTGCTCGACTTCATGGGACTTGCCGACCGCGCCAACCACAAACCAAACGAACTCTCGGGTGGCGAGAAGCAGCGCGTGGCTGTGGCACGTGCACTGGTGAACAACCCGGCAGTGGTGTTCGCCGACGAACCTTCAGGCTCGCTCGACTCGAAGAACAAGGCAGAACTGCACCAGCTCTTCTTCGACCTGCGCGACAAGTTCGGACAGACGTTCGTCATCGTCACACACGACGAACACCTCGCCTCTATCACCGACCGCACAATACACATCGTGGACGGACAGATAAAGCTGTAGCATTAGTGAACACCATTTACAAGGGTATGGCAGGAATGCACATACCCTCCTACAAACACCTACAAGCAACCAAACGAACAACAAAACAATATGATAAAACTCGGCGACTACAATAAAATGACCGTCGTGAAGGAGGTGGACTTCGGCATCTACCTCGACGGCGGCGACGAAGGAGAAATACTCATGCCGAAGCGCTATGTGCCCGAAGGCACAAAGCCGGGCGACGAACTCAACGTGTTCATCTACCTCGACCAGGACGAGCGACCAGTGGCAACGACAGAGACACCGCTGTGTAAGGTGGGCGACTTCGCCTACCTCGAAGTGTCGTGGGTGAACGAGTACGGCGCATTCCTCAACTGGGGCTTGATGAAGGATCTCTTCTGCCCGTTCCGCGAGCAGAAAAAGCGTATGCAGAAGGGCGAGAGCTACATCGTACATGTACACATCGACCCAGAGAGCTACCGCATCGTGGCATCGGCTAAGGTGGAGAAGTACTTCGCAGAGCGTCACCCGTTCTACAACCACGGGCAGGAGGTAGACCTACTGGTATGGCAGAAGACAGAGATGGGCTTCAAGGTGATCATCGACAACTGCTACCCGGGTCTGGTCTACGAGGGACAGGTGTTCCGCTACCTGCACACCGGCGACCGCGTGAAGGGATACATCGGCACCGTCCGTCCCGACGGAAAGATCGACGTTACGCTGCAACCTACCGGACGACAGCAGACACTCGACTTCGCCGACACGCTGCTGCAATACCTCAAGGATCACGGCGGCAAGTGCGACCTGGGTGACAAGAGCGACGCAGAAGACATCAAGCGACGCTTCCAGGTGAGCAAGAAGGTGTTCAAGCGTGCCGTTGGCGACCTCTACCGCCAGCGACTCATCAGCATAACACCCGACGGACTGACACTCAACTAACTACTCTTGAAAACTAAAACAAAACACAATGGAGCCGAACAATCTACTAAACTGCATAAAAGCATTCGCTAAACGAATATGCGCAACGCTTCTCGCCGCACTCGCTGTGTCGCTACTGACCATCGGGTGCGGCGACAGAAGCGCACCCGACGCTAACAATAGCGACTCAACACGCATAAACAAACTCAAGCAGATTGACGACTCGGTGATGACCCTTGCACCTTCTGTCAAGCAACTCATCGCCGACGGCATACGCACCGCGCCCGACAGTATGACTGCCTACGAGTACCGCCTGCGCGAAGCACGCTACCTAACGCTTACCGACCGTCCCGAACGCTTTAAAGACAACATCGAGAACATACTGCGCTTCGCCGAACAGCAACAAAAACGGGAACTGAACAACGCAGAGAAGCGACGACTCAACACGCTCATCGCCGGCGCATACAACTGTCGCGCGGCTTACTACCACAACTTCCATCGCAAGCAGCATCAAGCCATACAACTTTATAAGGCAGCTTACTCATTGCTTGCCAACAGCGACTCCAAACACAACATGCCGAAGGTGTGTGCCAACCTTGCCGACGCCTACATACAGGACAACAACATGCCGATGGCAGCGCAATGGTATCGACGTGCACTCTTCCTCGTCGACTCGCTCGCACTGCCCCCGAAGGAGAACGTCACACTCTACATGGGACTGGCGCAGATATACCTCTCGCTGCACGACTTCGACACCGCACTACATTATTATAAAGCTACAGAGGAGCATTTCAACATGATGTCGCCGTCGATGCAGGCTTACTTCCTAAACAACTTCGGCAACTACTACTACTTTAAAAAGAACTACCGACAGGCTCTTGACAAGTTTCTGCGTATGAAGCAGAACCTCGAACGCCATGGTATGCAGAACAATTTCGACATGTACCTGTGCAAGGTGAACCTCGCCGATGTCTATCTCAACCTCGACAGCATCCGCACAGCACAACGCTACCTCGACGAGGTGGAGCCTTATTTCCACAAGCGCGACGACTTCACGGCACTCCACTACTGCAAGACAATACGAATCGGCATAGCCACAAAGACGGGCAACATCGCCACCGCGCAACGCCTGATTGCAGACAACGACGAAACCCAACACCCCGTGCAGTACACACTCGTGAACTTGCGCAACCGCTACCTACAGAAGTACTACGAGCAGGTGGGCAACTTCCGCCGCGCCTACGAACTGTTGCAGAGCAACTACGCGTACAACGACTCGCTCGAACATAACCACTCCAACATGCGCTCAGCCGACATCATGGCACGCTTCACCAGCGACACACTACAGCTGCGCCACGACTTGATGATTGAACACAAGAACGCCACCATCGCAAAGACGAAAAACCAGCTGACACTCGCCATCGCTATCATGCTGATACTCGTGTTGATACTCATACTGTGGTTCATGTACATCAAACGCAAACAGCTGAAGGCACAAATGGACATAATGAACCTGCGCCTCAACATCGTGCGCAACCGCATCTCGCCCCACTTCGTGTTCAACGTGCTGAACAACAAGATTATCAACTCCGAACAGAGCGAGGCAACGGAGCTGCAGGATCTGACACGCCTCATACGCACCAACCTCGATATGTCGCGACAGCCTGCCGTGACGCTCGCCGAGGAACTCGACTTCGTGGAGAAGTACATCCGCGTAGAGCGTTTCATGTTAGGCAGCGACTTCGTGTGGCACATCAACGTTGCACCCGACGTAGACCGTGAGCAGGTGCACGTGCCGTCGATGTTCCTGCAGATACTCACCGAGAACGCCATCATACACGGACTGAAGGGATGGGACGGACACAAAGAGCTGACCATCGACGTACACCGCGAGCAACGCACCACCGTCATCAGCGTAAGCGACAACGGACCGGGCTTCAACGCCTCTAACGGAACGTTCAAGAAGAAGACCGGAATGGGCATCATATCGCAGACCATAGCGATAACCAACATGCATAACAAGAACAAAATACGCTTCGAGATTACCAACATAGAGAACAACGGAACTGTCTGCGGATGCCGTGCCACACTGCGCGTGCCCGACGGAGTGAGGTTCCTGTAACAACTAAAAAGAAAAGACTTATGATGAAGATCGTAATTGTAGACGACGACAGAGCTGCCGCTGACGCACTCGCCCAAAAGTTATCCGCCTTCGACGAGACACAGCTATGCGGCATAGCTCTCAACGGCATGGACGGACTGCGCCTCGTGAACGAGACGCGACCCGACGTACTATTCCTCGATATCGAGCTGCCCGACATCTCGGGCATTGAGTTTCTGGAACGTGCCAACATTCTGCCACAATACAAGTGCCGCACGGTGATGTACACCGCGCACGACCGCTTCATGCTGTCGGCATTCCGCAACAAGGCGTTCGACTATCTGATGAAACCCATCGACGACACCGAGCTGCGCAACATCATACGCCGCGTGTGCATCGAGATGGCTGGCGTACCCGATGCTGATTACACCTCTGCTGCTCATCAGCCTACCGACACAAGCTCACCAACTGCCGACTTTGGCAACTACAACGCACTTGATGCTGACAACGGCATCACCTGCCGCAACGACGGCAAGTTCATCGTCTACACCAACTCCGTCGACTTCCGACTGGTGGACATACGCGAGATCGGCGTGCTCACCTACAACCGCGAGCTACGCCTGTGGGAGATGACACTCTCCAACCAGAAAGCACCTATACGCCTGAAACGCAACGTTGGCAGCGATGCATTGCTCTCGCTGAACAACCAACTGGTGCGCGTGAGCCAAAAGCACATCATCAACCTCGGCTACCTCATGGAGGTGACAAACAACACCTGCCGCTTCTATCCGCCGTTCGATAAGGTTGAGGACGTGAAGGTGGGACGGCTCTTCCGCAAGAAACTCATCGACCAGTTCTGCAACCTATAAACACCAAAGCAGAACATATCAACAAGAGGTATAAAAAAAACAAAAGGCAGAAATACGCAATGTATTTCTGCCTTTGTTTTTCTTGTTGTCTGACGGGTGATTACTCAGCTGAAGGAGCAACAACGCGACGCTCAGCGATACGTGCCTTCTTACCAGTAAGGTTGCGGAGGTAGTAGAGCTTAGCGCGACGTACCTTACCGCGCTTGTTCACCTCGATGCTGTCGATGTTCGGCGACTCGATAGGGAAGATACGCTCTACGCCTACTGTGCCTGACATCTTACGAACGGTGAAACGCTTCTTGTCTCCGTGACCAGAGATCTTGATAACTACACCACGGTAGAGCTGAATACGCTCCTTTGTACCCTCGATAATTTTGTAAGCGACTGTGATTGTGTCACCTGAACGGAACTCAGGGAACTTCTTGCCGGTTGCAAATGCTTCTTCAGCAACTTTAATTAAATCCATTTCTTTTGATAATTAAATTTGTTTATCGTTCTCGCGCAACATAATCGGGCTACTCATCTTCCCGTCATCGGTTACGCCGAAAAGCGGTTGCAAAGTTACGACTTTTTATTCGTTCGGCAAAATTTTATCAGAAATAATGAGTACCTTTGCACTAAGTTTATATAAAGTTTAACATAACACTATTAAAATCAAAACTCACATATAATGAACCGATTACACACCATAAGCCTTTCGGCTGCTGCCCTTGCGCTCGCCCTCGCTTCGTGCTCTACGAAACAGTACCAGGTAGCATCAGTGGAGCGCACACGCATACTCATCGACTCGCGCTACGACAACAGTACCGACCCAGAGGTGCAGAAAGCCAACGCTGCCCTGCTCGTACACAAGAAGCAGGTGGACGCGGAGATGAACCCCGTGCAGGGCTACGCTGCAGAAAATCTCTGGGTGAAGCGCCCCGAGAGTCCGCTGTCGAACCTGCTTGCCGACATACTCGTATGGAGCAGCGCGAAGTTCGACGAGCAGCCCGACTTCGCCATATACAACGTAGGCGGAATACGTGCCGCGCTGAGCAAGGGTGCCGTGACACGCGGCAACATACTCGACGTGGCTCCGTTCGAGAACAAGATATGCTTCCTCACGCTCAGCGGCAACGACGTATTGGAGTTGTTCGCGCAGATAGCCATGCGCCACGGCGAGGGATTGAGCCATTCGCTGCGCCTCACCGCCACGGCTGACGGCAAGCTCGTCTCTGCCACTGTCAACGGCAAGCCCGTCGACCCCAATGCTAAGTATCGCGTGGCTACACTCGACTACCTGGCACAGGGCAACGACCACATGGAGGCATTCCGCAAGAAGACCGACGTGGTGTCGCCCACGGGCGAAGAGAACAACGTGCGCTTCCTCATCGAGCAGTACTTCAAGGCTGCCAGCGACAAAGGCGAAGCGGTGAGCCGCACCGTGGAGGGACGCATGACAATCGTTGAAAAGTAAAAAAGTAAAAGAGTAAAAAGAATAGGAGGTATGGGCATCTTGCCCATACCACGCAGCCTAAAAGCTTTTAAAGGTAAAAGAGTAAAAAAGTAAAAGAGTAAAAAGCCAATGAAACGATACATACTTACCATAACTCTTGCGCTTGCCACCACGCTCAGCGCGGCAGCGCAGAAGACCATAGAGATACTGCACACCAACGACACGCACAGTTGCATCATGCCGCTCAACCCCAACCTCGCCGATACGCTCGTAGCCGGCAGAGGCGGCTTCATACGCCGCATGGAGATGATACGCCAGGAGCGTGAAGCCAACCCCGACGTACTGCTCTTCGACTCGGGCGACTTCTCGCAAGGCTCGCCCTACTACACCCTCTTCAAAGGCTCGGTGGAAACGGAGCTGATGTCGGCGATGAAGTACGACGCTGTGGCGATAGGCAACCACGAGTTCGACTTCGGACTGGAGAACATGGCACGCATCTTCCGCGAAGCCAAGTTCCCCATCGTCTGCGCCAACTACGACTTCCGTGGCACCGTCGTCGACGGACTCACCAAGCCCTACATCATACTGAAGCGCAACGGCTTGCGTATCGGCGTGTTCGGCATATCGCCGAAGCTCGACGGACTGGTCGACGCGACGAAGTGCGTAGGCGTGAAGTACCTCGACCCCGTAGCCACAGCCGACAAGGTGGCACGCGAGCTGCGCCACGACAAGAAGTGCGACGTGGTGATATGCCTCTCCCACCTCGGCTGGGACATGCAGGACGACGTGGACGATGCCGACATGCTCGCACAAAACCACGACATCGACATCGTGCTCGGCGGACACTCCCACTCCTACTTCACCGAACTGAAGTATGCGCCCAACGCCGACGGCAAGCCAATCCCAGACGACCAGAACGGCAAGCACGCCGTATTCGTGGGAAAAATAAGACTCAGCGTAGAGAGAAAATAAATGTTAAATGTAATACCTATTTGTAGGTATATCAAGGAAAAGTACTACCTTTGCAACTACTACAAAAGTAGGTATCAACTGAAACAATAAACATTTAACAATAACAATTTAAACATTAAAGATTATGGCTTACGTAATTGGTGACGACTGCATCGCATGCGGTACATGTATTGGCGAGTGCCCAGTAGAGGCTATCTCTGAAGGCGAAAAGTATTCAATCAACCCTGACCTCTGCACAGAGTGTGGCACATGCGCAAGCGTTTGCCCGCAGGAAGCTATCAGCCTTGGCGAGTAAGGATTTGATTTCCGATAAATCAAGACATAATGGTCGGTTGGCGCAATGCTAACCGACCATTTTCATTTTAACACTTCTGTTTCACCGAACAGCAACGGTTGAGAATAAAACATTACAATGCAATCTTTATTGTCACACGCACTTGTTTATATGTCAATTAATTAGTAACTTTGCGTTGTAATACATCAATAACAGAATATATTCAAGCGGAACAAAACAAATTCAAGCAAAACGAATAAACAACTAATTATAAACAACTAAAAAACCAAGCATTATGATTAAACATCTACGCTTTTTCATGCTTAACCTGCTCGTGCTCGTTAGCGCAGCGGTTATGGCGCAGACAAGAGTTGTATTCTCAGATGGTCTGCCAAGCGACTGGACAAAAACTGGCACAGTTGCAAAACAAAACTACGTAGGAAAACCTTGCGTACAGCTGCAAACAAAGGCTTCTATCACAAGCCCAGCAATGACAGAAGCAGCAACCAAGCTTACCATACAAACAACAAGAAGTAAAAATGGTACAAAACTGACTGTTGCCTACCAAATTGGTACAGCTAAGGCAGTAGACATTAAGAGCATCACTGCAACAGAAGTAACCAAAGGTCAGTGGAATGACATTACGGTAGACATACCTACTGCAGCACAGGTAGCAGGTTGCAAATTCATCTTCACAGCAGCAACCGCTTCCTACTATATCTCTCAAATGCAGTTCGAAGCAGCAGGTGCTCCTACAAAGACTGAAACAAAAACAACCTTCGGCAGCGACATTGATGGAACCACCATCACATTCACTGGCGGCGAAGCTCCAGTAGGCAAGTCTGCAAGCGTTACTCCAGCAGAGGCTCTCAACACAAGCAATGGTACACTCACATACAAGAGCGACCGCACAGACATCGTCGCTGTTGACGAGACAACAGGTGCGCTCACATGGGGCACAGCTTATGGTACAGCAAAGATTACAGCCACATACACAGCTGCCGAAAAGGCTCTCTTCAAGGATAGCGAGGCTTTCTACTATGTAAAGCATAAGCGTGCTGCCGACCCAAACACTATCGTATTCGATGCTTCCGACGAGGATGCATTTGCAAGCATTAAGTCTACCAGTGGATATCCTAAAGACGACAAGTATGCCTTCGTAGACCTCAACGGCGACAGCTACACCTTCACCGTTCACAACGCTATGCTCAACAACTACGGCAGCTTGCAGCTGAAGAAGAACTCCACTTCGGACGCTACACAGCAGGGCTACGCCATTTCACCGACATTCAACAAGTTCCCTTACGGTTATCGCGTAACAGTGAAGTACAAAGACCAGAATGCGCCCGAACTCGAATGCGTGAACTATTCCGACAAGGTTGCTGTAACGGACGATGCAAACGGCACAATCACCATGGACGTACCATTCGCTGACGGCACATTCAAGCTCTTAGGTGGCAGCCAGACGGCTTATGTGCAGAGCATCGAGCTGACTCCGCTCGCAAAGAAAGAGGCTACTACGATGACATTCCCACAGGAAGAGTACACACTCAACATCGGTGACGGCTTCACCGCTCCTACAGCAACAGTGAAGGGCGAGGACGGCAAGACTATCGAGGGTCTTACACTCCTCTACACCAGCGACAACAAAAATATCGCATTGGTAGACGACAACACTGGCGAAGTGTTTCTCGGCGACAAGGCAGGCACAGCCACCATCACAGCCTACTTCTACGGCAACGAGAAGTATGAGGCTTGCCAGGCTTCTTACAAGATTAAGCTAACAAAGAAGCAGCCGCAGCCTGTAACAATGACATTCCCGCAGGACGTTTACACCTGCTATACCAACGAGGCTCTGCTCTTCGACGGCTTCACGCCGACCATCAAGAACGCGGCTGACGAGGTACTCAACCTCCCCGTTACATACTCGAGCAGCAACACAGACTTCTGCATGGTGGCCAACGACGGCACGGTGATACTCTCGCAGACACCGGGCGAAGTGACCATCACAGCCAAGTTCGCCGGCAACGACGACTATCTGCCGGCTCAGGCTTCGTACGTCATTAAGGTGATTAAGAAGGAGAAGAAAGACGCAGGCATCTCGTTCGAAGACACAATGATAATGATAGACCTTGCAAACCCGAACACAACTGTTAAGGACCTCGGCTTCCTGAATCCGAACAACCTCGCAGTGACATACTCTTCTAACAAGACTGACGTTGCAGAGGTTGACGCAGAGGGCAACGTGACGCTGAAGAAGGCTGGTCGCGTGAACATCGACGTTACATTCGCAGGCAACGACGAGTACAAGGCAGCTTCTGCTTCTTGCACACTCATCGTCAACGACTACCGCACCACACCAGAACTCTCGTTCGACCAGGAGGAGTACACAGCCAACATGCGTGAGGGTAACACCTTCAGCGGTGCTACACTCTACAACGAATTAGAGGTGGCTCCGCTCTCATACACCAGCTCTAACGAAGAAGTGGCAGAGGTGGCAGCCAATGGCGTTGTAATACTTCGCAGCACGGGCGAGACAACAATCACCGTATGGTTCGCTGGCGACAAGAACTTCAAGGCAGCTTCGGCTTCTTACAAGCTCAAGGTTGTAGACGAGGTGGTTAACGGCATCCAGAACATCACCATCGACAACATGCCTGAGGACGCAAAGGTTTACAACCTCAATGGTCAGCGCGTGAACACAAAGGCTCTCAAGAGCGGTGTCTACGTAGTGAACGGCAAGAAGGTCGTGCTGAAGTAAGCGCTGCTTTATACACACTAAAGCGCAACTTTAATGTCGCTAAAGCGCTGCTTTATAGATACTAAAGCGCTGCTTTATTCATAAACTTACGGAAACCACAGCACCTTGTTTGGTGCTGTGGTTTCCGTAAGTTTTGCCACCGATCGCGTTCGCCGCCCGATCAGATTCCGTTCGCCGCCCAATCAGATTCCGTACGCCACCCGATCAGATTCCGTACGGTGAACGATGACTTGCATAGGCTTTCTACACATGTAAACTATGTGTATAATACTCAACTACTTATCACTGAAATGCGCACACGCTATTGACATACATCAAAAAATTGCGTGTTTGGGTTGCAAAAGCGCAAGAAAAGCGCGATAAAACTTGGCGATGTGCCTCAAAATCAATACCTTTGCAATGTTTTTCATGGTATTAGATTTAAGGTTAACAAAGGTTGGGACTCGGCGGAGCCCCTTTTTTTTGTGCCCATAGGCTAAGTACGCAGCACTTTTTGATGACTTTATTTAGTGACTTTATTATTGCTATCCAGTAAACAAAAAAATAAACACGCTTATTTTGTATTGTCTTCAATTTGCACTAACTTTGTAATTTGAAAAAGAAAAGCAAAAAACCGAAGATATGAAGATTCTAACAGGAGCTCAAATCAGAGAGCTCGACAAATATACAATCGAACACGAACCCATAGCATCCATCGACCTCATGGAGCGCTCGGCAAGAGCCATCTGCAACGCCATCTGCGAGCAGTGGACACAGTCGACACCAATCGTAGTGTTCGCCGGTCCGGGCAACAACGGCGGCGACGCACTCGCCATGTCGCGTATGCTCGCAGAGAAAGGGTACGTGGTGGATGTGTTCCTCTTCAACATACACAACCACCTATCGGAGGAATGCGCCAAAAATCGCGACCGCATCATCGGCGAAGGCTTAGTGCGTAAGTTCACAGAGATAACTGCCAACTTCGAACCGCCACAACTTACCGAGAAAACGCTCGTCGTAGACGGACTCTTCGGGTCGGGACTGAAGGAACCGCTGACGGGTGGCTTCGCCTCACTCGTGAAGTACATCAACCAGTCTCCCTCGCAGGTGGTGAGCATCGACATACCATCGGGATTGATGACGGAGAGCAATCGCCCGCAGGAGGAGCCTGCCGTGGTGAAGGCAAACGTGACACTGACGCTGCACATCAAGAAGCTCGCCATGTTCTTCGCCGACTGCCAGCAGTACTTAGGCGAGGTGCGCACGCTCGACATACGCCTCTCGAAATACTTCATCGACACATTCCCCTCGCTATACGACACCATTGAGACCTCGTACATCAAAAGTCTGATGCTGAAACGCGACGACTTCGCACACAAAGGCTCCATGGGCAACGCGCTGCTCATAGCCGGCAGTCGCGGCATGGCGGGCGCAGCGATACTCGCCTCGAAGGCGTGTATGCGTAGTGGCGCAGGAAAGGTGACTGCACTCACACCGCAGTGCAACCTTAACATCATGCAGATGGCTGTGCCGGAGGCCATATGCCTCGTCGACCGCGAGAACTACTACTCGGAGGCTATCGACACCGACTGCTATCAAGCCGTGGGCATCGGTCCGGGACTGGGCAAGGAGGAGAGCACTGCGCTCGCACTCATGTCGCAGCTGCAACAGACCAACTGCCCCATAGTGCTCGATGCCGACGCGCTGAATATGCTCGGCGCACACGGCTCGTGGGTGCAACAGCTGCCTAACAACATGATTATGACACCACACCCGCGCGAGTTCGACCGACTCGCTGGCAGACGCATCACCGCCGACTACGACCGCCTCACATTCGCACGCGACATGGCACGCGACCTCTGCGCCTATATCATACTGAAGGGTCACTACTCGGCACTCTGCCTGCCCGACGGAGGCGTAGTGTTCAACACCACCGGCAACTCCGGGATGGCAACAGCCGGCAGCGGCGACGTGCTCACCGGCATCATCACCGCACTGCTCGCACGTGGCTACTCGCGCAAGAACGCCTGCCTCATGGGCATGTATCTGCACGGAATGGCAGGCGACATCGCCGCCAAGCGCGTAGGCAAAGAGAGTCTGATAGCAAGCGACATCATCGATAGTCTGCCCGAAGCATTCAAGAACTTAGAGAAATAGAATATGAAACACATCCTTTCAACACTAATCCTCGCCGCACTCACCACCCTACCAGCGTTCGCAGGCGGCAAGAAGGAGGCTGACGGACTCGTCTACTACCTCCCGAAAACGGCAGTGCGTGTGCACGTGCTCGTAGAGAAAAGCGTCACCACACCCGGACAGCTCAACGAGTACTCGGACCTTTACTTCAAGACCGCAGCACCGCAGGTGACAACAACCGACTACCGCATCGTTGGCGTAACGTTCAGCACAACAGCTATGCGCGACGAGAGTCAGCGCCACGTCATCGGCATCGACAAGAAGCACACAGTGCTGTCGGTAGACTGCGACGCGAATGGTGTGCTGCGCGCCATCAACACAAAGGCACCGGCAGCAAAGGAGGAGGAACCATTCCGCCCCGCACCAAAGGCGAAGCCGCTCAATCCGCGCGACTATATGAGCCAGGACATCCTCGCCGCAGCCAACCAGCCAAAGATGGCACAACTCGTGGCACAGGAGATATACGACGTGCGCGACTCGCGCAACTTGCTCTCGCGTGGCGAAGCCGACTTCATGCCGAAGGATGGCGAACAGCTCCGACTGATGTACGAGCAGCTGAACCGTCAGGAGCGCGCACTCATGCAGCTCTTCCAGGGCACTACAACGGTAGACACAACAGAGTATGTCGTAACACTCGTACCCGAGAAGAAGGCACAACGCGTCATGGCGTTCCGCTTCTCGAAGAAGTTCGGACTCTCTACCACCGACGACCTCTCTGGCGAGCCCTACTACGTGGATATCGCAGAGGAGAACGTGACGGCAGAACCGCCCGTCGTGCACGAAATGGCTAATAAACTGAAAGACGAACTGCAACTCGCAGTGTGTCTGCCCGGAAAGATACGTCTCACACTCTCGAACAACGACAAGAAGATAGCTCGCTACGAGATGTGGGCAGCACAGTTCGGAAAGATAGAAATGCTCAACGGAGCGCTCTTCGGCAAGAAACTAACATCGAAGATACTGCTCGACAGCGCAACGGGAGCAGTCACAGAGCTGACAACCGAACCGCTCGAATAGCACCGAAAGTAGACCGACACGGTTATTAAACCATATAAATAAAAAGCAGCGAAGACACAAAAGTCTTCGCTGCTTTTATTTGTTCAAATCATTATTTCTTATTTCTGTTGGCACGCTGCTCGCGATACTTCGCCTTCTGACGTGCCGAACCACTACCATGGGCACCTGTGATGTATTTCTTCTTCTTTGCCTTGGTCTTTACTTTGCCGTCATCATCTTTTCTGCTCGACGCTCCACCACGGCCCCATGAAATGCCATTAGCAATGATTGCGTCAATATCGTCACCTTTGCTCATATCTGTCTTTATTAGTTATTCAAATCGTTTATCGGGTGAAAGCCTCAACATATATCAACATCTCAACCTCTCACCACTTCAACCCATCAGATTAATGATGGAAGAGGCGCACACCAGTGAACGCCATTGTGATGCCATACTTGTCGCAGGTATCAATAACATTGTCGTCGCGAACCGATCCGCCTGCCTGTGCGATGTACTCTACGCCGCTCTTGTGCGCACGCTCGATGTTGTCGCCGAACGGGAAGAACGCATCTGAGCCGAGTGCCACGCCGCGGTTCTCTGCTATCCATGCCTTCTTCTCCTCCATGGTGAGCACCTCGGGCTTCTCCTTGAAGAAGAGCTGCCATGTGCCGTCGCGCAGCACGTCGTCGTGGTCCTCAGAGATGTAAACGTCGATGGTGTTGTCGCGGTCGGCGCGACGGATGCCGTCAACGAACGGAAGGTTCATCACTTTCGGGTGCTGACGCAACCACCAGATGTCTGCCTTGTTGCCAGCGAGGCGTGTGCAGTGGATACGGCTCTGCTGACCGGCACCGATGCCGATAGCCTGACCGTCCTTCACGTAGCATACAGAGTTCGACTGTGTGTACTTCAGTGTGATGAGCGAGATGATGAGGTCGCGGATAGCTTCCTCGGTGAAATTCTTCGATTTTGTAGGTATGTTCTCGAACAGTGCAAGGTCGTCGAGGCGCACCTCGTTGCGTCCCTGTTCGAACGTCACGCCGAACACCTGCTTGTGCTCAACGGGAGCCGGCACGTAGTTCGGGTCAATCTTTATTACGTTATATGTGCCCTTGCGCTTCGCACGGAGGATTTCGAGAGCCTCGTCGGTGAAGTCGGGAGCAATCACACCGTCGCTCACCTCACGCTTGATGAGTGTAGCGGTAACAGCGTCGCAAGTGTCGCTGAGCGCCACGAAGTCGCCGTAAGAGCTCATACGATCGGCACCACGAGCACGGGCATACGCACATGCAATCGGAGAGAGCTCCATTTTCATGTCGTCAACGAAGTACACCTTCTTCAGAGTGTCGCTCAAAGGCAGACCAACAGCGGCTCCTGCAGGCGATACGTGCTTGAACGATGCTGCAGAGGGCAGACCGGTTGCAGCCTTCAGCTCCTTAACGAGCTGCCAAGAGTTGAACGCGTCGAGGAAGTTGATGTAGCCAGGACGACCATTAAGTACTTCGATGGGGAGTTCGCCTTCTTCCATGTAAATGCGTGAAGGCTTCTGGTTCGGATTGCATCCGTACTTGAGTGCTAATTCTTTCATATAGTAATTATAAGAATGAGAAATCTTTCTAACTGCAAAATTACTACTTTTCGACTAAATTCTGCGCTTTTAACCACATTATTTTAAAAGCGAAGGGAAATCAAAGGTGATGTTGGCAAAGGATTAGCGCAGCGTGGTACTTCTGTTTCCGCAATGCGGTAATGGTCGTTTTGCTACGCGGTAATCGTATTTCCAATCTGCGGTAATCGCATTGACAGGCGGCAGATAGCTTGTTAAGGCTGGAGATAACCTTTCTTTGAACTAAGAAGAATATTTCCTGCCTTGTATATTTTCTTTCTATAATATTTCATTGCTGTCCGGTAAAACTGATAATGTGGTCTAAGACGGGCTGAAAGCCCAACAATCACATATGAGGAAGTCAAAACTATAGAATTGTGATGAATGGCTAACTGTAGGAGACTACGGCATTCTTGCCGTAGTCATTGCAAACAGTTGTATTTCAGTTACTAATGGCTACGGCAGGAATGCCGTAGCCTCCTACGAT